>Ga0310694_10006033_pt1 | contig 11495 bp, 7 predicted proteins | sample 174DNAGHGhighgp2_FD_203884 | JGI IMG/M metagenome (GOLD analysis project Ga0310694, IMG submission 203884) | Sheep rumen microbial communities from Palmerston North, Manawatu-Wanganui, New Zealand - 1742 DNA GHGhigh gp2 (v2) (version 2) | ecosystem: Host-associated > Mammals > Digestive system >... | reverse complement strand
GGGGTTCGATTTTCAGCGATTGCAGCTACTAACGCTACCACTTGTTAATACACTTTTTCTTGATTTCCTTTTGCGACTTACTTAGCCAGAGGATTCTCACCCGTAACAGTGATACCCATGCTGCGGGCCGTGCCGGCGACCATGCTCATTGCCGATTCGACGGTGAAGCAGTTAAGGTCGGGCATTTTGGCCTCGGCGATCTGGCGCACCTGTTCCCAAGTGACGGAAGCCACCTTGACGCGGTTGGGCTCTGCCGAGCCCTTGGCAGCCTTCGAGGCCTCTTTCAGCTGTACGGCAACAGGGGGAGTCTTGACTACAAAATCAAAGGACTTGTCGGTGTAGACATTAATGATGACAGGCAGGATTTTGCCGGCCTGGTCCTGCGTACGAGCGTTGAACTGCTTGCAGAACTCCATAATGTTGACACCCTTGGCACCCAGAGCGGGACCTACAGGAGGAGCCGGGTTGGCGGCGCCGCCCTTGATCTGAAGCTTAATCAATCCTGCAATTTCTTTTGCCATTGAATGTAACGTTTAAAAAATTTGTTTATTGATTTTCTCTATTCGAACCATATTCCTATTCCTTCTCCACCTGGTTGAAGTTGAGTTCGAGGGGAGTCTTGCGGCCGAAGATCTTCACAGTGACCTTCAGTTTCATCTTCTCCTCGTTGACCTCTTCCACGATACCCGAGAACGAGTTGAACGGGCCGTCGATGACCTTGACGGGTTCGCCGACGATGAACTTCTCCAGCATACCGCCGTCGCTGTCCATCTGCTCGTCCATGTTGCCAAGGATACGGTTCACCTCGGCGGGGCGCATAGGGATGGGACCACCATCCTTCTCGCGCAAGAAATCCAAGACATTGGGCACATTCTGAATGACAGGTATGATCTCGTCCCGCAGTTCGGCTTCCAGCAACACGTATCCGGGGAAGTAGTTGCGGTCTTTCACCACCTTCTTCCCGTTGCGTATCGAATAAACCTTCTCTGTAGGTATCAGGACCTGAGGCACAAGGTCCGACCAGCCACGTTTAGCCATCTCACTTTCGATGTACTCCTTGGCTTTCTTCTCCTTGCCGCTTATTGCCCTGACGACATACCATTTCTTAGTCTGCTGATCCATTTGCTTGAAATATACTTATTGAAAAGAATATGATTTCTTTCACCGACACACAATCCTGTCTCAATAGGTTATTGGGAAGCAAGACAGAACCGCCGCACGCCGTTGACGGCAGGTGCGTTAGCCGATGATAGAATAATAGATTCCTAATATACCTTTCCATACGCCACCCTGGACACCGAAGATATAGTCCATCAAGAAGATGATGACGGCCAGGATGAGGGCGGCCACAGCGACAACGACAGCGCTGTTCTGCAGCTCTTTGAAAGTAGGCCACGACACTTTGTGCACAAGTTCGTCGTAGCTTGATTTTACATAATCACCGAATTTAGACATCTTTTTTCGCTTTTTTATTGGCAGGGGCAGAGAGAATCGAACTCCCAACTACGGTTTTGGAGACCGTCATTATGCCATTTAACTATGCCCCTGTGGCAGTGACCCGTGAACTGTGAACTGTGATAAGAACAGACCTGCTCTTTTCACTGTTCACAGGTCACTGTTCACTGATTTATTATTCAATAATCTTGGTCACCTGACCCGAACCGACGGTGCGGCCACCCTCGCGGATAGCGAAGCGCAGGTTCTCGTTCAGAGCGATGTCGGAGATAAGCTCGACGGTGATTGTCAAGTTGTCGCCAGGCATAACCATCTCGCGGCCCTCGGGCAGGATGATGGTACCGGTAACGTCAGTCGTACGGAAGTAGAACTGAGGACGGTAGTTGTTGTGGAACGGGGTGTGACGGCCACCTTCTTCCTTCTTCAGGATGTAAACGGTAGCTTCGAATTTGTGGTGAGGCTTGATCGAACCAGGTTTGGCGATAACCATACCGCGGCGGATCTCGTCCTTGTCGATACCACGGAGCAGCAGACCTACGTTGTCGCCAGCTTCACCCTCGTCGAGGATCTTGCGGAACATCTCAACGCCGGTAACGACGCTCTTCAGTTTCTCGGCACCCATACCAATGATGTCGACGGGGTCGCCAGTGTGGATAACACCGGTCTCGATACGGCCAGTACCGACGGTACCACGACCGGTGATCGAGAAGACGTCCTCGACGGGCATCAGGAAGTCCTTATCAACGGCACGGACGGGCAGGGGGATCCACTCGTCGACGGCTTTCATAAGTGCTTCGACCTGGGCAACGCCGCTGGGTTCGCCGTTGAGGGCTGCCAGAGCGGAACCGCGGATGACGGGGATATTGTCGCCATCATAGTCATAGCTGTTGAGGAGCTCGCGAACTTCCATCTCAACGAGGTCGAGAAGTTCGGGGTCGTCAACGAGGTCGCACTTGTTCAGGAAAACAACCAGCTGGGGAACACCAACCTGACGGGCGAGAAGGATGTGCTCGCGGGTCTGGGGCATAGGACCGTCGGTTGCAGCGACAACGAGGATAGCACCGTCCATCTGGGCAGCACCGGTAACCATGTTCTTCACATAGTCAGCGTGGCCAGGGCAGTCAACGTGTGCATAGTGGCGGGTCTCAGTCTGATATTCAACGTGAGCGGTGTTGATGGTGATACCACGCTCTTTCTCTTCGGGAGCGGAGTCGATGGCGTCAAAGGACTTAACCTCAGAAAGACCTTTGGCAGCAAGCACTTGGGTGATGGCGGCGGTCAGGGTAGTCTTACCGTGGTCGACGTGGCCAATCGTACCGATGTTTACGTGCGGTTTTGAACGATCGAATTTTTCTTTTGCCATTTTTTAATACGTATTAAAATGTTTATTAATAAAGTTATTTTTCCTTTGCTTTTGCGTGTGCCTCCCTTCCATAGGCATAGAGGCGCAGTCTATGCGTCTCTTCCCTTGTCATCACCATTCTCTTGCACACGAAAAGAGCTACAGACCGGATTTGAACCGGTGACCTCATCCTTACCAAGGATGCGCTCTACCAGCTGAGCTACTGCAGCTTTTGCCTCTTTCGAAGCGCGTGGCGGTATCTCTGTCGCCGCCCTTGTTTTTTTGAGCGGAAGACGGGGCTCGAACCCGCCACCTATAGCTTGGAAGGCTATCGCTCTACCAAATGAGCTACTTCCGCTTCTCTGTAGGTTTGTGGGGAAGAGTGGACTCGAACCACTGAACTCCGAAGAGGACAGATTTACAGTCTGTTGCAATTGCCACTATGCGACTTCCCCGCTAATCCCGATGCCCTATTGGCATTCAAAGGATCGAGCCGATGAAGGGACTCGAACCCCCGACAGGCTGATTACAAATCAGCTACTCTACCAACTGAGTTACATCGGCTTTTCAATCTTTCAAACAACTCTTTTTTCTTGATTTGAGGTTGCAAAGATACTACTTTTTCGGAAACTGAAAAACTTTTTTTCAACTTTTTTTCGATGCTGATATTGATGTTGTTGATTTTCAATGTTGTCGGATTTAAAATTTCTGTTATTATTTTGCGTTCTGGTGGTCGAAAAACGGTCTGTCGGCACAAAAAAATGCCGATTTTTGTCCGCAAAAGGGCATTGTTTTGCGCTGGATTGTTGTGTTTTGTGGGTAACGTGTTCGATGTCAAGCGATTGTTGGTATTTTTTACGTGGATTGATGTCGCAGGCAGGGATGCCTGTGTACCATTTTTTATTGCCTTCGGCAAGAAATCTTACAAAATCTAATTCAAAATCTTTCAAAAATCATTATTCTAGTACGCAAGCATCCCTGCTTGCGGTAATTATTCGTGCTATTCGTGTCATTCGTGTTCAAAAATATTATTGCCTTCGGCAAGAAATTTAACAAATTTGATTCAAATCTTTCAAAAATCTGTTTGTTAGGATGAAATGTTTTCGCGTTATTTCGTTTTTTCGCATTGTTTTCGCAATACAGATTTGTTGTGTTTTTTTCGCAGGCAGGGATGCCTTTGTACCAAAGGGGGACCTGGTAAGGCTGTTCTTATATCGTTCTTATATTGTTTACATATCGTTCTTATATTTTTATATAAGAACGATATGAGAACGATATAAGAACGATATAAGAAGGGCCTTAGCGGGTCCCTTCCTGGGGGTGTACTGAACCGCGCTTGGAGGGGGTCGGCAGAGGGGGGCGGTAGGGGAGCGGGTCTGCCTGCGGAGGGGTGCCTGCGGAGGGGTGTCGGACGGAGAAAGGAATATGCAATTTCTCGGTGCTGTGTAAGTGCTGTGTCGAAGGAATGTCATATAACTATCGGTGTTTTTTGTCTCGCAGAAAGCGCAGATTTTTTTTTTTTGATTGCGAAAATGTGCGAAAAAGCGAAAGTATGCGAAAAAATATTCGTGGTCGAAAATATTATTGCCTTCGGCAAGAAATCTTACAAAATCTAATTCATAATCTTTCAAAAATCTTTCGTGTGGTACGCAAGCATCCTTGCTTGCGATATTGCTGATAATTCCTGTTCAAAAAAACATTCACGGTTATTCACGGTCATTTGTGGTCATTCACGTTCTAAAAATTAATTGCTGATAATTGCTGTCTAATTGCTGACAATTGCTGTTTATAAAAAATATCCATGTTAGTATTCGAGTAATTCGCGTAATTCGTGTTCAAAAATATTATTGCCTTCGGCAAGAAATCTTACAAATTTGATTCAAATTATTCAAATTATTTTTTCCTTTTCCTCATTCTTTCTTTTGTTGCCTTCGGCAAGAAATCTTTCAAAATCTAATTAAAAATCTTTCAAAAATCATTGGTGTTCAAATACATATTGCCTTCGGCAAGAAATTTTACAAATTTGATTCAAATCTTTCAAAATTATTGGTGTTCAAAATCTTAAATTCGAGTAATTCGCGAAATTAGCCGTTAAAATCTTTAACCTTTAAACATTAACCTTTAACCTTTATATATTGCCTTCGGCAAGAAATTTTACAAATTTGATTCAAATTATTCAAAAAAAAAATTCGTTTTATTCAAAAAAATATTCGTGTGATTCGTGGTCAAGTTATTTCTGCGGTTTCTGCGAGACATTCCTCCCCGCAAACACAATATTTCGTCCGCATCAGCGTTATACCCCCATCATGGAAATACCATCAAAACTACTCTCCACCGCCGTCGACGAGCTGGCCACCCTCCCCGGCGTGGGCAAACGCTCAGCACTGCGCTACGCACTGCACCTGCTCGACGCCACCGACAGCGACTTCGCAGCCTTCGTCGGCGCACTGATGCGGCTCAAAAGCGACTCGCACCACTGCAGCCGCTGCCACTGCATCAGCGACACACCCGTCTGCCCCATCTGCTCCAACACCAAACGCAACCAGAAAATCGTCTGCGTCGTGGAAAACATTCAAGAGGTGATGGCCATCGAAAACACAGCACAGTACAACGGCCTCTACCACGTCCTCGGCGGCGTCATATCGCCACTGGACGGCATAGGCATCGCCGACCTCACCATCAGCGACCTCATCGAACGTATCGGCAAAGAGCAGACCGAGGAGGTCATCCTGGCTCTGCCCACCACCATGGAGGGCGACACCACCAATATCTACATCGACCGACAGCTGCAACAGTTCACTAACCTGAAAGTTACCACTATAGCACGCGGCATCGCTATCGGCGACAACCTGGAATACGCCGACGAGATAACCCTAGGACGCTCCATCGTCAACCGCGTCCCCTTCCGCAAATGACCGCAGCCACCACACCCCTGATTTTTGATCGCGGAAAACGCAGAAAGGTTTTGAACGGCGAATTTCGCGAATTACTCGAATTTAAGGTTTTGAACACCAATAATTTTGAAAGATTTGAATCAAATTTGTACAATTTCTTGCCGAAGGCAATAATATTTTTGAACACGAATTACGCGAATGACTCGAATACTAACATGAATTTTTTTTTTAAAACAGCAATTATCAGCAATTAGACAGCAATTATCAGCAATTAATTTTTAGAACGGGAATGACCATAAATGACCGTGAATGACCGTGAATGTTTTTTTTGAACAGGAATTATCAGCAATATCGCAAGCAAGGATGCTTGCGTACCACATGAATGATTTTTGAAAGATTTTGAATTAGATTTTGAAAGATTTCTTGCCGAAGGCAATAATATTTTTGAACACGAATGACACGAATAACACGAATAAAAGGTTAAAGATTTTGAACGGCGAATTTCTCGAATTACTCGAACTAAATTCTTGTTTATCACAAAATTGTTTTGCAAGCAAAACGGCAAATTACTCGAATTCTCAAAAATAACATTTCAACTCGTCAACCCTCATACATCAACCCTCATACTTCATACCTCATACATCAACCCTCATACATCAACCCTCATACATCATACCTCATACCTCAACCCTCATCCCATGAAACCCCTCATCTTCACCGCCACCATCATGCTCCTCCTTGCCGCCTGCGGCAACGCCCAGAACCGCACCGACGACAGCAGCGACGCCGCCCTCCGCAACGACATAGCACAGATGCTCCTCGTCGGCTTCCGCGGCACCACCGTCAGCGACACCAGCCACATAGTGCGTGACATCCGACAGCACCACATCGGCGGCGTCATCCTCTTCGAATACGACGCCCCCTCGCACTCGCGGCCACGCAACATCAGCTCGCCGCAACAGCTGAAAAAACTCTGCAACGACCTGCAGAACCTCGACGACGAAACCCTCCTCATCGGCATCGACCAGGAAGGCGGACGCGTCTGCCGACTCAAAGAACAGTACGGATTCCCGTACTTCGCATCGGCACAAACGTCGGCACGCGCCGGACTCGACAGCGTGCGACGCTGCGCGCAACTCACCGCCCGCACCCTCCACAACATGGGCATCAACCTCAACTTCGCACCCTGCGTCGACGTCAACGTCAACCCCGCCTGCCCCGTCATCGGCAAGCTGGAACGCAGTTTCGGCAACAACGCACGTCGCGTGGCGCAATGCGCCGCAATATGGGTCGACGAACAACAGCGGCAGGGAGTCACAGCTTGCCTCAAGCACTTCCCCGGACACGGCAGCTCGCGCAGCGACACCCACCTGGGCCTCGCCGACGTCAGCGACACCTGGCAGCACAACGAGCTCGTACCATACAAGGCACTGATAGACAGCGCACGCGTGCATCCAGACGATCCCTCGCGACAGGTGAGGATGATTATGACTACCCACGTCTTCAACGCCACCATCGACAGCACCATGCCCGCCACTCTCTCCTACGCCACCCTGACAACCCTGCTGCGCGACAGCATGCACTTCGACGGCGTCATCATCACCGACGACATGGCCATGGGCGCTATGACACAGCACTATAGCGACACCGCCATGCTGCGACTGGCCATCAACGCCGGCGCCGACATGCTGTGCCTCTCCAACAACGGCAGCAGCTACGACCCCGACATCGTGCCCCGCACTATCGACCTCATCCTCAGTCTGGTAAAAAACGGCGAAATCCCCGCACAACGCATCCGCCAAAGTGCCCACCGCATCCGACGACTCAAAAGCACAATTCGCTGACATCTTTACGCCAGACAGAGACCTCACTGGCATTCTCTCCTTTCGTTCTCATATACAGAACCAAGCAGAAAAAATCTTAAAATTTGCAAAAATAAAAGAAACGTTCGCGCACGTATAAATATTTTTATTACTTTTGCACTTTGACAAAATAGCTGCAACGGAACAACGTTTCGGATGTAGTGTTTTGGCAGTCAATGAATTGTGTCACATAATATGTAACATAAAATTATTAATAAAATACCATAATAATAAAAACAAAGAACAAAACTCAAGGCCTAACCCTGAAAACCGACAAAATATTCAACAGCAATTCGCTCGCGAAGCGAGCAGGAGGTTTGGAACAGGAATTACCAGAAATGGACCAGGAATTAACAGGAATTTTTTTTAAACAGCAATTACCAGCAATTGAACAGCAATTATCAGCAATAAATTTTAAACGACAACAAACAGTAACACAATAACAGCAACACAACAATAGCCAGCAATTCGCTCGCTTGCGAGCAGGAAAATTTACAAGATTTACAAGATTTCGCTCGCGCTTGCGAGCAGGAGAACAAAAGCGAGCAGAAAAATAAAAAATCGAGAACACTACGACAAATCAAATCACTACGAAAGCAACTAAACGGAACGAAAAAAACAACAATACGATATGAACAATACAATTATTTTGAACAGACTGAACGATTTGGAAATAAGTGAAATGCGCGATGCGAATCCGACGCGACGGACACGACGGACGCGGCGGATGCCGCTGTTGCGGCAACTGGTGCTTCTGGCGGTGCTTCTGGCGGCGGGAACGCTGACGGCTGCGGCGCAGAGCGTCATTATGAGCGGCAATTATTACTTGACACACAATGCTGCAGGAACCACTGTGAACACGGCGGCGACAACCACCTTCAACCCGGCGACGTGTCTGTGGTATGTCAACAACAGAAGAATACGTACTGCTGATATTAATGGTGATTATATAGATGGCAATACTTATTTGCAGTATACGTCACTGACCTTAGGAACCTCAGTACAATGGAATCGGGCACAAAATAATGGGTATTCTGTTCGTGGTACTAATAATAATTATTACCTCCGCCTTAATGGCACAACTTGGCAGACAAGTAATACAAACAGCAACAATGGTTATTTATATGCTGTGACTATCAACACGACGGATGCCACTATCACCGCCCCCACTATCAGCGGTGCAGATGTGCTGACGGCTACGGGCACTTCCAACTATTCTGCCTCTGGAGCGGCCTATAGGGGAAGTTATACCAACTATCGTTTCAACAACGCTGACCACTATGTTGACGCTGATGGCGACAATTTAACCGGCGCTCCCACCAACGCCACCCTCGGTGCAGCCACGTGGAGCCTTTCGGACAACGCATACGCCACGGTCATCGCAACCAACGGAACGGTCACCGTCAACAGCCTGCCCGAGAACGATGTCGAGCTGACGCTTACTGTCAGCTATCCCGTCACGGCTGGCACTGGCCGTCCGGAGGCCCCTGCGGGCATCACCCTTACGGCTACGAAGACCATTACCATCCAGGGCACCAACCCTTCTGCTCCGGTCATCACCGTTAATGGAACATCGGTGACGCTGGCCACCGCTGCTGTCGGCTCGACTACCATCCGCTACACCCTCGACGGCAGCGACCCCTCCACGTCGACAGGTACCGTCTATAGCGGAGCGATAGACCTTTCGGGCAGCACCACGTCGCCCATCACCATCAAGGCCATCACAGTCCGCGACGGTCACGCCTCGTCGGTGACGGAACGTGAGGTCACCCTCACCTTGCCGGTTCCGACTGTCACTGCCGATGGGTCGGCCCTGACGGCGACCATTAGCAGCAGTGTTGACGGTGCCACGATCTATTATACCACCGACGGCACCACGCCGACCACCGCGAGCACGCAATATACGGGCACCATCAGCGGCCTGGCGCTGATGACCACTGTTAAGGCCATTGCCGTCAAAAGCGGCTGGAACGACTCGCCCGAAGCCTCGGCGACGGTAACGCTACCTTCCGGCACCGACGGCACCACTGTCACCCTCTTCGACCTCGAGGACCACAACTGGAGTTACTACAAGGCTGCTGGCGACCTGCCTACGGGCTATCCTGACCCGATACACTCGCCCGATCCACGCAATGTGACAATCACATACAAGGGCAACGGCCAGACCATCGGCACGACAACAGTTTCAGGCGTGAAGGTCAGTATTGCTGCCAACGAAACGGAGAACACTTTTGTCTACTACAAGACCCTTGAAAAGGGTACCGACGGCAAATATGCATATACCACTATCACCAACCCCTTCAGCGTGCGTCCCAAGATAGGCACTACTTACTATGGTTTCGACGGCTGGGAGGTGGTGAGTGTAGCTGGTGGCACCATCGATGGCTATGCCGCAGGCAGCACCATACCTGCCAACACCGAGATAAAATTCGTTCCCACGCGCACATATACAACCAACAGTATGTCTATGGAGGTAGTGCTGCGTGCAAAGTGGGCCGTGGCCGAGGTGAGTACCAACGGCAACTTCACCAACAACTATGGTGTGGAACGTATGTTCTATGTTCTTAATAGCAATAGTACAAATACGGCTTTCACAGCCAACAACAAAGCCATAACCTATACTTCCATCTACCCTAACGGCACCTACGATGAAACAAATGCCGCTTCGACATCCAACATAAAATATCGTCCGTTTGGAGCAAGTAATGCTTTCACATTGTCGGCTGACGGCAGAATAGAGAATGTACAGATATACAATGGAAACGATCTTACAATGAATGCCAACAACCATAACTTGACTGTTGGTCGCAATGTGTCGGGCTACAACGGAGGCAACACTGCCGCCACCGTCAAGGGACACGCTGGCGGTGGAGCAAATAATTATAATCCGTTTGCCACAGCGATGAACTATACCATCTGCCTGGAAAGCGGAACGTATGGAAAGTTCTATTTAATAGATGATTATGATCGGTCAACAAAATATTATAGTGGTAGGATTTCAATAAAAGGGGTGTTTGGTAGTGATTATGACCGTGCCAAGCACGATGACAGCAGATTGCACGTTGCACCTGATGGAAGTATATCTGCTGCAGAATGGGTTGCTATGACTGGCAGTGCAAATAAAGACCAGCTTGCGTTTGACTGGAATGTAAAGAGTGGGAAATTGCAAGAAAACCTACTTGGCAATGCAAGTGCGGAAAAATCATTATATATGGCTCCAGGTTCATCAGCTCAGTATGTCGGTAAAAGGAGACTATTGGTCGAAGGTGGCGAGTTGGCAAGTATCGCTGGTGGAATTGAAAGTTATGCTAATTTAACTGCCAATGGATATACAGTTGCCGACACTTACGTATCTGATGACCTCACCGACCAGGTTTACATCCGCATTACAAACAATGACTATACCAAAGTGAGAGGATCTATCTACGGTGCTGCCGCATTTGCCGGTTCGCGTGGTGGACGCACTTTTATTATTACCGGAGGTACCATCAACGGATGGATTGCCGGTGGCTGCAATGGAACACAAAGTTCGGGTGGACAGTTGTATGGAACAACATATATGTATATTGGCGGCAACGCCCAGGTTGTCCACGCCGAAGCTGACCCGTATATTGGTGCTTATGATCCAGATTATGGAACCAATGGAGCATACGGCGGCAATATTTTTGGAGCAGGCTGCGGCATTATGCCCAATGGGTATGATGCAGCCAATCCTGGTGCCACACTTGCTACAGCAACAGTTGGCAAGGTCTATGGCTCCAATATTGCTTTGGCCGACAATTTGGTTGTGAGCCGCTTTGTCTATGGCGGCGGCAACTTCGGTCAGGTTGCAGACAATAGCGGAAACTGGAGCAGCAATAACGATATGACATCTAATATCTATGTCCTAGGTGGCGACGTCAAAGGCAATGTCTTTGGTGGCAGCAACAACCAGCAGGGACA
>Ga0310694_10006032_pt1 | contig 11498 bp, 8 predicted proteins | sample 174DNAGHGhighgp2_FD_203884 | JGI IMG/M metagenome (GOLD analysis project Ga0310694, IMG submission 203884) | Sheep rumen microbial communities from Palmerston North, Manawatu-Wanganui, New Zealand - 1742 DNA GHGhigh gp2 (v2) (version 2) | ecosystem: Host-associated > Mammals > Digestive system >... | reverse complement strand
CTATCCCTCCGTATCTTAACAGGGAGTCTGAGAGCATCGACACGGAGCGCTATCAGACCCTTTATGCCAAATGGAGAGGGTCTGTGGCTGCACCTACGGCCGGTCTGCATTTCACGGAGAATGTGCTTCAGGCAATAAGGGAGAAGGGTATAAAGGAAGAAAACGTATGCCTGCACGTCGGTGCCGGCACCTTCCTGCCGGTTAAGGGTTCGCTTGTGAGTGAGCATCCAATGCACCGTGAGCCCTTCCTTGTCAAGAAGGCGCTTCTGGAAAAGCTGCGGGACTGTGAAGAAGGCGTCACCGCCGTCGGAACCACAAGCGTACGCACACTGGAATCCCTGTACTATGCCGGCGTAAGCATCATCGAGAAGGGAGAACCTGAGGATATCGGCCAGTGGGTTCCTTATACAAGGGAGTATCCGTACAGCACGCGAGAGGCCCTTGATGCCATTGTGAAATACCTGGAAAGGACGGGGAAGGATGAACTTTCCCTCGGGACCAGGATAATCATCGTTCCGGGCTTTGAGTTCCGCATCGTGAAGCGCATGGTGACGAATTTCCACCAGCCTGAGAGCACACTCATCCTTCTGGTATCTGCCTTTGTGAAAGGGGATTGGAAAACAATCTACGATTATGCGCTCTCACACGGGTTCAGATTCCTCAGCTACGGAGACTCCTCTCTCTTGGAAAGGGCGGAATAATTTTCTACCTTTGTAGAGTTAGTTGGTTAAAAAGAACGTTTATGGACCTTACTGAATTTTCAGACATAGCTCCCTTCAATGACGAAGAAGCCGCCGCTGCGCTTGCCAGAGTATCACTTCACCCTGCAACGCCGTGGGTATCCAAGTACATATTCCCCAACCAGCCTGAAACCTACCTGAGGGACATCCTCCAGAGCATCCATTCAGTTGACGAATTCCAGTCCCTGGTCATGTCCAAGGCCGTGGAATGGGTAATAAAGACTACGGTGAAGGAGTTTACATACAATGGTCTGGAGAACATCAAGTCCATAGACGGCTGCTATCTTGCAATGTCCAACCACAGGGATATCATCCTTGACCCTGCTTTTACCCAGATAGTCCTCTTCCGCAACAATCTGCCCATGACGCAGATTGCCGTAGGAGACAACCTCCTGAGCCATAAAACGGTTGAACTTCTCATCCGTTCCAACCGCATGATCAAGGTCATCAGGGGCATTTCGGCAAGGGAACTGTACCTGAGCTCACAGCTGCTGTCAAAGTACATAAGGGAAACCGTGACTTCCGGCACGGGCTCTGTCTGGATTGCCCAGCGCCAGGGCCGTACTAAAAACGGCATTGACACCACCGAACAGGGCCTTCTCAAGATGTGCGACATGAGCGGCACCAAGGATTTCGTGCAGAATTTCATGGAACTGAATATAGTCCCCATGAGCATCTCTTACGAATACGAATCATGTGACATCCTCAAGGCGCGCGAGCTTCTCATCTCCCGTTCCCAGAAGTATGTGAAGACAGAGAATGAAGACCTCCAGAGCATTCTCATGGGCATAAAACAGCAGAAGGGCAACGTCCATCTCGAGATCAACAAACCCCTTTCGGAGGAAGAGATCCGTGAGGCAGCCGTTTGTGACAAGAACGACCGTTACCAGAGCATCCGCCGTTGCCTGGACCGCCGCATCATAAGCGGCTACAAGCTCTGGAAGACCAACTACATGGCCTACGACATTGTAAATCCCGGCGGCAAGTATTCAGACAAGTACACCCCTGCAGAACTCGAATCCTTCAAGGCATACATTGAGGGCCAGCTCAAAAAAGTGGAGCCCACCCTTGACCAGGACGAGCTCCGTGACATTCTTCTTCACATCTACAGCAACCCTGTGCTGTCCAAGGAAGAACTCTAACTCTTGATGTGCACATCCACCTGAGGGAAGGGGAACTGGATTCCGTACTTCCCGGGCAGTTGTGTATAGATGGCCTCCGTAAGGCCGAATTTCACGCCCCAGTAATCAGGAGCCTTCACCCAGCAGCGCACAACGAAGTCTACGCTGCTTGATTCCAGTGACATCAAGGCTACGAACGGATCTGCGGCACCGGGGGTCTTGGAGTCTATGATCTCCGGAATGCCGGCCGCAATCTCCAGAATGGCGTTTTTGACTGCCGTGGCATCCGAGCCGTATGCCACGCTCACGTTGATGTCCACCCTTCTCAGGGGCAGGGTGTTGACATTGTTGATGTTTCCGTTGGAGAGCGCTCCGTTTGGGAGTATGACAACCCTGTTGTCTGTCGTGAGCAGTTTGGTGCTCACGATGTTAACTTCCTTCACGGTGCCGCTGAAGCCCTGCGCCTCAATGAAATCCCCTGCCTTGAAAGGCTTGAAGACCAGTATCATGATACCGCCGGCAAAGTTCTGGACGGTGCCGCTGAGGGCCATGCCTATTGCCATGCCTCCGGCAGCAAGAAGCGCTGCAAGAGAGGATGTATTCACGCCCAGCGTGCTCACTGCAATGATGATGACAATTACCCAGAGGATTATCGTCACAAGCGAGTAGGTGAAGGATGCGATTGTCTTTTCAGTGTTCTTCCTGGCAAAGCCCTTCTTGAGGCTCTTCTTGACTATCTGGATTATCCAGGCGCCGATAGCATAGATGAGCAGTGCCCCAAGGACCTTGAGTCCGAAGCCCACCGCGGCCGATGTGAACTGCTGCAGAAGCTGATCGGGAGGAGTGTTCCTGAGGGTTTCCACAAGAACTTCTTTCTTGACGGCAAGGGAATCGGGGCTCAGTTTCTGAGCTATGGCTGCGCCGTCTGCAGCCTGCATGAGGAGGTGAATCATAGATTAATTATCAAGTAAGCCATATACCCAACCCATATAAGGAGGAAGATGATGCCGTCTGCCAGCCCCAGCCTGTTCTTTTTGGGGAATACACAGGGGATGAGGGCCAGAGCGCTCAGTAGAAGCATGCCCATGTCTACAAGGTTGATGTTCTCGAATGAAAGCGGTCTGATGGCAGAGGATAGTCCAAGTATGAGCAGTATGTTGAAAATATTCGAACCCAGGATGTTGCCAAGGGCCAGCTGCCCTTTCTTCTTCGCAGCGGCGGCAACGCAGGTGGCAAGTTCCGGCAGGGAAGTGCCCCCGGCGAGGATGGTGATGGCGATGAATTTCTCGCTTACGCCAAGCTCGGACGCGATTTTGGTGGCATTGTTCACGAAGAGATTTCCGCCGAAAGTAAGGGCCGCAAGGCCTCCGATAATCATCACCAGGTTAAGCCAAATGGGCTTTTGGGCCGATGCCTCCTCCGTCGCCTGGTCCTTTCCGTTAATGAAACTGTAGACCATGTAAACGATGAAAAGGCCGATGAGGATGAAGCCGTCGATCCTTGAAAGGCCGTCGGTCCCAAAGCCAAAAAGCGTGGCCTCAAGCCCAAGGAATATGAAAAGAACGGTCACCAGAAGGTTCATGGGAATGTCCCTCTTGCGGTTTCCGGAAGTAATGCCGATGGGAAGCAGCACGGCCGTAAGGCCAAGGATGAGGAGGGTGTTGAAAATGTTGGACCCCACGACGTTTCCCACTGCTACATCTCCCTTTCCCTCGATTGCACCCAGAAGGCTCACGACCATCTCCGGTGCCGATGTTCCCATTCCCACTATGGTGAGGCCGATGACGAATTCGCTCAGTCCCACGCGGCGTGCCACTCCGCTGGCTCCGTCTACAAGGGCATCTGCACCCACGACCACAAGTGCAAGACCTGCAAGAAACAATACTACTGATACCAACATTTCCTTCTCTCTTTTTTGAGTGTGCAAATATAAACAATAATTGCTATATTTGCGATTGTACCTTAATTAAAAAAATATGAAAGTACGCCTGGCGGCATATCTGGCCATTGCGGCAGCGGTCATTTCCTGCGTGGAGCCCGAGAAAAAGGATCCCGATGTGGCCGGCTTCCTTGTGGTCAACCGTCAGGTAGGAGATTTCGAGCTTCCCATTTCGCCGGACGGTGCAAATGTAACGCTCACAGTAACCTGCGACGCCGCCTGGACCGCCACTCTTCCCAAGGAGACATCCTGGATAAGGATAGGGGAGAAGTCCCGCGGTGAAAAGAACATCTGGACGCTCTCACTTGACGTTTTACCCAACGAAGGCGAATATCCCCGCAGTTCGGAAATCACCATATCGGCCGACGATTACAGCACGGTTGTCACCGTGAGCCAGACCGCACCGGATCCTCTCACGCTGAACAAGAATCCCGGTCTCTACGGAGTTCAGGGCGGCGACGTGCTCCTTAACCAGGGCCGTCAGGCAAGCAGCTTTCACTACGGGGAAAGATGGTCCTACAGGCTGGTAGACCCTCTCACCCTCACGGTGAGCGCACTTGGCAACATCCCTGAAAACCTCGTATCAGGGGACGTCATACCCTTCCTTACCTTCAAAACCGTCACCCAGGGCCTTTCAGACTATACGGAGACCTTCAGGAACGTAACCGTAGTAAGGAGCACGCCCACCATGGTGTGGCTGCGCCAGAGCGAATCTGTTTACTTTATCGTTGAAAGATGAAAAGGTTCGCTCTCATACTGCTTTCGTGCCTTGCAGCCGCTTCGGTCCGGGCCCAGCCGGCTTTCACGCCGCTCGGTGAAGTGCACATTCCGGTAATCCCGGTGGCCTTTTCAGACGTCGCCTTCTCTTTTGACGATATCGGCCCCAGGCTGGAAGCTATGCTCAATGAGCAGGGCTACTCCCAGGATGGCGCAAACGGGTCTGTGAAGGATTATTACACTGACAATTCCAATGGGAGGTTCACTCCTGTCTTCGACGTTCTACCGGCCGTTACCCTTGACAAGACGCTGAGCTACTATGGCGGCAATGCCGGCCTCAAGGGAGACAGGGCCCCGGAGCTCGCCCTTCACGATGCCTGCCTTCTCCTTGACGGCGATATCGATTTTTCAGTATACGATTCGGACGGAGACGGCATCCTTGACCTTGTCATTTACTGCTATGCAGGATACAATGAGGCAGACCACGGCCCCGCCGAGGCAATCTGGTCAAAGCACGCCGATGCCCAGGAAAGCACCAACAAGATGGTTCAGAATGCCGTTTTTGACGGCAAGAAGCTGGGAAGGTATGTCTGCTCTTCGGAACTTTCCGGGAATACAGGAAAGGTGTTCGCATCCATCGGCACAATCTGCCATGAGTTCGGGCATGCGCTGGGACTTCCGGATTTTTATGACACCGACGGCGCCCAGGGAGGCGTTGCGGGTGGCATGTATGATTTCGCCCTCATGGGCATGGGGCTTTACAACGACTCGGGGAAGACTCCGCCTTACCTGAATGCGCTTGAGCGGAGGATGCTCGGCTGGATTGAGGAGATTCCGGAGATTCCGGAAGGAAGGATTACCGTCGGCCCGGTTCAGGAAGATGAGGCTTATATGATTCCAACGTCAACGGAAGGGGAGTACTTCATAGTGGAGGCAAGGTATGGAGAAGGCTGGGATGCACCGCTTCCGAAGGGACTTCTGGTGTATCATATCGACGCATCTGAAAGGACTGTAGGCAATATGCCGGCATCACAGATGTGGAACGAGTGGATGGTATACAACAACCTCAATGCATCTGCAGAACACCCCTGCGCATATATCGTCCCGTCGTCTGACAGGTTCTCCATGAATTTCACAGGCAGCCATGAAGGAGTGCCTTTCCCGGGCATTTCGGGCTGCGTTTTCCTGGACATGAAGGACTGGGACGGGGCAGAGACTGATTACCATATCTCGGATATAAGCGTGGGCGCAGAGGGCGTATCGGCACGTATCATAAAGGGACACGGCTCCATCATTACCGGCAAGGTTTCAGGTAATGACGGCCTTCCGGTGCAGGGCGTGATTGTGAGCTCGGACGCCGCCGAAATCGTCTCCGTGACAGACCGGGAGGGCAGTTTCCTCCTGGACCTTCCGGATGATACCAGGGACATTCCATTCAAGGTATCGGCAACCAGGGAAGGCTACCGCAAGGCGGTGGAATATGGCGTCCTGGACGGTCGCAGCGCATATTTGCCGATAGTCCTTTACCGGAACGGCGAAACCTCGGTCGTGGAACTGAAGAAGTATGACCAGTCGGCAACCAAGATTTTCTATCCGCTTCCTGCAAGGGATTACGGAGACTGCATGGGCGCCGTGCGCTGGAGCGCTTCGGAACTGTTCCCTTATGTTGGCAGCAGGCTGGAAAAGGTCGTATTTGACAATTATGTGCAGGGAGGTGACGCAGAGGCGCTTTACGTGATTGTTGACATCGGCACGGAAAGAGTCCTGACCAAGGAAGTCGAAGTTCCGGTATATGGCCTTCTTGCAGAGAACGTGGTTGACCTTTCAGATGAGGATATCCGCATTCCGGACGGGGCCGATGTGTATGTCGGCTACGGTGTCAAGGGTTCCGGCTATGTATATCCGCTGGCCGCAACGCTCACCGGTCATGCCGACAACAGCTACTACGGAAAACTGAACCTGGAAGCCTCAGAGTGGCAGGAAATGTACACCGAAAGGAGCCGCACCGGCTACATGGACCTTATCCTGAGCGCCGGCATACGGGAAGTCCCGGAGAATCAGGACATCGGCAGGATGGGATATGCGACGATAAGCATTGATGGACAGAAGACCGACGGAAGCGTGGTCTCCCTGAGCCTGAAGAAGGGGAGCCTTGAGCCTCTGAGCGTCAGGTGGCTGTATGACGGCCAGGTGCTTGAAAACCCTTCCGTGACCCTGTCCAAGGGAGTCCATACGGTAGTTGCCAAGGTTGAATACAGCCTTGGAAGAAATGAAAATCTGAAACTGAAAATTAATATAGAATAGTGCGAAAGAAAGTTTTTCCCTTCATCCTGGCGATTGCCGCCCTGAGTGTGGGATCATGTGTAACGGAACCGGCGCCTTACATCAACGCCAATGCCGACATTGACACCTTCCCGGCCGAGGGAGGAAAGATGACTGTTGCCATTGACTGCAACAGGGAGAACTGGTCGGCTGTGGTCGAAGACTCGAAATGGGCCCGCATCCAGGCAATCAACCGAAACAGCGGAATCGGTTCAGTGGTGGTTTTCTGCACCGTAAATGACGACGAGACTGAACGTGCCAATGCGCTGCTTCTATCGTGTGAAGGCGCTTCGACACGCGTTGAATTTACCCAGGCAAAGTGTATTCCGGATCCCATCACTGCAGTGACTGTTCCTGGTTTATATGAGTTTAACGGATTGATTTGTTTTGCCAGCAATGACGGCTTTTCACAGGTTTCGCTGTTGCAGGAGAAGAACGGGCTCCTTGCAATGAGGATACTGTATCCCCTTATCAACTCTGTCGCAGAAGTTTCCGGCATTCCTGCCAAAATTGCAAAAGGGGACAAGGTGAACCTTGACGTCAAGTTTGTCAGTAATTTAGATGTCATATTCGAAGAAGGGCGTCAGTTCAGTGCCGTGAGAGTCAAGGATGGAATGGTCTGGCTCAAGGATGTTTCCGATGCCAATGTCTATATAGTTGCGGTAATGGAGGAGGAGAAACTATGAAAAGGCTGATTGCGGTTGCCGCAGCGTTGTTTGCCGTGGCAATAAGTGTTTTCGCTGTTCCGGCAAAGCCCGGAAAATTCAAATATACGCAGCCGGACGGTACCGTAGTGATGCTGGAACGCCACGGAGACGAGTTCTTCCACTGGGTTTCAGACGAATCGGGACAGGTTGTGGTAAGGGATTCACGCGGTTTCATCGTTCCCGGCCTGCTGGATTACGGCGCCCGCGAAAGGGGTATGGCCAGAAAGGCTGCCTTGGCAAGGGAGAGGCGCTCGCTGTCTACTCGCGTTGAAAATGACAGGGCGAGCGGTGAAAAGCACATTCCTGTCATTCTGGTTGAATTCAAGGACGTCAGTTTCAAGATTTCAGACCCTGCCGCCAAGTTCGATGCCCTCCTGAATCAGGAAGGCTATTCTGACAACGGGGCAACCGGCTCCGTAAGGGACTATTATTTCGAGAATTCACATGGCAAATACCAGCCGGTGTTTGATGTCTTCGGCCCTGTCACGCTGTCCAATGATGTTGCCTATTATGGCGGAGGAGATGAAGATAATGCCCCTCTTGCCGTCATTGAGGGCGCAACCCTCCTGGACGACAGGATAGACTTTTCAAAGTACGATTATGACTCTGACGGCACCGTAGACATGATTCTCATGTACTATGCCGGATACAACGAGGCCGAAAGCGACTGGGACGACGACGGCGTTTCCGATGCCGAAGAGACCATCTGGCCTCATCAGTTCTATGCATATTACAGCCAGAAGAAATACCTTGACGGAAAGCTGCTGGGACGCTATTTCTGCACCTCTGAGCTCAAGGGCAGCAAGAGCGAGGGAGTGAACATGTGCGGTATCGGCACAACCTGCCATGAGTTTGCCCATTCCCTGGGACTTCCGGATTTCTATGACACCGACGAGACTGAGGAAGACAAGGAGAAGGGATCGGCCCATGGTCTTGCATACTTCTCCCTGATGCATTACGGCCCGTATCTTAACAATGGGCGCACCCCGCCTTACCTTAATGCAGAGGAGAGGATCATGCTGGGCTGGATGGAAGAATCTGAGCTTAAGGAGCTTCCTACCGGAGATGGCATTCAGCTTTCGTCAATAAAGGACAATGTCGCTTACAGAAGCGAATCGTCCACGGAAGGGGAGTACTTCGTCTACGAATGCAGGGATTTCACTGGCTGGGACAGTTTCATTTCCTACGGTCTCTATGTCTATCATGTAGACAAGTCAACGGACAGGAAGGTGGGGAAGTATACTCCGTATGAGCTTTGGTACAACTGGGAAAGGACTAATGCAATCAATGCAGACAGGAATCATCCCTGTTTCTACATTGTACCTTCCCATGCCCAGACCTCGCTCAGTTTCTGGCCGGAAGATACCATGGCAAGATACCCTTTCCCGGGTAAGAACAACATTACGGGCTACAGTCCTGTGGACTGGAACGGCCGGAATGACGGAACAAGCCTGTCGGGCATCAAGTTTGACGGCTCCGTCGTGCACATGAACGCATACAATCCTTCTTCAGTGATTCCGGAGGAGTCGCTTACAGCACTTGGATACGCATACATAGACCTTGGCAGAGTCAAGTTTTCGGCAGGGGAGTCCCTGGAGCTCGAAGTGGCCTTCCCCAAGTTTTCAGAACCGTCTTCCGTGAGCTGGTATTTTGACGGAAAAATGGTCTCCGGGGCCTCTGTGAGCCTTGTCAAGGGCGTCCATAAGGTAAAGGCCCGCCTCACTTACAGTGACGGCAGGAAGGAGACGATATCAGCAGGAATAACGGTCGATTAGGCCTTTCTCTCAAGCGCAACCACGTTCTCTACGTGCATGGTGTGGGGGAACATGTCAACGGGCTGTACGGCCGTGATGACGTAGTCCTTGCACAGAATGGCAAGGTCCCTTGCCTGTGATGCGGGGTTGCAACTTACATAGACCATCCTTTCAGGGGCGGCTTTCAGTATGACGTCTGCTACCGAAGGGTGGATACCGGCACGCGGCGGGTCCAGGATTATCACGTCCGGCCTGCCGTGTTCTTCTATAAACGCCTCAGAAAGAACGTCTTTCATGTCTCCGGCAAAGAATTCGCAGTTGGTGATTCCGTTGGCATCGGCATTGGCCTTTGCGTCCTCGATTGCCTCCGGCACATACTCTATGCCGATGACCTTTTTCGCCTTTGCGCTGACGAACTGGGCGATGGTGCCGGTTCCGGTGTAGAGGTCATATACGAACTCATTTCCGGTGAGGGCGGCGAACTCCCTTGCAACGCTGTAGAGGCGGTATGCCTGTGCAGAATTGGTCTGGTAGAAGGACTTGGGACCTATCTTGAACCGGAGGTTTTCCATGCTTTCATAGATGGCAGGGGAGCCCTTGTAAAGGACAGGGGAGAGGTCTCCGATGGAGTCGTTAAGCTTCTCGTTTACAACGTAATATAGGCTTGTAATCTGCGGGAATTCAGCCTGGACGGCGTCAAGGAGGGCGGTGATTTTGGGCATGTCGGCAGTGCCGAAGCATACGATGAGCATCACCTGACCGTCTTCCGTGGTTCTGACGAACATGTTGCGGAAGAAGCCGTGATTTTCCCGTATATTGTAGAAACTATATCCGTTTTCAATGCAGAAACGCTTGATAAAGAGCCTGATAGAGTTGGAAGGCTCTGCCTGGAGGTGGCACTGCTTGATATCCAGCACCTTGTCAAAGAATTTGCCCACATGGAAACCGAGTCCCACGCGGTCGTTCTCTGAAACTTCGTCAGGATTCTCTCCGGGAAGCAGCCAGCGGCGCTCAGATGCGCTGAATTCCAGCTTGTTACGGTAATACTGAATCTTTTCTGAGGGGAGCGTAGGCCTGATTTCAGGAACGTTCAGATGGCCGATTCTGACAAGCTGGTCTTCGACCTGCTGACGTTTTGCTTCCAGCTGGATCTCGTACGGGAGATGCTGCCAGCGGCAGCCGCCACAGACGCCAAAATGGCTGCAGAAGGGCTCCAGTCGGTCTTTTGAAGGCTGCACGAGCTTTTCAATCCGGCCTTCCATGTAGTTTTTCTTCTTTTTCAGAACCCTGATGTTCACGATATCTCCGGGAACGGCGTAATCTGCGAACACGACCATTCCGTCTACATGTGCGAGACCTTTGCCCTCGGCAGCGATTTTTTCGATTTCCACGTTCTCCAGGAGGAGATCAACTCTTTTTCTTGACATAGCGTTTCTTTTGCTTTGCAAAGGTAGGGGATTTTTTACAAATACTCAACTTAACATAATATAAATTGTGTAACAATACAAATATGCTTATTTTTAGTCAATTTTACCATTTGAAAGGCAAATTTTACGCGCGCGTGTGTGATATGAAATGAAAAATGCTATATTTGTACTTAATTAGGAAGACAATAATCAAATAGCTTAAATACTTATGAAGAGAATCTATTCCATCGGATGCATTGCAGCAATCACTTTTGCTGCTGCTTTTCTCCAGGGATGCAACGGCTTGGTGAACATCGAGAACGTCGATGAGATCAACACCGAGGTAACAGTTGCTCCCGGTACTGAGATTACGGTGCTCAATGAGAAAACCTTCACTCTCAAGGACCTCATTTCCGCTGACGGCTCCAACGGAACTGTCACGGTTTCTGCAGAAGGAGAATACGCTATTACTTATAATCTTGAACCTCAGACACTTGGTGACGGATTTACCTTCGACGCCTCACAGTTTGCCTTGAATTTCTCGGGAAACAAGAATACGGCAATCACCCTCACTGAGGCAAAGATTCCCGCAAATGCTCCTCTGGAGTATAATGAAGAAGACAAGGCCGCCCTCGCTGCAGCCATTCCCGGCATTGACATCGACTTTTTCGAAAGTCTCCTGTCCCAGGATTTCAGCTTCGTCTTCGACCTCGATTCCTCCATCGGTGATTTTCCCAAGCTCATCAGCAAATTCCGCAAGGCAGACCTTTCCGGAGGCATTTCCTTCCGTCT
>Ga0310694_10006031_pt1 | contig 11499 bp, 9 predicted proteins | sample 174DNAGHGhighgp2_FD_203884 | JGI IMG/M metagenome (GOLD analysis project Ga0310694, IMG submission 203884) | Sheep rumen microbial communities from Palmerston North, Manawatu-Wanganui, New Zealand - 1742 DNA GHGhigh gp2 (v2) (version 2) | ecosystem: Host-associated > Mammals > Digestive system >... | reverse complement strand
TGCAACTTGTTTTGGTGATAGTTTTTGGCGAATGCGTTCTGTTCGGATCAGATCTCCAAGTCTGCTCATATTGATTCTATCCTCTATCCGCAATCTCAATGGTCGCAACTCCCCACTGGGGAGCTTGCTCCCTTTCAATTGACCTCAGAATCGAAGAGAATTCCGCCACTGGCGGTCTTCGATTCTTCGCCCCCCTACCCCCTTCCCCGCTCATTCAGTGGACAGATATTGCTGATTGAGCGGAGCGGGAACAGGGATATTTTGGAGGTGGGGGCTCCGCCCCCACACCTCTCCGTATAGGAACGGGAAAATCGTGTTTGTAATCTGTTATTTTTTATTCGTTTTGCCCAGGTAGGCTTCCTGGATCGCTTCGCTGGCAAGGAGTTCGTCGCCGGTGCCGCTGGTCGTGATCCGGCCGGTCTCCATGACGTAGGCGTAGTCGCAGGCGTGCAGGGCGGCGTTGGCATTCTGCTCGATCAGGAGCACGGTCATACCGGTGCTCTTGAGGGTCTGGATGATCTTGAAGATATCCTTGACCACCAGGGGCGCCAGACCCAGGCTGGGCTCATCCATCATGATCAGCTTCGGCCGGGTCATGACTGCGCGGCCCACGGCCAGCATCTGCTGCTCGCCGCCGGACAGGGTACCCGCCAGCTGCCAGGAACGCTCCTTCAGCCGGGGAAAGAGGTCGTAAACGTAATTGATATCCTGCTCGATGACTTCCTTGTCCTTGCGCAGGTAGGCGCCGATACGCAGGTTCTCCAGCACCGTCAGGTTCGCGAACACGCGGCGGCCTTCCGGCACCATGGCGATGCCGGTTTCCACGATCTTCTGGGTATTGTAATCGGTGATGTCCCGGCCTTCGAAATAGATGCGGCCGTCCTTGGGCTGCACCAGGCCGGAGATGGTCCGCAGGGTCGTGCTCTTGCCCGCGCCGTTGGCGCCGATCAGGGTCACGATCTGTCCCTCGTCCACTTCAAAGGAGATTCCCTTCAGGGCTTCGATGCCGCCGTAGGAAACCACCAGATCCGTTACTTTCAGCAGGCTCATTCTTCTTCCACCCCCAGATAGGCCGCGATGACGACCGGGTTTTTCTGGATCTCTTCCGGGGTGCCTTCGGCGATCTGCTTGCCGAAGTCCAGTACATAGATCCGGTCCGAGATGTCCATGACCAGGTTCATATGATGCTCGATCATGAAGACCGTCAGGTCGAACTTGTTCTTGATCTCCACAATAAACTCGCCCAGCTCGTCCGTTTCCTGGGGGTTCATGCCCGCTGCCGGCTCATCCAGCAGCAGGAGCGTGGGTTCCGTGGCCAGGGCCCGGGCAATCTCCAGCCGGCGCTGCTTGCCGTAAGGCAGGGAAGTCGCCAGCTCGTTGCCCACGTCCGCCAGTCCCACTTCCTCCAGCAGGTTCCAGGCTTTCTCCCGCATGGCCTTCTCTTCCTTCGCGTTGAGGCGGAAGGTCGCGGTCAGGAAATTGCTGGTCCGCCGGAGATGGGTGCCGATCAGCACGTTCTCAAAGGCGGTCTGGCTCTTAAACAGGCGGATATTCTGGAAGGTCCGGGCGATGCCCATCCGGGTGATCTTGTCCGGGGTATAGACGACCGGTTTCTGGTCCTTATACTTGTCGGCGTTGATCCCGCCGTACTGCTTGACCATCTTGCCCTGGGGATGATTCACCACGATGGGTTTGCCGTGGAAATAGACCATGCCGTTGGTGGGCTCGTACACGCCGGTGACGCAGTTGAAGGCCGTCGTCTTGCCGGCGCCGTTGGGGCCGATCAGGGCGACAATCTCGCCCTGGTTCACGTCCAGGGACAGGTTGTTGATGGCGACGACACCGCCGAACTGCATCGTGATGTCCGTCAGGCGCAGGACGTTGCTGCTGTTTGTCTTGTTCTCGCTCATTTGACGCTCCTGCCTCCTTTCGCCCCTCTGCGGCCGCCCAGCTCCCAGAGCTCCCGGTCACCCATGATGCCCTTGCGGAAGAAGAGCACGACCACCATGATCACCACGGCGAAGACTACCATGCGGAATCCCGGCGCCAGCAGCGGCACCTTGTAATCGCCCAGCATGGTCTCGGCGTCCAGGAAGCGCAGCCACCATTCGCTGCACGCGATAAAGAGGAAGGAAGCCATGATGCTGCCGGATACGGAACCCATGCCGCCGATGACCACGATCAGCAGAATTTCATAGGTCATGGAACTCTTGAAACTGTTCGCCTGCAGGGATCCCTGGTACATCGCCAGCAGCGCGCCGCCGATGCCGGCGAAGAAACTGCTGATGACAAAGGCCATCTGCTTGTGGTGGAACAGGTTGATGCCCATAGCCTCCGCGGCGACCTCGTCATCCCGGATGGCCTTGAAGGCCCGCCCGTAGGTGGAATTGATCAGCAGCAGGATCAGCCCGATACAGATCCCCACCACGATGAAGGTGAACAGCACCGTGTTGCCCGGCATAATGTTCTTGAGCGTCGGGTAGGTCTTCAGCAGGTTGGAACCGTTGGTCAGCGGGCCGATGGTATCCCACTGGACGATGGCGCGGATGATCTCCGCAAAGCCCAGGGTCGCGATCGCCAGGTAGTCGCCCTTGAGCCGCAGCACCGGCAGGCCGATCAGCGCGGCAAAGAGCGCGGCGATCACGCCGGCAACCAGCAGGGCCGGAATCACGCCGATGGTGAACTGCACCCAGCCGCCGTTATAGTACTGATAGACCGCGGCGCGCTTGGCCATGGGAATCGTCAGGATCGCATAGCTGTAAGCGCCCACGAGCATAAAGCCCGCCTGGCCCAGGGAGAACAGACCCGTAAAGCCGTTCAGCAGGTTCATGGAAACCGCGATCAACGCATAGACCGCGCCTTTCTGCAAAACGGTGACGATCATGGACTTGGTCCCCGCCGTCTGCTCGATCAGGCAGCCTCCCACGTAGAGCAGCGCTACCACGGCCATGGAAATGATGAGCCGTATGTTTCCTTTTTTCATGTTCATCACCTCACACCTTGTCCGTGGTCTTTTCGCCGAACAGGCCGGTGGGCCGGAACAGCAGCACCACAATCAGCAGGGCGAACGTGAACGCGTCGGAGAACGCCGTCCAGCCCGCCGCCTTGATCAGGTTTTCACAGATACCGATAATCAGCGCGCCGATCATCGCGCCGGGAATGGATCCGATCCCGCCGAAGACCGCCGCCACGAAGGCCTTCAGGCCCGGCATCGCGCCGACGGTGGGCGTCACAGCCGTATAGTTCGTAAAGTACAGCATGGAGCCGATCGCCGCCATGGCCGAACCGATGATGAAGGTGGTCGAGATCACGTTGTTGATCTTGATGCCCATCAGCTGGCTGGTCTCAAAGTCCTTGGACACTGCCCGCATCGCCATGCCGATCTTGGTCTTGTTGATCAGCAGCACCAGCGCGACCACCAGCACGATGGTCAGCACCGGCGTAACCACCGTAACGACCTTGGTCGTGGCGGAACCGATTTTGATCGTTTCCGACAGGCCCGGCAGTACCGGATACTGTTTCGCCAGTCCGCCGGTGATGTACCACATCAGGTTCTGCAGCAGATAGCTGACGCCGATGGCGGAAATCATGATGGACATACGGGGCGCGGCGCGCAGCGGCTTATAGGCCACACGCTCCACCGTGAATCCCAGCGCCACCGTCAGGATGATCACCAGCGGGATGGACAGGCCGATGGGCAGGCTGGCTGTCAGGTAGATCATAAAGAAGCCGGCCGCGGTAAAGATATCGCCGTGAGCAAAATTGATCAGGCGCAGGATACCGTAGACCAGGGTATACCCCACCGCGATCAGCGCATACTGACCGCCGACGGAGATGCCGGCCAGCAGGTAGGGAAGCAGTGTGTCAAACATAGGGATCCCCTTTCCTTGGAGAATGGATCAGCGGCGTCGGATACGGAAACGGGGACTGCTGCTCACCGCAGCAGCCCCCGTCCGTGTCCAGCCGGAATGTTACTTTCCGACGCTCTGGGTCTTCACGAAGTCGAAGGCGCCGGTTTCAGGATTGGCAAACTTGATATAGGCCATGTCCTTCTTGGCGTCGCCGACATCGTCAAAGGCGATGGCGCCGGTCACGCCTTCATAGGTCACGCCGGGGAGCGCTTCGGCGATCGCCGCAGCGTCCGCGCTGTCCGCAGCCTTGATGGCCGCCAGGGCAACGTTGTAGGCGTCGAAGCCCAGGGCGGAAACCGCAGCCACGATGTCGTTGCCGCCGTTGTTGGTCAGCTTGCTGCCGTCGGCGTTCAGCCAGGCCTTGAAGCCGGAAACGAACTCAGCTGCCGCGGCAGCGTCGTCGTTCTCATCGAAGAAGGTGGAGCAGTAGACCTTGATGTCCTTGCCCTTGGCCGCGTTCAGGATCGCGGAGTTCTCCCAGGTGTCGCCGGCCAGCAGCGGGAAGGTCACGCCCTGGGCCGCAGCCTGGTCGATGATCAGGGCAGCGTAGGTGGTCGCGCAGGGAGCGAACACTACGTCGCAGCCGCCCGTAACGGCGTTGTTGATGTAAGCCGCGAAATCGCTGGTGCCTTCGGTGAAGTTCTCTTCGATCACTTCGCCGCCCAGGCCCTTGAACGCTTCAACGAAGTACTTGCCCAGGCCCACGCCGTAGTCTTCACCCAGCATGGTCAGCACGTACGCCTTGGAGGCGCCGAGCTCCTTGGCGAAGTTCGCCATGACGGTGCCCTGGAAGGGATCCAGGAAGCAGATGCGCCAGTAATAGTCGCACAGCAGGGTTACATTGGGGTTGGTGCAGCTGACGCCGATGGCGGGCACGCCCGCTTCAGCGAAAACGTCGCCGCCGGCCATGGAGACGCCGGAGCCGTAGGAGCCCAGCACCACGGCCACGTCCTTGCTGACCAGGGACTGCGCCGCGGAGATGGCCTTGTCCGTCAGGGACTGGTTGTCTTCGATCACCAGTTCCACGGTGTACTCTTCTCCGCCGATGGTGACGGTGGGAGCGAGGCTGTTGGCATATTCGATGCCGAGGATCTCCTGCTTTCCGCCGGCGCCGTTGTCACCGGTAGAGGGCTCAAACACGCCGATTTTGATCACGTTGTCCGCCAGGGCGAACGCGGGAACCAGGAGCATGACTGCCAGAAGCAGTGCAATCAGTTTCTTCATGGGATAATCCTCCTTCAGTTGTACAGGTAATCTCGTTACCGATTGGTTTATTCAGTATACATGATAATATAAGTAAAAAACAATCGAAGAACAAAGAAAAACAATCCGAGTACAAAACACGGGGGCGGCGCCCCAGCGTCTCCCCCGTGTCCGTTCCTTTTCCGTCAAAGGCCTCAGCCCTGCAGGCCCTGTTCCTGGCGTTCCATGTTCTCCACGACGATGTCGTAGATCTCGCCCAGGCTGGCGCAGTATTCCAGCACCTGCCAGGGTTCGTTGGTATGATAGTGGATCTTGATCAGTTCGTCATCGCCCACGGCCAGCAGGCAGTCGCCCTTGAAATGGGTGGTGAAATATTCGTTGATGGCGTCCTCGTCCAGATCGTGTCCTTCGATCAGCAGCTGGGTATCGAATTTGAACTCAAGCATTTCCGTGTTTCTCCTTCCTCATCCGGGTCCGTTTCAAACGGGGACACTTTATCATCTTTTCCCTTTTATGTCAATGATTTCAAGGGATGGGGCTTATTTTGCCTCGGCCCAGTTCTCTCCCCGGTGCACCTCAGCCACCAGCGGGACCGACAGTTCGATGGCGCCTTCCATTGCCTCCCGCAGGAGTTCCGCCGCCCGGTCCGCCTCTTCCGGCGGGCATTCCAGCAGCAGTTCGTCGTGCACCTGCAGGATCAGCCGGCTCTGCAGCCCGGCCTCCCGCAGCGCCCGGTCGATCCGGACCATGGCCAGCTTGATGATGTCCGCAGCCGTACCCTGTACGGGCGTATTCATGGCGGCCCGCTTGCCAAACTCCCGGATCGGCGCTTTGGGGGATTTCAGTTCCGGCAGGTAGCGCCGCCGGCCCATCAGGGTCTCGGCGTAACCCCGGTCCGCGCCCTCCGACGCAGTCCGGTCCATAAAGCGCTTCACGCCCGGATAGGTTTGGAAATACTTTTCAATGAACGCCGCGGCTTCCTTCCGGCTGACGCCGGTGTTCCGGCTCAGGCCGAAGCCGCTGATGCCGTAGATCAGGCCGAAGTTCACCGCCTTCGCCCGGCTGCGCAGTTCCGGCGTAACCCATTCCGGGGGCACGTCGAAGATTTCGCTGGCCGTGCGGGCATGGATATCCTCTCCCTTGCGGAAAGCATCGATCAGCGCCGGATCCCCGGAGAAGTGGGCCATCAGCCGCAGTTCGATCTGGCTGTAGTCCGCGTCCAGCAGGATCCAGCCTTCCCGGGGCAGAAACGCCTCCCGGATCTCCTTTCCTTCCTCCGTCCTCACGGGGATGTTCTGCAGGTTCGGCTCCGAGGAGGAGATGCGTCCGGTGGCCGTAGCAGTCTGGTCGAAGGTGGAATGGACCCGGCCTTTGCCGTCCACCAGGCGAAGCAGGCCTTCCACATAGGTGCTGTTCAGTTTGGTCAGCTGCCGGTAGCGCAGCAGGGGCTCGATGATGTCCGGCGCGTCAAAGCGCAGACCCTCGAGCACTTCCACCGAAGTGGAATAGCCCTTGGAGGTTTTTTTGCCGTGGGGCAGGTTCATTTCCTCAAACAGGACTTCCCCCAGCTGCTGGGTGCTGTTCAGGTTGAAGGGATGCCCGGCCGCAGCGGTCACCTGGTCCCGTTTTTCGTTGATCTCCGCGGTGTAGCGGCCGCCCAGATCCCGCAGGAAGGCGGTGTCCACCGTGAACCCCGCCCGTTCCATCCGGTACAGCACAAAGCTCAGCGGCATCTCGACCTCTCGCATCAGCTTCATCATGCCGTCCGCTTCCACCTGTTTCCGCTGCCACGCGGCCAGCGCACACAGCGTGCCCGCGTCCTCCGGCTGGTCCGGGCACAGGGCGCCCAGACGGTAGCTCTTCTCCTGGGGGTTCAGCAGGTAGGCCGCCAGCATTGTATCCCAGCCGAAGGTTTCCGGCGTCTTCAGCCCGAACCGGTCCAGCTGGTGCAGCAGGGCTTTTCCGTTATGGATAATCCCGTCCCCGTGTTGCAATTCCGTCAGCAGGGCCTCCAGCACTTCCGCGGGATCCATCCCGGGCGTCAGGAGATCGCCTCCCAGGCTGATCTCAGCGCGCTTTCCGCCCTCCCGCGCCAGGGAGACGCTGAAATCGGAAAGATAGACACACAGCGGGCCGTGTTCCTTTGTCGTCTCCAACCAGGAGATGATTTCGTTTTTACTGTTCAGGGAAACCGCCGGTTCAAATTCGATTTTGGAAAGCGCCGGCTTTGCCGCCGCTTCCTCACTGCTTCCGGCCTCGTCGAGGCGGCGGATGATGCTGTTGAGCTTCAGTTTTGAGAGCGCCGGGATTCCTTTCTTCAGGTCCGGCAGCACGCAGGCGCCGAGGCTGAAGTCCACCGGCGCGTCCCGGCGGATCGTCGCCAACTCCTTGCTGAAGCGGGCCTGGTCCGCAAAAGCTGCGAGCTTTTCACCCAGCTTGCCTTTGACTTTGTCCGCGTTGGCCAGCACTTCCTCCAGGGTGCCGTATTCCTGCAGGAGCCTCACCGCCGTCTTGTCACCTACCCCCGGCACTCCGGGGATATTGTCGCTGGCGTCTCCGGCCAGGCCTTTCCAGTCCGTGACCTGTTCCGGCGTGAAGCCGTATTCTTCATATACTTTGGAAGGTGTGAAACGGATTGTTTCGCTGATGCCCTTGCGGGTGAACATCAGTTCCGTGCCGCCGCCCACGAGCTGCAGTGCGTCCCGGTCGCCGGTCAGCAGCAGCGGCGTAACGCCGGAAGCAGCGCCCTTCAGGCTCAGGGTGCCCAGCAGGTCGTCCGCCTCCCAGCCCTGCAGGGAGAAACGGCGGATGCCCATGTCGTCCAGGAGGGAGAGGATCGTGCCGAACTGCTGGCGCAGTTCCGGCGGGGTCTCCCGGCGGCCGGCTTTATAGTCGGCGTAGACCGTATGGCGGAAGGTCGGGCCGTGCTCGTCGAAGCAGACGGCCAGGTACTGGACGTTCTCTTCCTTGATGACTTTCAGGAGCATACTGAGGAAGCCGTAGATCGCGTTGGTGTAAACGCCGTCTGCGTCCATGACGGGGAGTGCGTGGAATGCGCGGTGCATCAGGCTGTTGCCGTCAACCAGTAAAAATATGTCTTTCATGGAGATACCTCCGATCCGCTTTACACTGCCTCATATTATAAAGGATGGCCTGACCTCCTGTCTATTCCTTTTCAAACGGGGCGAAACATGGTATACTTGCTGGTGCATTTATAAAGGAAGGGAAGGCGTTTCATGGCCTATACTGTCGGGGCGGTCTCGCTGGGCTGCAACAAGAACCGGGTGGACACGGAAACAGCCCTCGGCCTGCTGAAGGAAAAAGGCTACCGGATCACCGGCGATCCTGCGGAAGCGGATATCCTGCTGGTAAATACCTGCGGGTTCATTGATCCGGCGAAAGAGGAATCGATCAATACGATCCTGGAAATGGCCGAATACAAGCAGACCGGTCGGTGCAGGGTGCTGGTCGTTACCGGCTGCCTCAGCCAGCGCTATTCCGGAGACCTGATGAAGGAACTGCCGGAGATTGACGTACTGCTGGGCGTAAACCAGTATGAACAGCTGCCCGCCGCCATTGAAGAAGCCCTGAAGAAACAGAACCGTCCCTGCCTGTGCGCGGACAACCACGGTTATTATGAACACGACCGGGTACTGACCACTCCGTCTTATTCCGCCTATATCCGCATCGGCGAAGGCTGCTCCAACCGCTGCACCTTCTGCGCGATCCCGATGATCCGCGGTCCTTACCGCAGCCGGAACGAAGACGCAATCCTCCGGGAAATTGCCTCGCTGGCGGCCGGCGGCGTCAGGGAGCACATCCTCGTCGCCCAGGACACCACCCGCTACGGCACGGAGGACCATCCCCACACGACCCTGCCGGACCTGATGCGCAAAGCCGCCGCCATCGACGGGGTAGACTGGCTCCGGGTGCTCTATTGCTATCCGGACGAGACCAACGACGCGCTGCTGGACGTCCTCGCGGAGACGGACAACGTCTGTCCCTACCTGGACATCCCGATTCAGCATATCAACGCGGACCTGCTGCACCGCATGCACCGCCGGGGCACCCGGGAGGATATCCTCCGCTGCGTCCGCGGTGCCCGGGAACGGGGCCTGACTCTGCGCACCTCCCTGATTGTCGGTTTCCCCGGGGAAACGGAAGATCAGTTTAAAGAACTGCTGGACTTTGTGGAGGAAACGGAATTCGACCGGCTCGGCGCCTTCGCCTATTCGCCGGAAGAAGGAACTCCCGCCGCGAAGATGCCGGACCAGATCCCGGAAGAGATCAAGCAGGAGCGGCTGGACCGCCTGATGACCCTGCAGCAGAAAATCTCCCTGAAGCGGAACCGGGCGAGAATCGGCGATATCGAACAGGTGCTGGTCACGGACACGGACGGCCGGGGCAATGTGCTCGGCCGCAGCAGCCGGGAAGCACCCGAAACCGACGGAGAGATCTATATTGCCTGCGGGAACGCCCGGCCGGAGCCGGGACAGTTCATTCCCGTAAGGATCGACAGCGCCGAAGAATATGACCTGAGAGGTACAATGCTGTGAACCTGCCCAATAAACTGAGCGTCGCCCGGGTGCTATGCATCCCCGCCATCGTTACGCTCCTTCATTTTCAGGAGCCTGCCTGCCGGATCGCCGCGGCCGCGCTGTTCATCATCGGCTGTCTGACCGATTTTCTCGACGGACGCATCGCACGGAAGCGGAACCTGGTCACAGACTTCGGCAAGTTTATTGATCCGGTGGCGGATAAACTGCTGGTGCTCACCACCCTGATCATGCTGATCCACCTGGGCCTGATGCCTGCCTGGTTCGTCATTGTGATTCTTTGCCGGGAACTGGCGGTGGACGGCCTGCGGATGGTTGCCGTGACCAAGGGCCAGGTCATCGCTGCCGGGCCCCTCGGCAAATGGAAGACTGCCTGCCAGATGATATTGATCAGCGCCATGCTGATCCTGAACCTGTCGCTGGCCCAGTCCTGGCCGCTGGCGGTGCTGGCCGGTATCGTTATCCTGCTGACGATCGTCTCCGGTATGGATTATTTTGTGCGGAACAGATCCGTGCTTGCGGAAAAATAAACCCTTTCCGCTTTCCACATTTTCTTTTCCACAGTGCGGTGAATTCACTGAAAACTGTGGATGAATGGTCCGGTTTTCGTCATACAATCCGGATCCGGATTCCGGATCTCCCGTTCCGCTGCTCCTGCTGTCATTACCAAAAGAAGGAATTATCCGGTCAGGTATTGAATATTTACAGGAATCCTGTTAATATCAGGCAGCAATATCCACAATATTTCCACAGCGGAAAACGGGGTCCTGTCATTCATGATTCCCGTTATCCACCGTTTTCACACGGTCTATTACGACAACGAGATGTCTTATATATCAATAAAGCCATCTGCCGTTTTCGATGAAAGAGGTTGAATCCAATGATCCTATCCATGAACTCGCAGGACCTGCTCGAAGGACTGAATATCGTCACCCGGGCACTGTCCTCCCGTCCGGCCAAACAGATTCTGGAAGGCGTCCTGATCTCCGCGGAGGAGAACCGGGTGCTGATGACCTGTTCCGACGGATCCCTTACGATCGAATACACCAACGCCGCTTCTGTCCAGGAAGAAGGTCAGACTGTGCTGCCCGGCCGCATCTTTACCGAGATGATCCGGAAGATGCCTGCCGGCACCGTGACGATTACGGAACAGGATCATCGGTCGGCGACGATCCGCTGTATGAAGAACCGCAGTTCGCTGGCGGTGATGAATCCTGCGGAATATCCGGAACTCAATCCGATGAAGACCGGATCCAAGGTCAAGATCCAGCAGAATAAGCTGAAAGAGATGATCTCCCATGTGGTCTTTGCGATCGCGACGGATGAGAGCCGCCAGATCCTGACCGGCAGCCTGCTGGAAGTGAACCGGAACGAAGCGCGCCTGGTGGCGCTGGACGGTTTCCGCCTGGCAATGTACAAACTCTTCCAGCCCTTTGAACTGCCTGCCGGCACGGATATTGTAAGCGCAGTGATCCCGGGCAAGGTGCTTAACGAGCTGACCAAAATTTTACCGGATGATGACGCGTTCTGTTCCCTGCTGATTGACAAGGGACGGATGCAGTGCACCTTCGGGAACATCCGGCTGAGCAGCGTGCTGCTGGCCGGTGAATATATCGATTACCGCAGGATCCTGCCTTCCGATTTCAAGACGGAAGCGCTGGCCCATAAGAGCAGCGTGCAGGACGCCATCGACCGTGCAAGCCTGATGGCCCGCGAAGGCAAAAACAATCTGATCAAGATGAGCTTCAGGGATGACGTGCTGAAGATTTCTTCCAACGCGGAACTGGGCGACGTGGAAGAGGAGATGGAAGCCCAGCTGAACGGCGAAC
>Ga0310694_10006027_pt1 | contig 11506 bp, 7 predicted proteins | sample 174DNAGHGhighgp2_FD_203884 | JGI IMG/M metagenome (GOLD analysis project Ga0310694, IMG submission 203884) | Sheep rumen microbial communities from Palmerston North, Manawatu-Wanganui, New Zealand - 1742 DNA GHGhigh gp2 (v2) (version 2) | ecosystem: Host-associated > Mammals > Digestive system >... | reverse complement strand
CCAACGATCTGGAACGCGAGCGCGGCATCACCATCCTCTCGAAGAACGTCAGTATCAACTGGAAAGGCACGAAGATCAACATCATCGACACCCCGGGACACTCCGACTTCGGCGGCGAGGTAGAGCGCGTGCTCAACATGGCCGACGGCTGTCTGCTGCTGGTCGACGCCTTCGAGGGTCCCATGCCCCAGACGCGCTTTGTGCTGCAGAAGGCGCTACAGATCGGTCTGAAACCCATCGTCGTGGTGAACAAGGTCGACAAGCCCAACTGCCGTCCGGAGGAGGTCTACGAGATGGTGTTCGACCTGATGTTCTCGCTCAACGCCACCGAGGACCAGCTCGACTTCCCCGTCGTCTACGGTTCGGCCAAGAACGGCTGGATGGGCGAGGACTATAACAAGCCGACACAGGATATCACCTATTTATTAGATAAGATTGTAGAGGTCATACCCGCCCCGCAGCAGATAGAGGGCACCCCGCAGATGCTCATCACCTCGCTCGACTACTCGAGCTACCTGGGACGCATCGCCGTGGGCCGCGTGCACCGCGGCAGTCTCAAGGACGGCCAGCAGGTGACCATCAGCCACCGCGACGGCTCCACGGAGAAGGTGAAGATCAAGGAGCTCCACACCTTCGAGGGCATGGGCCACGTGCGTACCGACAGCGTCGACTGCGGTGACATCTGTGCCGTCATCGGACTGGAGAAGTTTGAGATTGGCGACACCATCTGCGATCTGGAGAACCCCGAGCCGCTGCCGCCGATAGCCATCGACGAGCCGACGATGTCGATGCTCTTCACCATCAACGACTCGCCCTTCTTCGGCAAGGAGGGTAAGTTTGTCACCTCACGCCACATCAACGACCGTCTGCAGAAGGAACTCGAGAAGAACCTCGCCCTGCATGTCGAGCAGTTTGAGGACTCCACCGACAAGTGGATTGTCTCCGGCCGCGGCGTGCTCCACCTTAGTGTGCTCATCGAGACCATGCGCCGCGAGGGCTACGAGTTGCAGGTAGGACAGCCGCAGGTAATCTATAAGGAAATCGACGGACAGAAGTGCGAACCCATCGAGGAACTCACCATCAACGTGCCAGAGGAGTTTGCCTCGAAGATGATCGACATGGTGACCCGCCGCAAGGGCGAGATGACCAGCATGGAGAACCAGGGCGAGCGCACGAACATCGAGTTCAACATCCCCTCGCGCGGCATCATCGGACTGCGCACCAACGTGCTCACCGCCAGTCAGGGCGAGGCCATCATGGCCCACCGCTTCAAGGAGTACCAGCCCTATAAGGGCGAGATAGAGCGCCGCCTCAACGGCTCGATGATAGCCCTGGAGACGGGCAACGCCTTCGCCTACGCCATCGACAAGCTACAGGACCGCGGTAAGTTCTTCATCGATCCGGGCGAGGACGTCTACATGGGACAGGTGGTCGGCGAGCACGTGCACGACAACGACCTCGTCATCAACGTCTGCAAAGCCAAGCAGCTGACCAACGTCCGCGCCAGCGGCACCGACGACAAGGCCCGCATCATCCCCAAGACCGTCATGTCGCTGGAGGAGTGTCTGGAGTATATCAAGGAGGACGAGCTCGTCGAGGTAACGCCCAAGTCCATGCGTATGCGCAAGATCATCCTCGACCACGACCAGCGCAAGAAGGCAAACAAGAACTAATCCCTCCTGTCCAAGGAGGGAAGGAAATGCATAAACGACATCTCTAAACCGATGTCATTTATGCATTTTTTCTTAGAAAACCAATAGAACGAACCGAAAGACGAGACAAAAACGAACCTATGAGAAAGGAAAACACATGGATACTGATGCTAGTGGCGATGCTGCTGATGGTGTGCGCAGAGGCCGCGGCTGACGCGTACCCCAAGGAGAACTACAGGCTGTCGGCAGACGGCGACACACTCCTGCAGTGGACAGGCAAGGAGGCAGAGTCAGCCTGCCAGAGGGTTTGAAACATATTGGCGAAGAGGCCTTCTGCTTCGCCACCAAGCTGAAGGAAGCACACCTGCCAAAAAGCGTAGAGACGGTGGACGCCTCCGCTTTCTACGCTTGCGACGAGTTGCAGAGCGTCACCCTGCCAGCCATCGGCGGCGACGATGATGCCTTCTGGTACACCGACCTCTCACACACCACGCTCTACGTGCCTCAGGAAAGCCTGGAACAGTACAAGGCCGATCAGGGATGGAGTCGGTTCCAAACCATCGTAGGCGTACCGAAGCCCGATGCGCAGGTACTCATTGTGACCACTACAGACGGGGCACGGACAGAGTTTCTGCTGGAAGAACAGCCCAAGGTCTACAACCGCGGCACGAACCTGGAAATCACCTCACGGGCAACAACCATCACGCTGCCACTGAGCAAACTCAAGCGCATGACCTTCCGACCTGCCGACGGCACCAGCATCAACGAGGTAAAAAAGGATGGCAGCAACAAGGAATCGCCACGCGAAATGCTGAATTTCAGCCAGTTGCCTCCACGCAGTAAGATAGAGGTCTTCGCCTCCGACGGACGACTCCTGAAGAGTGAGCGCACCTGCAATGCCTCGAGCGCACTCAACCTCGACGAACTGGGGCGCGGACTGTTTATCGTTAGAATCAATGGTGTCACCTATACCTGTTGCAAGAACCTTGCCTCAGTGCAACTGCCGAGAAGCATCAGTACACTACCCTTGGGCATGTTCGAAGAAAGTGGACTGAAGCATATCACTATCCCCTCGAACATCAAAACTATAGACCTTGACTGCTTCGAGAACTGCACGTCGCTCGAGAGCGTCACTTTTAGCAACGGACTGAAAGAAATTGGGAGTTCAGCTTTCAAAAACTGCTCGAAACTAATAGCCTTGGAATTGCCCAGTACCGTAGAGAACATTGGCGCACTGACTTTCAAAGGGTGCTCAAGTCTCGAATCCATTGTTTTGCCACACAACTACAAATACGTTGGTAATGCCGGCAGTCAGACCTTTGGGGGATGCATCAACCTGAAAAAGGTCTATGCTCACATGACCTCGCTAAGAACGGATTTACGCGCAGATATGTTCGAGACCTACGACGCCACCCTCTACGTGCCCCGTGGTCTGAAAGACCTCTACAGCGCCACCCTGCCCTGGAGCCAGTTCAAAAACATTGTCGAGGCGAACTACGAAGAATAGAACTATGCGTCGGCAAAGACGCGACCATCGTCGAGGGTGACCTGGAGCTTGGTGTACTCGCTGTGGAAATCGTTCTGCAGACGATCGAGGTAGCGACGACTCTCCCACTGGCACATCGGCAGGTCGTGGAGCTGGCAGTTGCCGCAGGTCTCGGGCGTTGTGGCGGGAACCTCGGTCTGCGTGAGCATCCACTCCAGACACTCGATGGTCAGCTGTCGCATGTCCTCAACGGTGTAACAGCCCGATTCCCGACCTGCGGTCGCCGACCCGTTGCCTTTCATAATGATATACATACCCGTCAGACAACCCATGGGACCAACGTAGACGACATCATCCTTGACTCGGGAGTTGCGAAACCAGGTGGCCATGAGGTGCTCCATGCTATGCATGGCAGCAGGAGCAACGGCAGGTTCGCGGTTGGGCTCTGTGATGCGCAGGTCGAAGGTGGTGAACCCCCGGTCTACGCGCGACACGTAGATGCCCGGCTTTAGGCGGGTATGATCGATGGTAAAACTCTGTATGACTTCCATAATTGTAATTAATAATGGATAATTACAGGGATTCAACGAAGGTCTTTGTGACCTGGAAGGAGCGGTCGGCCATGGTATTCCAGAAATCGTGGTACATGGAGGCGTCGGTATCCTCGAGGGGCAGGTCGCTGATGATACGGAAAGAGATGAACCGCACCTTATTAATGAGACACGTCTGCGCAATAGCGGCCGACTCCATGTCGACGGCCTTGGCTTCGGGGAAATGGCCGATAATCTCGCGCATCTTGTCCTTGGTGTCGACAAACCAGTCGCCGGTGACGATGAGTCCCTGATGAATCCTTAACTGAGAATCTCCGAGTTCCAGGTTCTCTACTTTGCTAAGCAAATACGGGTCAACCTGGTAACGGGCCGGCATTCCCTGCACCTGACCATAGACAGTGGAACCGACAGCTGCACCGCAATAGACGTCATGATAGGTGAGCTCGGTGCTGGCAACGACGTCCTGAACTCTGACGCCATCGCCATGACCTCCGGCGCAACCGCTTGAGATGATAACATCGGGGCGGAAGTCATTAATCAGGCGCTGCGCACCCAGAGCTGCATTGACCTTGCCTATTCCACACTTCTCCACCCGGACACTACCTTCGTCGGTAAACAACTGGCGCAACTGGCGCAGTTCTTTCTCCATGGCTACAATGATTCCTATTTTCATAATGCTTAATTCTTAATGCATAATGCTTAACACTCTGCGATATTTTTTACATTCGCGTGCAAATTTACGAATTTTATTTGTAATTTTGCACGCAGAATTCAAAAACTTGCAAGATTTATGAACACTATTAAGAAATGGCTGCCCGATGTCGTGGCAGTAGTTTTGTTTGTCCTGCTGTCGTTTGCCTACTTCTTCCCGGCTGACATTGAGGGACGCATTCTGTACCGTCATGACTCGTCGGCCACCGTTGGCTCCGGGCAGGAGCACGCGGAGTATCGCCAGCGCACCGGCAAAATGACTCGATGGACGAACGCCATCTTCTCGGGTATGCCCACCTACCAGATGGCACCATCGTATGAGAGCCAAAAGCCACTGAACAATATCTCAGCGGCCTACCACCTGTGGCTGCCGGAAAACGTGTGGCTGCTGTTTGCCTACCTGCTGGGCTTCTACATCCTGCTGCGCGCCTTCGATTTCCGCAGCTACCTGGCTGCACTGGGCTCGGTGCTGTGGGCGTTCTCCACATATTTCCTCATCATCATTGCTGCGGGACACATCTGGAAGGTGATGGCGCTGGCTTATCTGCCACCGATGATTGGCGGCATCGTGCTGGCCTATCGCGGCAAGTACTTATGGGGTATGGCGGTGACGGCCATCTTCGCGGCCATGGAGATCAACGCCAACCACGTGCAGATGACCTACTACTATCTGTTCATCATCTTCTTCATGATAGTGGCATGGCTCGTTGACGCGATACGCCAGAAGCAGATAGCCCACTGGCTAAAGGCGACTGGAGCTTGCGTCGCAGGTGCTATCGTGGCCGTCTGCCTGAACATGTCGAACCTCTACCACACTTGGGAGTATGGACAGGAGTCCATGCGCGGCAAGAGCGAATTGGTAAAGAAGAATACAAGCAATCAGACAAGCAGCGGTCTTGACCGTGACTACATCACGCAATGGTCGTACGGCATCGGCGAGACGTGGACACTGCTTGTTCCCAATACAAAGGGCGGTGCCTCACAGCCCATGGCTCTGAATAAAACGGCCATGGCTCATGCCGACAACAACTACATCGGCATCTACCAGCAGTTAGGCCAGTACTGGGGTGAACAACCTGGCACGCAAGGTCCCGTCTACGTAGGTGCCTTCGTGCTGATGCTCTTCATTCTCGGTCTGTTTATCGTCAAAGGCCCCATGAAGTGGGCGCTACTGGCAGCTACCATACTGAGTATCATGCTGTCGTGGGGAAAGAACTTCATGGGACTGACTGACCTGTTCATCGACTACATGCCGATGTATGCCAAGTTCCGCACCGTAGCCTCTATACTGGTCATTGCCGAGTTCACTATCCCCTTGCTGGCCATGCTGGCGCTGAAGGAGGTCATTGAAAATGGAAAATTGAAAAATGAAGATTCTTCCAAGCGCAGCCAATCTTCAATCTTCAATCTTCAATCTTCAATCTTCATCGCCTTTGCCCTGACCGGCGGTATCAGTCTGCTTTTTGCCGTGATGCCCGACCTGTTCTTCGGCAACTACATCTCCAGCAGCGAGATGCAGGCCCTAAGCCAGATTCCACAAGAACAGCTGAACCCATTATTGGCCAACATGACGGAAATGCGCCGCGCGATGTTTACCAGCGATGCCTGGCGCTCATTCTTCATCATCGTCATCGGCACTGCCATCCTTATGCTCTACCGCTACGGAAAACTGCGTAAGGAGATGATGGTCGGCGCACTGCTGGTGCTCTGTCTCATTGACCTGTGGCAGGTAAACAAGCGTTACCTGAACGATGGGATGTTCGTTCCAAAGAGTGAACGCGAGACGCCAATCAAAAAGACGCAGACAGATGAGATTATCCTACAGGACAAGACGCTCGATTATCGTGTATTGAATTTGGCCACGAATACGTTCAACGAAAACGAGACAAGTTTCTTCCACAAGTCCATTGGCGGCTACCACGCTGCCAAGCTGCGCCGTTACCAAGAACTCATTGAGGCACACATCACCTCGGAAATGAGTGGTGCCATGCAAGCCATTAGCATGGCTGCAGGTGACATGACTCAAGTAAAGGGCGACTCTATCTTCCCCGTACTGAATATGCTCAACGCGCGCTACTTCATCCTGCCGCTGCAGTCGGGACAGACGGTGCCCATACAGAATCCTTATACGTTGGGCAACGCATGGATTGTCGACCATGTCAGTTATGCAGCAAACGCTAATGAGGAGCTGGATGCGCTATCGAAAATAGACCTCAGACACCAGGCCATTGCTGACCAAAAGTTCCGCGATGTGCTCGGCGAGAGCAACACACAGGACAGTATAAGTATTGTCAAACTGACAAGCTACGAGCCAAACGAGCTGAGCTACGATGTTCAGACAGCCAAAGGTGGTGTCATTGTCTTCTCGGAAATCTACTATCCGGGCTGGACGGCTACGGTGGACGGGAAGTCCGCAGAACTGGGACGCGTCAACTACACGCTACGCGCACTCCGCATTGAACCGGGCACGCACAAAGTTGTGCTGAGTTTCTTCCCTGCAACCGTCGATACAACGGAAACCATCGCCTACATTGGCTATGCCCTACTGCTACTGGTAGTGGGCATAGCCGTGTACCGCGGCCTTCGTAGGAAAAAATAAGGATAATTCAAGGGGCAAGAAATTCTTGCCCCTTATTTTTTGCCCCTTGCTCCTTTTAAATGCGGTGCGTAATAATCAGCCGCACGTAAGAACGGTGGCCGTAAATGGCTACCACAGCAAAGCAGATGAGCGGGACGATGAATGACAAGTTAGTAGAGGGCAAGCCCATCAAACTGACGTTTGTATCAATAATAAGCGCCTGAATTGGCGGGAAGAATGAGCCGCCAAGGATTGCCATGATAAGACCCGCACCGGCAAACTTCACGTTCTCGTCTACGCCATGCAAGGCAATGCCATAAATGGTGGGGAACATCAGCGACATGCAGCCAGAGATGGCTACCAGACAATAAAGACCGTTATGGTCGGTGAAGCATACGACACCTATGCAAGCCACGCCAGCCACGATAGCCAAGACAGAAAGAAGACGGGACGGGTCAATATACTTCAGGAAGAAAGTACAGATGAAACGACTCAAAGTGAACAGCACCATGGCCACAATATTGTATTGCTGAGACATGATTTCCGCAGCTTTCTCGTCCATACCTTCTGCCATAAAGACACGTGTGCCATACTGGATGATGAAAGTCCAACATGTCACTTGAGCACCGACGTAGAAGAACTGAGCTATCACACCCTCACGATAGTTGCGTACCTGAGCCAGTTCCTTTAAAGCTACTGACAGCTCCTTCGATGACTGTGTATCTCTGTTTTTCGGCATTTTTGTCAGGCGGATGGCCACCAACAGCAACAACACAATGATTCCCAAATAGATATAGGGCTGTATCAGGACTCCCAGATCATGGTTCTTAACAATATCAAACTGTTCGGGGGGTAGTTCCAGACGGGCTGCAGAAGACATGGGGCTCATGCGAACCTGAACGTACTGCATGGCCACATACATACCGGCCAGATTACCTATAGGATTGAAGGCCTGGGCTAAATTCAGCCTTTGAGTGGCCGTCTCCTCACTACCCATACAATAGATGTAAGGATTACAACTGGTTTCCAGGAACGACAATCCGCAGGTGAGCACGAAATAGGCCATCAGGAAGGGGAAGTAGAACCCCATCAACTTGGCTGGCAGGAACAACAGCGAACCGATAGCGAAAAGCGACAGCCCAACCACGACACCAGCCTTAAACGAATAGCGCTGAATAAAGATGGCAGCAGGGAAAGCCATGACAAAATAGCCTAAGTAGAAAGCTACCTGAACCATCGCCCCTTCAGTAACACTCATCCGGAAAATCTTGGAGAAAGCTTTCACCATAGGGCTTGTCACATCATTGGCAAATCCCCAAAGAGCGAAACAGCTGGTTATGAGGACGAAAGGCAGAAGTAGACTGACTCCACTTCGCGATAATAGATTAGAACGGTTAGCTGTTGACATGGTTCGTATGTTACAGAATCTTAAGAGTTAACTGCAAAAGTACAATAATTATTCCAAAAAACTCAATTTTTAAGAAGTTTTTACTACCTTTACACCCGAAAAACTCAAATTCAATGAAAAAACTGCTATCACTACCGCCAAATCTGGTTAGTGTTTTTCACGAGATAACGGGGCGCTCGCACGATGACTATTTCTGCACCTGCGACCCTGTAGGACACCGCTTAGGTAGCGGCGGTGGCACTGCGTGGCTATTGAACGAGGCCATGCGTGACGAAGCACCCGATGCTACTTTTGCAGACTGGCTGCCACGCGAAAAACGTATTCTCATACACGCTGGCGGACAAAGCCGACGATTGCCCAGCTATGCCGTCGAGGGAAAAGTCCTCATGCCAATACCCGTCTTCCGCTGGGAGCGCGGACAACGTTTCGGACAGACTTTATTGGACCTCCAGCTTCCGCTCTATGAAAAAATCATGCTGGCTGCGCCCGACAACATCCATACGATGGTTGTCAGCGGCGATGTATATATACGTACGACACAATCACTACAGCCTATTCCCGAGGCCGATGTTGTGTGCTACGGACTCTGGCTCGACGCCTCACGCGCCAAGAACCATGGTGTCTTCGTCAGTAGCCGACAAAAGCCTCACATACTAAAGCAGATGCTGCAGAAGCCCAGTATCCAAACACTTAATGAGCTACAGAACGACCACTTTTATCTGACAGACATCGGTGTATGGCTACTCTCTGACCGTGCAGTCAAGCTGCTTATGAAACGTGCTGGCGGAACAACGAACTTCCACAACTACGATCTCTATAGCGAGTTCGGTTGTGCCTTAGGTACAAACCCGACCATCGACGACGATGAACTGAGCCAGCTCAGCGTAGCGATATTACCACTCCCTGGCGGCGAATTCTATCACTTCGGCACCAGCCGCGAGATGATCAGCTCAACACTGGCCTTGCAGAACCTGGTCAACGACCAGCGGCAGATTATGCATCTGGACCGCAAGCCTCATCCCAGTATCTTCGTACAGAACTCGCTGACCGAAATAGAGTTTACGGCAGAGAATACAAACATCTGGATTGAGAACTCGCACGTCGGCAAAGGATGGCAACTGACACACGATAACATCATTACCGGAGTACCACACAACGAGTGGCAGATAAAACTGGAGCCCGGCGAGTGTATTGACGTTGTACCTGTAGGCGACAAGGACTACGAGATCAGGCATTACATGATTGACGATCCCGTTGACAGCAATGCGCTGGCTGAGCGCGCCAACCTGCGACGCATAGCCCAACAGCGGCACGAATACCAGAGACAGAATCTGCCGGCAATGGCCAAGAACTGGCGACACTCCATCTTCTATCAACTGGATCTCGATGACATCGCACGCCGCTTCCATGACGAGCAGATAACGCTGCCTACGCCCCTTGGCGATGATGCTCCCTTGATGACACGCATCCATGATGCTATGTTCCACGGCAACAGTGAACAGGCGTTCAGTCTGTTGCGTGAGGGACTCCTATTGCCTCGTTCCTCACATATCGTTCCCCGAAAGAATACACACTCCGACCAGATTGTGTGGGGACGTTCACCGGTTCGCATTGATATTGCCGGCGGATGGACCGACACCCCACCCTATTGTCTCATAGAAGGTGGCAACGTTGTCAACCTTGCCATCGAGCTCAATGGTCAGCCACCGTTACAAGCTTACGCCAAGCCCTGTAAGGAGCGACACATCGTACTGCGTAGCATAGACCTCGGCGCTACCGAAGTCATCGATAGCTATGAGCAACTGGCCGGCCACAACCACGTAGGTTCTCCCTTCTCCATCCCCAAAGCAGCACTGATACTGGCGGGGTTCGGAAAAGACTTCTGGTTAGACGATTTCGGCAGCGGCATCGAACTGACACTCCTCTCTGCCATCCCAGCAGGTAGCGGCCTCGGTACCAGCAGCATACTCGCCGCCACCGTATTGGGAGTGCTTAACGACTTCTGTGCACTCGGCTGGGACAAGAACGAGATAGGACATCGCACGCTGATGCTCGAACAGCTACTGACTACTGGTGGAGGCTGGCAAGACCAGTTCGGTGGCATTCTTGGCGGCATCAAATTACTACAGACACAAGCAGGGTTTGAGCAGAGTCCTACCGTCAGATGGCTGCCAGACAACCTGTGGACACAACCGGAATACGCTCCATGCCACCTACTTTACTACACGGGCATCACCCGCACAGCTAAGCAGATACTGGCAGAGATAGTCCGTAGGATGTTCCTCAACCAAAACGAGCAGCTACTGCTACTCCGTCAGATGAAAGAACACACGCTACAGATGTATGATGCCATACAGCGACAAGACTTCATGTCAACAGGAGAACTCATGCGACTCACCTGGATTCAGAATCAACGGCTCGACAGCGGTACAAATCCTGCCGAGGTGCAAGCACTGACAACCCTCGTTGACGATCTCTGTCTAGGCTACAAGCTGCCTGGTGCCGGTGGTGGTGGTTATCTCTATATGATAGCCAAAGACCCTGAGGCGGCTGCACGTATCAAACAGATTCTGAGCGAGAACCGCCAAAACGCAAACGCCCGTTTCGTTGACATGACGCTCAGTAAGCAAGGGTTACAAATCTCGCGTAGCTGAAAAAACTATAAATAGAAGACAAACATATCGATAAGAATAAAAAAGTTGGAGTTCCGTACTGTCGTACCAATAGATCGGGCTAACTTCCAGATTGAACCATTGGAAGAAATGCTCTTCGTCGGTTCCTGTTTCGCAGAGAACATGGGGCGTCGCTTTGTCGATGACAAGTTCCGCGCCGTAGTGAACCCCTTTGGTACCATGTACAACCCGGCATCCATCCTTCACACCGTCGAGCGCTGCGAGGCGGCTCCCCAAACGGCCGTCTTCACGCTGGGCACTAACCACGTCTATCGACTGCGCGAAACAGGCGAGATTGTCGATAACTGCGAGAAACGTCCCGCCCGGCTGTTTCAAGAGGAAGAGCTAAGTATCGACGACTGCGCGCAGTACCTACAACGTGCCATTGACATATTGCGCAAGCGCCAGCCAAACGTCCGCGTCATTGTTACGGTCAGTCCTATACGCT
>Ga0310694_10006025_pt1 | contig 11507 bp, 5 predicted proteins | sample 174DNAGHGhighgp2_FD_203884 | JGI IMG/M metagenome (GOLD analysis project Ga0310694, IMG submission 203884) | Sheep rumen microbial communities from Palmerston North, Manawatu-Wanganui, New Zealand - 1742 DNA GHGhigh gp2 (v2) (version 2) | ecosystem: Host-associated > Mammals > Digestive system >... | reverse complement strand
TGCCCTATCCCCACGCATGGAGGCGGCGCGTGCGCGCCGAAACCCACGTCATGAAGCACTTGTCCGCACTGCTCATCGCGCTGGCCCTCATCGCCAGCCTCTTCACCCCGCAAGCCTGCTCCGCCGACAGCGCCAAGGGAGCTCTGCCGGCCAAGATGAGCGACAAGGATCTCGCCCGGTGCCTGGAAGACAAAAACGGCACTCCCCAGGCCCAGCAGAGCCTGATGGGCATGTCGCCCCTGAGCGGTCCCGGTCTTTTCGGCACCATGGACGGCGGCTTTCCACCCTTCTTCGGCAATCCCCAGGGCCAGCAGCCGCCCCTGCCGCCCCAGCAGCCTCAGGGACCCCAAAGTCCCCAGGGACCCTACGGCCAGCAGCAGCCTCCGCAGCCCCAGCCCCCCTACGGCCAGCAGCCTCCGCAGCCCCAGCCAGGCATGGCTGGACAGCTTGACGGCTGCTGGAGCGCCACGAACGGGCAGAACTTCGTCATCATGATTTTCAGGCAGGGCTACTGCGGCCTCAACCTCAACGGCACGCAGGTCTACGGGCCCTACACCGTGCAGGGCCAGCATCTGCGCGTGCAGTTCACCAACGGCCAGACCTTCGAAGCCGACTTCGCCGTCCAGGGCAGCGTCCTGCGCTTCTCCACGGGCCTGCAGCTCAACCGCATGCCGATGCCCGGGCAGCAGGGACCCTACGGCCAGCAGCAGCCTCCGCAGCCCCAGCATCAGCCCCCGGCAGGCAACCCCCTGCAGGGCTCCTGGACAGGCACCCTGCAGAACGGCACAACGCTTGTCTTCTCCTTTAACGGCAACCAGTACTTCGTGACCGCCAACGGCCAGCAGATCGAGGCCGGCACCTTCGCGCTCAACGGCAGCAGACTCGAGTACTCGGTGGCCTTCGGCCAGGCCGCCGGCCAGCGCGGCGTCAACACCTGGCAGCTCAGCGGCAACGTGCTCGTCATCACGGGCCCCAACGGGCAGAGCATTCAGCTGACCCGCCAAGCCTAGCGCGGCCCCTTTTCCGGCGCCGGCGGAACCACCGCCGGCGCCCGCTTTTTTTCAGCCCTGTTCCGCCGCGCGATCCCTGCCACGGGAGGAAGCCATGCCCCTTGCAGCCCTTCAGCAAGCCTGCCAGATCGTCCTCCAGATCATCGTCCCGTCAGTCCCCAAAAGCCTGGCGGCCCTGGCGGCCCTGGCCTGCCTGCTTGTGCCGGCGCCCGCTCCTGCCGAACCCGAACCGCAGGCGGAGTGGACCGTCATGGTCTACATGTGCGCGGACAACAACCTCGAGTACCCGGCCCTCATGGATCTGCTGGAAATGGAGCAGGCCATCCCGCCGAACGTCCAGATCGCCGTCCTGCTGGACCGCCACAAGGGCTACTCACCCCATTTCGGCAACTGGACAGGCGCCAAGCTCCTGCTCGTGAAAAAGGCGGCCCCCTTCGACGTGCGGCAGGCTGCCCGGGGCATGCACGCAGCCCCCCTGCCGGCGAGCCTTGCCTCCGAGACCGTCGAGGACTGGGGCGAAGTGGACATGAGCGATCCGGCCACCCTGGAGCGCTTTGTCAAAAGCTGCGCCCAGCGCTTTCCGGCCAGGCGCTACGCGCTCATCCCCTGGAACCACGGCGGCGGCTGGGCCGCCCTCGTGCGGGACGAGGACGGCGGAGGAGGGCCCGGCAGGGGGACCATGAGCGTGCAGGACTTCGCCAAGGCCGCCAGGGAGGGGGCCAAGGCCCTTCCGCGCGGACGCTTCGACCTGCTCAAGTACGACATGTGCCTCATGGGCGAGCTCGACGTGCTGGCCGAGAGCGCGCCGCTGGCCGACTATGCCGTTGCCTGCGCGCCGCTGGAGCCGGCCACGAGCTCGGACTACCTCGCCGTCACGCCGCTCTTCGCCAGGGACGTTTCGACCAGGGATCTGGCCCGCCTCATGGTCGAGCGCAACGTGGCCTTCTATAAGACCATGCCGACGCAGGCCTCCTTCTCGGCCTACGACCTCTCGAAAGTCCCCGAAGCCACGGCCAGGCTCAAGGAGCTGGCTGCCAGCCTCGAGGCCCTCGCGCCGTCCCGCTACCGGGAGCTCACGCGCGCGGCCAGCTTTGCCAGGCGCCAGGGGATGCTGCTCACGGAAGACCTCAAGCTGGGCAGAAAGGCCTACTCGGCCGTCGAGCTCTTCAACTGGCTCGGCATGCTGGAGCGGGAGCTGCCCGATGCGCCGAAGGAGCGCATCCAGGCGCTGCGCCGGGCGCTTGCCAAGCTCATGTACGCGTGGGGCGCGACGCCCGACGAGAAGGTAAGCCAGGGCCTCACCATCTACCTGCCTCTGCGCCGGGAGCTGGAGCACGAAGGCTACCGGCAGACGGCCTTTGCCGCCGATTCCGGCATGGGCGGCTTTCTGTCCGCCCTCTACAAGGCCCAGGAGCTGCAGGGAAACGACGCCGCCCGCATCGAGAACATCGCCGTCGGCTTCATCGCCATGAAGCCCGGCGCCCGCGGCCACGGCGGCGACAGCGATGCCGAGGTGCTGCCGTCCGACCATCTCACGCCCTTCGCCCGCTCGGGCCTCGGCTTCGACATCACAGGCTCCGGCATTCTCATGAGCTACATTTGGCAGTTCGAGCGGCGCGGCGAGGACAGGGTCGTGAACTGCGTCCATCTGCTGTGCGACTTGAATCGGGACGACAAAGGCCAGGAGGGCAGCGCGCTCGACGAAGTCACGCCCCGCTACGTGGACGGCAGGAACACCTTCCGCCGCGAAATCACGGTCAAGTACATGGTCAGCAACGGCATGGCCGCGGCGCCCGTCTCGGTCGTGAACACCACGGTGTCCCGCAATTTCGCCGAAAACTTCTCCGTTGTGTGGGGCCTCTACAAGGACGACTTCACCACGGGCGGCCAGGAAGTGCCCGTGCAGGTGAAGTTCAGCAACGTCAACCGCATGCCCATGCAAATCGTGACCTACCAGGAGGACGCCCAGGGAGGCATGGTGAACCCCCGCCTGATTCTGCCCCAGCCCGGCTCCACCTTCAGGCCGGCCCTGCTGGTCAGGGACAGGAACTTTGCCGAGCGCAAAGAGTACGGCCCGCCCCTGCAGCTGCCCTCAGGCGCCATGTTCCTCACCATGGACATGCCCGATGAAGGCGCCGAGGTGGGCTGGATTGTGGAGACGGAAAGCGTGGGCGGCAGGCGCGTCTTCGGCGTGAGCCCCACCCTGCCGGTGCGGCGCGATCCCGCCCTGGATGCCATGGCCGCCGAGGCGCGAAGCTGGAATCTCATGGCTCTGCCCGGACGCTACGCCATGGTCGGGTTCGAGCGCCAGGCCAACGGCCTCAACCAGGAGCTGCCCATCCCCACGCCGCAGACCCTCGAAATCCAGAACGCCATGCCCTTCCCGCGCTTCACGTTCCGCAACAAAGACAGGGAGACGGGCCGGGGCCTTGCCCTGTGGCTGGCCTTTGGCACGCCGCAGCTGGCCCTCTACAAGGAAGCCGCGGGCTCGCCCCTGCCGCTGGGCGAGCACGTGGAGACCTTCTTCGCCTTCCTCGACGGCCAGGGAGAAGACCGCATCTGGCGCACCGTCGAAATGGGCGAAGGCACGCGCTGGGCGCTGGTGCCGATAGAGCAGTACCGGAACATCCCCCTCGAAGGCGTCTGGTCCGACGACAACGAACGCTGGGAGTTCCGGGGCCAGACCGTGCGCCTGACCTACAACGGCCAGCACGGCGAAGGCACCTTCTCTCTGAAGGACAACATCCTCGCCTGCACCGGCATGCCCGCATCCGAGTACGCCGTCTGGTACGACCGCGCCATGGATCGGCTCTGCCTCATGGCGCGCTTTGGCACGACGACGCGCTCCTGCGTGCTCTACCGCGAGGGCAAGCAGGTGCCGGCATCCTCCCTGGCAGGCCGCTGGACGGCCCAGAGCCCGCAGGGGCCCGTCCAGATCGACGCCGCGCCCGTTGCCGGCACGCCCTACTTCAACCTCTCCCTCTCCATGCGGGACCGCATCGGCGAGGTCTGCACCGTCGGCGTTGGCCGCGACCAGCTCTTCGCCACCTACGGCGACGGCTGGCAGGAGTGCATCGACTACGCCCTGAAGGACGGCAGGCTCCTGCTCCGCTCCCAGCGCCTGCCGGCACTTGCCTTCACCAGGCAGGCGCCCCTCCCCTAAGGATTTGTTACGAAATAACTTGACTGTTTTTCAATGACTTCAGTCAGAAATTCCGACAGTTGTGAAGACAAGATGTCTAGGTTATTTCATGAAGAATCCTAAGCTTCCGAGAAACGCCAAGGAGCACGCCATGCACCTTTGTCCTGCACGCCAGCTTCCCGCGGCCCTCCTTGTCGCCTGCCTGCTCGCCCTGCTGCCGGCAGGGCGGGCCCTGTCCCAGCCTGCCGCGCAGGCGGAGTGGACGCTCATGGTCTACATGTGCGCAGACAACAACCTTGAACTCCAGGCGCTGGTCGATCTCTGCGAAATGGAGCAGTCCCTGCCCGAGGGCGTGGAAGTCGCCGTCCTGCTGGACCGCTCCCGGGGCTTTGCCGCGCAGTACGGCAACTGGTCGGGCGCCAGGCTCTACCGCCTGCGCCGGCCCCAGCCCTTCGACATGCGCCAGGCCTCTGCGCTCAGAATGGGAGCGGCCCTGCCCCCCGCCCTGGCATCGGAGCTCCTCGAGGACTGGGGGCCCGTGGACATGGCCAGTCCCGCCACCCTGGAGCGCTTTGTCAAGGAGGCCGCAGCCCGCTTTCCGGCAAGGCGCTACGTCCTCGTGCCCTGGAACCACGGCGGCGCCTGGCGGGCGCCGCTGCAGGACGAAGACGCAGGCCAGGGCAGGCCCGGCAAGGGGACCATGTCCATCCAGGAGTTCGCCGAGGCTGCCAGGCGGGGCGCCCGAAGCCTGCCCCGGGGACGCTTTGACATCGTGATCTCCAACATGTGCCTCATGGCGCAGCTCGACATCATGGCCGAAAGCGCGTCGCTTGCCGACTACGCCTTTGCCTGCGCGCCCGTGGAGCCGGGCCAGAGCTTCGACTACCTCGCGACCCTGCCCCTCTTCGGGCAGGGGCTTGGCACTGAAGACATCCTGCGACGCCTGGTCGACGTCCACCAGGCCTTCTACCGCGCCCTCCCCGAAGAGGCTTCCCACTCCGCCTTCCGGCTGGCAGCCCTGCCCGCGGCGACGGCGAGGCGTCGCGCCCTCTCGGGCCGGCTCGCCCAGCTCGCCGGCACGCGCTTCAGGGAGCTCACCAGGGCGGCGGCCTACGCCTCCCGCCAGGGCGGCGACCTCATGGAGGAATTCTTCAACAGCGGGCGCAGCGGCTATTTCTCGCTGGAGATCTTCGACTGGCTCGACCTGCTGGAGGCCGACGTGCCGGACGCGCCCAGGGCAGAGACGGCAGCCCTGCGCCAGGCGCTGGCGGACGTCGTGCTGCATACGGCATCCTTCCCCGAGCAGGGCCTGAGCCGGGGACTCACGCTCTACCACCCCCTGCTGCGCGCCCATGATCACCCCGGCTATCTCCAGACGGCCTTCGCCCGCGAGTCGGGCCTGGCCGGCTACTTTGAGGCCCTCTGGCAGGCCCAGGACACGCTTGGAGCCACCTCCCCGCGCATCGAGCGCATCGCCGTAGGCATTCCCCGGCTGAAGCCGAGGCGCGGCGGCGCCAGCGACGCCGACTTCGACATCGTGCCCGCAGACCGCCTTGCCCCCTTCACCCAAACCTCGGTCAAGTTCGACGTCACCGGCGCCGGCATTCTCATGACGCGCCTGCTCCAGTACGAGAAGCGCGGCACGGACTTCTTCCTCCAATCGCTCCAGCTCGTGGCCGACCGCTCCGACCGCAGGCAGGCCGGGGCCGGCGGCGTGCTGAAGCGCATCAGCCCCGTCTACCCGGACGGCACGACCACCTTCGTCCGGGAGATGGGCACCGTCTACAAGCTGACCAACGGCATGGAGAGCGCCTCCGTCACGATTTCCAACCTCGCCGTTTCCCGGGGGCGTGACAACCTCTCCTTTGCCTGGGGCCTCTACCAGTCGCCGGAAACCGGCGGCAGGGAGCTGCTGGTCAGGCTTGCCTTCTCGAACCAGACGCGCATGGCGAAGCCCCAGGCCCAGGCCATCCACACCGACGCCCAGGGGCGCCCCGTCGGCATGAGCCAGATCATCCTTCAGCCCAGCGGCACCATCCGCCCCTGCGTCGAAGTGCTCGACTCCACGAAGAACTTTGACCTGCGCCGGGTCTTCGGCAAGCCCCTGCCGCTCTCGACTGGCAGGCTCTTCTTCTATCTGGACATGCTAGACGAAGGATCCGAGGTCGGCAACTTCATCATGGCCACCACCATGAACGGCAGGAGCGGCATAGGCCTCAGCCCTGCCCTGCGCGTGCGGCAGAATCCCGAGCTGGCCGCCATGGCGGCCGAGGCCCGCGACCGGGGCGCCATGGCCCTTGCCGGACGCTACGCCATGGTCCGCCTTGGCGCCTCCGCCGAGGGACTGCAGGTACTGCCGTCCTTCCAGACCCTCGAGATCCAGCCAGGCTTGCCCCTGCCCCGCTTCGTCTTCCGCGACGCGGGCAGGGAAACGGGCTCCGGCCTCTGCGACTGGCGTCCCGAAGGCATGCCCCAGCTCGTCCTCTTCACCCGGCCGACCATGGCGCACCAGCCCCTCGGCGACCATGTCGAGACCTGGTATCTCTTTCTCAAGAACCATGGCGCCGGCCGGATCTGGTACGGCATCGGCATGGGCGACGGCGCCCGCTGGGCCTTCGTGCCCCCCGAGCAGTACCAGCCAGGCCTCCTCGAGGGCGTTTGGACCGGCCCCCGCGAGCGCTGGGAGTTCCGGAGCGGGACCGTGCGCCTCGACTACCGCGGCCAGCACGGCACAGGCAGCTTCACGCTGCGGGACAACGTCATGGCCTGCACCGGCATGCCCTCGTCCGAATACGCCGTCTGGCTCGACAGGGAACAGGACAGGCTCTATCTCATGTCCAGGGAGAAGCGCATCTCCGAGCTGAAGCGCGAAGGCGCGGCCAGGCCCGCTCCCCAGCCTGAAGCCCAGCCGGGCATTGCGGCCCCCGCACTGGCCGGCGTCTGGCTTTCCGCCGGCCAGCCCCAGGCCAGGCTCGTCATCGCTCCCGTGCCCGGCACGCCCTTCCTCAACGTCTACGCCTCCCTCCAGGGCCAGCATCTGTGCGCCTGCACGACCGCGCTGGGCCAGAACGCGCTTCTGGCCACATGCAGCGACGGCTGGCAGGAGCGCATCCCCTTCGCCTTCTCGGGAGCCCAGCTCAGGCTCCAGTCCCAGCGCCTTCCCGCCGGCCCCTTCCTCCGCCAGCAGTCCCGCTTCTAGGAGTCCGCCATGCACCTTGCGCGCCCGCTTCGGCACCTTCTGACCCCCGTCGCCGCCCTCTTCCTTCTCCTCCTGCTCCCTGCCCTGCCGGCCTGTGAGGAAGCCCTCGCAGCCCCTGCCCCGCAGGCGGAGTGGACGCTTCTGTACTACATCAGCGCAGACAACGACATCGAAAACGACGCGCTCATCGACCTTGCCGAAATGGAGCAGGCCCTCCCTGCGGGGGTGGAAGTCGTCTTTCTCATCGACCGCGCCAAGGGCTACTCCAAACTCTTCGGCGACTGGACGGGCACCCGGCTCTACCGCATGCGCAGGGCAGCCCCCTTCGACATGCGCGGGGCGGCCAGCCACCGGCGGGGATCGCCCCTGCCCGCGGGGCTGGCATCGGAGCTCATCGCCGACTGGGGCGAGGCGGACATGGCCGATCCCGCCACGCTCGTGCGCTTCATCCGGGAGACCGCCTCCCGCTTCCCGGCCAAGCGCTATGCGCTCGTGCCCTGGAACCACGGCGGCACCTGGACAACCCTGCTGCTCGACGAGGACGGCGGCAAGGGCAAGCCCGGCAGGGGAAGCATGAGCATCCAGGACTTCGCGGCTGGCGCCAGGCAGGGCGCTGCGGTTCTGCCCCGGCAGCGCTTCGACCTTGTCGTCTACGACATGTGCCTCATGGGCCAGCTCGACGTCATGGCCGAAACGGCCGCCGTGGCCGACTACGCCGCGGCCTGCGCGCCCGTGGAGCCGACCCAGAGCCTCGACTACCTCTCCACCCTGCCGCTCTTCGGCCAGGGGCTTGGCACCAGGGAGCTTGTGAAGCGCCTCGTCGAGATCAACGCAGCCTACTACCGCGCCCTTCCCGAAGAGGCCTCCTTCACGGCCTGCGATCTCTCCCGCATGCCCGAAGTGCTGGACCGCCTGCGCAGCCTGTCGGCAGGGCTCGCCGCCCTGGCCGGCAAGCGCTTCAAGGAGTTTACGCGCGCGGCCTGCTACGCCTCCCGCCAGGGCGGCGACCTCATGGACGAGATTTTCAAGCGCGAGCGCCACGGCCTGTTTGCCCTGGAGATCCACGACTGGCTGGACCTTTTGGAAAACGAAGTGCCCGATGCCCCCGGGGAGGCCATCCGGGCCCTGCGCCAGTCCCTGGCCGGCCTGGTCGTCAAGACGGACGCCTCGCCCGACGCCAGCCTCAGCCGGGGGATGACGCTCTACCATCCCCTCAGAAGGGCTTTCCTGCGTCCCGAGTACGCCAAGACAGACTTTGCCCGCGCCTCGGGGCTTGCCGCCTACTTCGACGCCCTCTTCCGGGCCCAGGACACGCTTGGCAATGCCAAGCCCCGGGTCTCGAACATCGCCGTCGGCATGCCGCGCCTGAAGCCCGGCCGCGACGGCAGCGGAGGCGACGCCGACTTCGACATCGAGCCGACGGCCCAGCTCACGCCCTTCACCCAGACGGCGGTCAAGTTCGACGTCACGGGTTCCGGCATCCTCATGACCCGCCTGCTCCAGTACGAAAAGCACGGCAAGGACTACCTCATCAACTCGAGCCAGATTGTGACCGACCAGCTCCGGCGCAGCCATCCCCGGGCCGGCGGCCTGCTCAGCCGCATCAGCCCCGTCTATCCCGACGGCACGACAACGATCCTGCGGGAGATGGGCGGCGTCTACAAGCTCTCCAACGGCAGAGAGACGGTTACAGCCACCGTCGAGAACATCTCCGTCTCCAGCTCCCTGCAGGAGAACGTCTCCACGGTCTGGGGGCTCTACAGCTCGCCGGACACCGGCGGCAGGGAGCTGCTCGTCAAGCTCCTCTTCTCCAATCATCTGCGCACGCTCGTCAAGGCCATCGCCTACCAGACCGACGTCTGGGGACGCACCGTTGCCAGCCAGATCCATCTCAGGAGCAACGGCACCCTGCGCCCCGCCATCGACGTGCTCGACAGCTCCCAGCAGTTCAAGGGGCGCCGGGTCTACGGCAAGCCGATTTCCCTCGCCACGGGCGCGCTTTTCATCACCGTGGACATGCTGGACGAGGGCGCCGAGGCCGGCAACTTCATCATCGCCACCACCATGAACGGCCAGAACGGCGTCGGCCTGAGCAAGGCCCTGCCCGTGCGGCGCAGCCCCGAACAGGTAGCCATGGCAGAGCGTGCGCGCCGGGAGGGAGGCCAGGCCCTGGCGGGGCGCTTCGCCATGGTCCGCTACGCCACCACGACCGGAGGCCTGAAGGTGCTGCCGACCTTCCAGACCCTCGACATCATCCCCCAGCGTCCCGCGGCGCGCTTCGTCTTCCGCGAAAAGGGCCGGGAGACCGGCTCCGGCCTGGTGGACTGGCGCCCCTACGGCATTCCCCAGCTTTCCCTCTTCAAGCGGCCCACCAAGATGAACGCGCCTTTCGGCGAGCACGTCCAGACCTGGTACGCCTTCCTGGACGGCCAGGGGCCCGGACGCATCTGGTGGTTCATCGGCATGGGCGACGGCAGGCGCTGGGCCCTCGTGCCCATCGAGCAGTACCAGGACGGCTTCCTTGAAGGCGTCTGGAGCAGCGACAAGGAGCGCTGGGAGTTCCGGGGCCAGACCGTGCGCCTCGCCTACATGGGCCAGCGCGGCGACGGCACCTTCTCCCTCAGGGAGAACGTCCTCTCCTGCACCGGCATGCCCTCGCCCGAGTACGCTCTCTACTTCGACCGCAGGCAGAACACGCTCTACATGCTGTCGAGCGACAATCGCCTTTCCGTGCTCAGGCGCGAAGGCGCGGCAGGTCCCCAGCTTCCGCAGCGGCCGCAGCCGAAGCCCCAGCCCCAGCGCGTTCCCGCGGCAGCCGAGCTGGCCGGCAGCTGGCACGCAGCCGACCCCATGGTGCCGGCACGCCTCGACATCGTTCCCGTGGCCGGCACGCCCTACCTCAACATCTACTACGCCTACCGGGGCCAGCAGGTCTGGGCCTGCACGGCTGCCATCAGCGGAAGCGAACTGCTCGCCACCTTCAGCGACGGCTCCCGGGAGCGCATGCGCTACGTCTTCGCCGGCGGGGCGCTGGTGCTCGACTCGAGGCGCATCCACGTTCAGGGCTTCATCCGGGACTAGCCATGGATGAGCGCACCGCTCGCGTGCGGCAGGAAAGGCCGCTGCCTGACGGCCTGGCCGAGATGCCGGGGCGCCTCGGGACCCGGATGCGCCTCGTGCACGAGACCTTCCAGGAAACGGCCCTGCTGGGGCTCCCCGTCTACAGGACGCCCCGGGGAAGGTTCAACATCCTCAACTGGTGGGCCTTCTTCCTAGGGCCCCTGTGCTATCTGCAGCCGGGGATGGTGCGCAAGTGCGCAGCCATGTGCGCGGCCGTCTTCGCCTGGAACTTCCTGGTGGTGCTGGCAGAGCACGCCACAGGCCTTTCCTCCTGCCCGGCCGTGGACAATCTCATGGGCTGGATGATCAACGTTCACGCCTTCTTTGCCTATTATTACGATCTGTACCGCGCCAAGGTGCTGCGCCGGCCGTTCTGGTGGTAGCGCCCCTGCGCGGCAAAGGAGAGCAGACATGGCACGACGCAGCAGCAGCGCAAGCCCCCAGACAGGCAGGACCGGCGACAAGGCCGGCCGGGACGCACCCGCCGATCCCCGGAGCCGGTACCGCATCTTCCCGGAAAAGTGCCGAGGCGGCTTTAAGGCCCTCACCCGCGTCGAGGAGACGGACCCGGAGACAGGCAAGACTGTTGAACGCATCGAGGACTGGGGCTTTGCCACCAAGGACGGCTTCTTCATGCCGGGCGAACTCTACTGGGAAACGCCGGAAAGGGAGCGCAGGCGGCTGATCTTTCCCTTGGACTGGGATCTTCGGGAACTGGAGAGCGTGCGCGCCAGCCAGCGCGTCGGCAAAAGGCCGCAGATGCCGGCAGACGATCCCGAGAAGCCCGAAGCAAGCCGGCTCTTCGGGGACGTGTGGCTGCTCGAACAGGCCACAAAGGCGACCGGCCTGGACGAAGATCTTGCCGAAGCCTTCGAGGAGGACGAAACGCTTGCCGACGACCTGCTCGCGACGGCCATGTTCCTTGCCGCCGGCCATGGCCCCCTGCGCAGATGCAGCACTGGCACCGCGTCCGCGCCATGCGCCTCCACTTTCCTCTGAAGCTGGAGCACATCGAGCAGACAGGCTCGTTCTGCAG
>Ga0310694_10006024_pt1 | contig 11507 bp, 11 predicted proteins | sample 174DNAGHGhighgp2_FD_203884 | JGI IMG/M metagenome (GOLD analysis project Ga0310694, IMG submission 203884) | Sheep rumen microbial communities from Palmerston North, Manawatu-Wanganui, New Zealand - 1742 DNA GHGhigh gp2 (v2) (version 2) | ecosystem: Host-associated > Mammals > Digestive system... | reverse complement strand
CGCGCACAATACGATCGTAAAAATCAGCAGGAATAAACCCAACACACGACTGATGATACCGATCACGCGCAGTTTGCCTACTTCTCCGAGCGACTTACCGTAATCCGTCACTTCACTTTTGACTTGATTGAAAAATTCGTTTTCCATGTTATGCCTCCTTTTTCGTTTCCTCGGCTTGTGCTTCTGCAGTTGCATTCGCTTCCGCCAAATCTTGTTTCACTTGCTCGCAGTACTGATGCGCGCGTTTCTTGGCCTCTGCAGCCAAATCAGCCAACTCTTGACGAACTTCTTCGCCTTTCTTGGGAGTAAGTAACAAAGCCGCAGCGGCTCCTACGATTGCGCCTCCGACAAAGAGGGCCAATCCTTTTGATAATCTACTCATAAGGGTATGTATTTAAGATGTATTTGAATATTTATCTTCATTTGTTTTTTTATCCCATGACTACATCAAGAACCATCATCAGGACGAAACCGAGCGCAAAGCCGATGGTGGAGAGGTTGGAGTGCGTGACGTTAGAGGCCTCGGGGATGTGGCGCTTCATAAAGAACACGAACGATGCCCCGAGTATTGTGCCCAACAGAGGGATGAGAAGACCTATTAAAAGAGTTGTTGTCATATCGACAAGTGTCTTTGTTATGCAATTTTGCGTGCAAAATTACAAAAAATAATTGAGATATGCAAGGAAATGGTCCAAAAAGTCCCAAAATGGGCTTTCTTTTTCAAGAAGCGAGAGACAAATAAAACAAAAACACAGAAAACCCTCCATGTGGTTTGTAGCCTTGCGGCTACTATGTATTAGTATGTAGGGAAATCCTCACAAACAAGCTTGCAGTATTTCTCCACACACTAATCCAGACCTCTGACGAGTAGCAAACCACATGCAGACATAAACAGAAAAAAAGTTTTCGATGTCGTCAGTTAGACGGCGTAACACGAAGAAGAAGGAGGCAGGATACTATCTCTGCAAATGGACAAAGGTGGGATGTCGGAATATGATTCCGACGCAATAGACAAAGAATAGGGCGGCATGATATGCCGCACAATGAACGCTGCAGAAAGCCCGAGAGTATCGGGGATAAACGAAGAAAGAACCTGCCTGCTCGGTGGCGGAGCAGGCAGGAGTTCCGATAGATCGGGTTATCGGGGGATTGAGAGAGCGAAAGGGTTATTTTACCTCTTGACCATCGCGTTCGGCAAATGGTTCGTAAAAGAACTAAACCACTCCGCTTCGTCGGAAGCGACAATCCATGATTAAGTTGCTACGCAACAAATGTAATGGTTGTGCTTCCTCCTCGTCCCACAGATTAAAATCTGCGGGAGCCCTATCAACGGACTAATCGTCCGTCTGTTGTATAGGTCTTGTTGCCTCGGAGGATGAAGATTTGACCGTCACGAACAAACTTTTTACTTTGTACTTCGTTCCCTTGTATATTATCAATGCCTGTCGCAATTTCTCCCGTTGTTGTGAACTCTCCGGAATAGGTTGCAATTGGTTGATTATTGGCATCTTTGGCTATTAAGTTATAACCGTATTGTGTGTTGCTATTCAGACCTGTTACGGTGAACTGCAAGCCGTTGGCGGTCATTACTGCTGCCGGAGCGTGTGCATGTCCATCGTGTGAAGGAGCAAAAGCAATACCTGTCAACTGACCGTTGCCATTAAAGATGAGCGTGCAGAAGACTACACCATCTTTGGTAATCTGAATGGTATAAGAAGCCGCATTTTCGGAGGTAGGCCATGTAACGGTGACAGCATTGTTCTGCGGTTCCACTTGTACATCGTTGGTGGTCACGGTTGTTTCTTCAGCGTGCTGAACTTGTATATCAAATTCTCCCCAATAGGTGTCTCTATGGTACGCTCGCTCTTTTTCCTCCGGAACAAATAGATAGATGTATTGTTTGTTACCAACATTAGCAAATGTAGTTGCATTGATTACAGGAACGGTGGTTGCATAACAGGTAATATCATCAAAATTGCGGCACTCGGCAAAGGCATAATTTCCGATTGTAGCAACGCTTCCGCCAATAATGAGATGATTGATAGTACTCATTCCGTAGAAAGCGCTATCACCAATAGATGTAACTTCGTTTCCGATGACCAGTTTTTGCATCTGGGTCGGTGCTTCTACGCCAAAGGTATAATTGCTATTTAACGTGCCCTTACCGGTAATAGTCAATGTTTTTGTTTCTACATCATATGTCCACGTGAGTGCGTTATCGTCACCGCAAGTACCGCTTCTATCTATTGCGAACTCGGCGGTGAAGGTAGTATCTTGTGTCAACACAATCGTTCGCGGGTTCTCTTTGTTGCCGTCTGACCATTGAGTGAAATGATAGCCATAATCGGGAGTTGCATTCAACGACATATCGACACACATCGTTTGGGGATAAGTGACATTTCCATGTTCTGCATTTATGGTAATTGTATATGGAAGAGGCGCATGATCATTAATTCTGCTATCGTTATTCAGCATTTGTTTGAATCTCTCCATTTCTCCGCACGGTACATATATAGCAGTCAAACCGCTGCAATTATAGAAAGCCCGATATCCGATGCTTGTGACGCTATTGGGTATCGTAATAGAGGTCAAACCGCTGCAACTCTGGAAAGCATAATTTCCAATGCTGGTGACGCTATTGGGAATCGTCACCGAGGTCAAACCGGTGCATTTATAGAAAGCATCATCTCCAATGCTTGTGACGCTATTGCCAATCGTCACAGAGGTCAAACCGCTGCAACCCCAAAAAGCTCTATCTCCAATGCTTGTGACGCTATTGCCAATAGTCACAGAGGTCAAACCGGTGCAATCACGGAAAGCCTCATATCCAATGCTTGTGACGCTATTTGGAATGATTATGGAACTTATACCTGTCATCCCACAGCATAGGTATGCGGGAATTGTATCTACATTCGGTCCCAAAATAAAGCTTTTAATTTGCGAACGGACATCCCAATTAGGAGAATAATTGTCGCCATCATAAAATGGGTTATCAGTTGAGGATGATATTTTAAAATTCTTTGCATTCCAAACTATTGTATCAAGTTTTGAACAACCTTTCAGTAAATTACTGCCTAATGATGTAAGACTTTCTCCAAATATTATCTTGCGTAAACCGGAGCAACCATTGAAAGCGCTACCTTCAATGCTTGTGACGCTATTGGGTATCGTTACCGAGGTCAAACTGCTGCAACCAGAGAAAGCACTAACTCCAATGCTTGTGACGCTATTGGGTATCGTTACCGAGGTCAAACCGGAGCAACCATTGAAAGCGCTACCTTCAATGCTTGTGACGCTGTTGGGGATAGTCACAGAGGTCAAACTGCTGCAATGAGAGAAAGCCCATTCTCCAATGCTGGTGACGCTATTGGGAATCGTCACAGAGGTCAAACCGCTGCAACCATAGAAAGCATTATATTCAATGCTTGTGACGCTATTGGGTATAGTCACAGAAGTCAAACCACTGCAACCACGAAAAGCATTACCAGCTATAGAATTAATACCATCCGAAATTATATATTCTCCCGAATAAGAAGTCGGCATAAATACAAATATATGTGTATTGTAAATAGGAGAGGTCAAACTGCTGCAACCCGAAAAAGCACTATTTCCGATGCTTGTGACGCTATTGGGAATGGTCACAGAGGTCAAACTGCTGCAACCCGAAAAAGCACTATTTCCGATGCTTGTGACGCTATTGGGAATCGTCACAGAGGTCAAACCGCTGCAATTATAGAAAGCATCGCTCGCAACTATTTCAATGCCATTTGGTATAACATATGCACCAGAGTAGGATCTAGGCAAGAATGCAAAGATGTATTCATTACACACAGGAGAGGTCAAACCGGAGCAACCATTGAAAGCGCTACCTTCAATGCTTGTGACGCTATTAGGAATAGTGATGGAGGTCAAATTAGTGCAATTTTGGAAAACACCATTTCTAATGTTTGTGACGCTATTACCGATCGTCACAGAGGTCAAACCGGTGCAATCACGGAAAGCATAATTTCCAATGCTGGTGACGCAATTTGGGATAGTGATGGAGGCCAAACTAGTGCACTTATAAAAAGCACCACTTCCAATGCTTGTGACGCTATCACCAATAGATATCTCTTGAATAGAAGATCTAATCGCATACCAAGGAGCCCTCGAAGTTGATTTAAGAATGTCATAATCATACATCGCACCTGTACCACCAATCGTAAGCACACCGTCGGTTAAATCCCAGGTGAGGTTGTCTCCACATGTTCCAGAATAATTTGCAGAAAAGGCTGTCGTCAAACAAAGAGCCGACAGCAAACAAGATAAAAATAACTTTTTCATAAGTATAAATTTTATTAATTGTCCCAACTTGCGCAGAGGTCAATGTCTTCGTCGTCTTCGACTTCATCGTCAATCCATAGATCATACTCGTCCATAACATTCTGAAGACAATAATCAATATCATCTTCATCGTAATCTTCATTGATGGTAATGGCAAAATAGCCACACTGACCATCATTAGTGGGATGGTGGTAGTACACATCACAATCATAATTAGAGAGTGCTTCGTATATTGCATCTCTAATTTCTTGCCAATCACTTCTTCTCATACAATTCTATTATTTATTCGTTATAATTTGGCATGTCATCCTCATTTTGAGCATCTGGGTCGAACATAAAATTCAACCATTCTTTTGGATCGTAGTTTTGCATGTCTGGTTTCATAAGTTTAATTTTTTTAGGTTTCCTCTCCAAAACCGATGTTATTATTCATTCCTGCGATTGAGAGACAGGTATTATACAAGAAAAGCGCGAACATTATTCACGCTTATTCCTTTCAATTGAGGTTCCTGCAAGACCCTACATACAAGAATAAACAATAACGTCCACGCCCGATATGTTTAACCCTCCCGCCCATAGGGCGAGGACTGAATATAACATATCCACGAGGACATTTATTGCACTATCTTGTTTTGGGTATGTGAATTTTTGCAGGATTCCAATTGAACCAAAACAAGCGTCAATAAACGCCTTTTATGTAATCGCTTTTTTACGCTGCCGATCTCAGCGTCTCCATCTTTAACGTCTTAGAGAGGGGACGGTATTTATCCTTTCAATATATGCTTGCTTTCAACGTTCTCTAGAACGGTCATTTGTTGGATGGCTATTTGGTTGAGTTTCTGCAAACGTTCGCCTTGCGGCAGTCCTTCGTTGATAAAGACCGCATTCAGGTTCTCCATATTACTCAGACAAATCAACTGGTTAATGGTCGTGTAGTCACGGATATTGCCTTTGTCATCCGGATGAGCGTCACGCCACTCTTTAGCGGTCATTCCAAACAACGCCACATTGAGTATATCGGCTTCGTTGGCATAGATCAGTGAGCGATGGTACGTGTCTATCTCTTGCGGTACAAGGTTTGCTTTGATGGCGTCCGTGTGTATATGATAGTTGATCTTCGCCAACTCACGTTTCGCTGACCAACCAAGTGCCTTTTGTTCTTCCTCTTTAAGGCGCTGGAACTCCTTGACGACAAGCAAGTTAAACTCCGGTGATAGCCACATACCAAAATGGTATGCTATATCTTTGTGCGCGTATGTTCCTCCATAACGACCGGATTTAGCGATAATACCGATAGCTCCTGTGCGTTCTATCCATTCTTTGGCAGTCAAGATAAAACGATTGGTACCTGAGGCATTTTTAATTGCATCGAATTCGATGCTTTTAAAATTAGGGTTGTGCAGATTCTCCCATACACCGAGATACGAAATGGTATCTTTGCGGCGCATCCAGTTCTGAATAACAATATTCGTTCTATCACTGTTGTCACCGGCCTTCACCATGTCCGTCAGGCAAATATAATCCTCATCGTGCAAACCGAAGATAACCGATATTTCCGAGTCGTCAATATTGATTTTGCGTACTGCCATTATTTTCTAATCATATACATTTTTTGCCTATTGGTTGTTTTTATGCCAGAGGTGGTAATATTGTTTTTGTTTAGTTTTGTTTTAATCGGTCAAGATTGGCCGATAGATTGCTCTTTGCAACTTTTGGCTGCAAAGTTACAGTTTTTTTTCGACATGTGCAAGGATTTGGGTGAAAATCGTACGAGAAAGTGGATTTTGTAGGGGAATAGGTAGAAATGCGCTCATGGAAATCGCGCGCACAGGACACTGGTCTGCGGAATACCGCAGCGGACAGGACTACTCGGTGGCTTTCAATTCAAGGTAGAGCATAGCGCGGATGAAGTTGGGGAACTGGGCGTAGCGTTTGGGAGTACGGGTAACGGGATCAAGAGGCGCTTGCGGGTCGGGCTTGGTGCGGCGGGCAGGGGCTTGAGCTGTGGGATTGGCCGGGTCGGGAGCGGGACGGTATGTACTGCCGGGGAGTTGGGCGAGGTAGCGTTCGTGGTAATGGGCATAGAGGGCTTGCGCTTCTTCAAGGGTATAGAAGTCGGGGATGTGGTTGAGTTGTTTGTGGAAGATCTGTTGCTGTGTGAGACCATCGGGCTGTGCGGATTGGAGGATCTGAGTAGTACGCAGACACGCTTCGCGCCAGCGGTTGTGGTGGGCGAGTTCGGCACCTTTAGCGGGAGTCTTCTTCCAGTCGCGCGGGTTCTTGACCTCATAGGCTTCCTGCCTGCCTTCGTGGATGATGCGACCGCGTTCGTCGCGGTACTTCTTCTGACGGTTGATGATGCCTTTGCGTTCGAGTGCGCCGTGGAGTTCGGCGAAGGGGGATTCGAGTATTACAAGTGCCATATTATATAAGGTGTTTTTGATCCGCCAAATGTGGCGGATACATTATACATTGATTAGGGCGTTCTATCGGTGTCGTCAGCCTACTAACATACGGATAACATAGGAATCACATACGAATCTCATACGTTTGATAGCAGAAAAACCGCTGCAAAGGTAGTGAAAATATCGGAAATATGCAAGGAAAATCAGAAAAAAGTGCACGAAAATGCACTTTTTTAGAAGGATTAAGTCAAAAATGCCGATTGGCAATCGGCGAAATTCAAAGAAGAAAAACACGGCCTGTTGCCGTGACAACAAGCCGTGAAAGAAGAGTAATCCAATGAGAAGTGGGGGCATCAGTTAGCCGGAGCCCATTTGCAGCGAACCGGAGAGAGGGGGAAAACCCACACAAAATTATTTTGCGTGGATGGTAATGATGTCGCTCAGGTCGGTGGTATAGAGCGGACTCTTGTGCTCGGTTTTATAGATCGGTTGGGCAGAGGTCATCTGTGAGCCAAGGATGATGGAGCGCTTGCCGTGACGGTCGTCGATATGATCCAGGACGCGCTGAAGGCGTTTATCCTTGTCGCGGTCTTTGGGATCAAAGAGATCCGGTACCACGGCCGTTTCGGGAATGATTTTGAGCAGCACCACACCGGCTTTCTTGTAAAGCGTCCCCGGACGATAGGCACGCCGGAAAGCCGCCAAAGCATAGGAAATCAGTTCCTGACTGTTGGCCGTAGCGACGGGGAGCGTGACCAGTTCGGAGAGATAATGTTGTTCGATATCCGTTCGAAAGGCCGATGTATGGGCATAAACATAGAGTTGCTGAGCAACAGACTGCTGCATGCGTAGTTGACGGGCACAATGTGCACAGAAATTGGCTATCTGTTCTTCCAAAAGCGCTTGTTCGGAGATAGCTGTTGCGAAGGTGCGTGAGGTGGTTATACTCTGCTTCATAGGCAGTTCTGTGATGTCGATCACATCCTGACCACGCAGTTCCTGCCATGTGAGCAAACCGGGTTTATGGAGTACATTCTGCGCAAAAGTAGCGGATTTCTCGGTAAACTGCAAGGCCGTCATGATCCCGGCATGTTGCAGTTTGGCTTTGGCTCGTCTGCCGATACCCCATACATCACCAATCTCGAACTCCGAAAGGGCTTTGACGCGTTGCTCTTCCGTCCGTATCTCGCATACCCCGTGATAGCCCGGGTATTTCTTGGCGTACTTGGATGCCACTTTAGCGAGCGTCTTAGACGAAGCAATACCGATGGAGACGGGAATACCAACCCCCTGCCGGATGGCTTTCACCAATTGCTCACAGTAGGTTTTCTGTTGGTCGGCAGGCACATGATCGATGTTGAAGAAACACTCATCGATGGAGTATTGCTCGAAGCGCGAGGTGTGTTGGCGAAGGATGGACATGACCCGGTCGGATAGATCGCCGTACAAGGAGAAATTCGAACAAAAACACACGACTCCCTCTTTGTCCACCAATGCCTTAATCTGGTACAGCGGTACACCCATTTTGATGCCGAGTGCTTTGGCTTCGTTGCTGCGGCTGACTACACATCCGTCGTTACCGGACAGCACCACAACCGGCTTTCCCTCCAGGTCCGGACGGAAAACGCGTTCGCACGAGACGAAGAAATTATTGCAGTCGGCTAAGGCGTACATGGGTGACGGGTTATGGGTTATAGTCTTGTTTTATGGATGGCGTAAGTGACCACTCCCCATACTTGGAAATTACTCTCTGCCGTCACTTGTATGGGTTGAAAATCCGGATTATGCGGTATGAGCCAAGCGCTTTGACCCCCTTCGTCCAACCGGAACTCCTTGAGCGTATATTCGCCGTCTATATACGCGACAATGAAATCGCCGTTCTTGGGGTCGAGACTACGATCCACCACCACTATATCGCCATCCAGAATACCTGCATCCCGCATCGAATCACCTTCCACATGGGCGTAGAAAGTTGTTTCCGGATGAGGGGTCATCTCCCGCGCCAGGTTGATGCGTTCCCCCGCATGGTCAGCAGCCGGGGACGGAAAACCGGCATGAATCGATTCGGCGAACTCTAACGCCAATTCCGCTTGCTCAGAATCTGTGATATCTATCAGTTTACTCATTTCTTTCTATCTATTTTAGTGCGGTTTTTGTTTGCGTCGTTTTGCGGCGCAAAGGTACGAAAAATAATTGACATATGCAAATTTCCTGCCGAAAAACTTGTGGGATTCCGAAAAATATAGTACCTTTGCAGCCGAAAAGAAGAATCACCATGCCGGAGATCGTTTTGCATTACATATGGGAGCATTGTCTATGGGCGGGTTTTGCCCAGCAGACTACCGATGGACGAAGTGTCGAGGTTCTCTCCGTAGGAGAGCATAACCGCGATGCCGGACCTGACTACAGCCATGCGCGGGTACGCATCGATGGCAAGGAATGGGTGGGAAATATCGAGATTCATGTGTGCTCCGGTGACTGGATCAAACATCGTCATCATCTGGACAAAGCCTATGACAATGTGATCCTGCATGTGGTGCGGACTGCCGACAAACCCGTCTATAACTCCCGCGGTGAACTGGTTCCGCAATGCGAATTACAGTATCCGAGCGACAAGGACTACCTGACCGAACTCTTTGCTGCGGCTCAACAGATGGATAGCGCCATCCGTCGCATCGGGTGCGCCGAACAGTTGGTGCAGGACCCGCTGTTACTGACCGAAGGATGGCGTAAGTCACTGCTGCACAAGCGTTTAGAGTGCAAACGGGCATCGATCGAACGACTGTTAGAGATCACCAAAGGGAGTTGGGAACATGCCCTTTATATCTCCTTGGCCCGTAACTTCGGTTTTCATACCAATAGTCTGCCTTTCGAACAACTGGCGATTAACACGCCCCTCTCTTATTTGCAAAAACATCGCAACAGTCTCTTCCAGTTAACGGCCTTACTGATGGGACAAGCCGGACTGATTGGTGACGATGCTGCGTTAGCGAAAGAATATGATTTCCTGCGCACCAAGTTCAGTCTTACTCCCATGGATGGCTCGATATGGAAACATGCACGCTTACGACCGCAAAACAGTCCTGAGTTACGGATTCGCCAGTTTGCCCAACTGCTTTATCAATCGGAATCGCTGCTCAGTAAGATCCTCGATACCGATGATCTAAAGGAGCTCGTATCGCTGTTTGAGGTGTCACCCGAATGGATGGCTTGCTCCGGTTCTAAACCGGTGGGTAGAAGTAGTATCGATATTCTGCTGATTAACACCGTCATTCCGTATAAATACGCCTACGCGGTGTATCGTAATAATTCGCACAGGGCTTCAGAAGCAGCGGCACTCATGGAGCAGATAGCACCGGAGAACAACACCATCGTGCGCCAGTGGCGTGTACTGGGACAGACCATCAAAAATGCAGCAGACACGCAGGCGTTGCTGCATCTATATCAGAACTACTGCCAGCACCACGAGTGCATCAACTGCGAGGTGGGCTATCAGATCTTCCAGGACCGCCAGTTGCGGTTGTTCTAAACCGGTCACAAGCGGCACTCAAACCGCGCCAGAAGAACCGCTGTTACCTCACTCAACTGCAGCGAAACGGTCAATAAAATAGCAAAAAAACACATACCCCAATACGCTTACAATTTGCAGATAAGCCATGTCACACCCAGACCGACAAACGCATAATTCTGCGGATGGGACGTTAACGGCTCGGAGTTATAGATATTGAATCCCGCGTACGCATCCAGTTGCACGCGCGGGTGAACGGCATACGTGATACCGAAATCCAGGTTGATATGACTGTGCGTATAGGTATTTCCGGTCATCAGATTTATGGCATCGGGATCGAACAGATTGAACGACTCAACAAATAATCCCAAGTGGTCCGTCGGTTCAAAATTGATACCCAGCGAAGCGAATATATCCGGCGTTGGTGCCCACTCATTCCATTGAATACCAAGGTCATAACCAAGCGAAAACCATTCTGTTATCTCATGCTCAAACAGCAGGTCCACCGATCCCGATATCGGCAGATCTCTCGCCTGCAAGGTGGTGGTCGGAAGTCCAAGATTGCATAGCAATGCGGTACGCGGTATCCAGGCTTTATCCAATGAACCACCGCGATGGTCGCAGATCAGGGTCTTCGTCCCTATCTCCAGCGGCGCAGGGGTGTATAGATGCTCGTCCGGCGATTGAGGATCATCATCCGGATGGTCAAAGACCATCAGCGAACCGGTGTACTCCAGGCGCAGTTCCACCCGCTTATGCAAACCGAAACGAAAAAGTGTAGTGGGCAGCGTCAGCAGGTGAGTACCCATCGTATGCAGACATTCGAAACCTGTCTCCCATTGGATAACACCTCGGGTCAGCACCTCCGAACCCGTACCCGCACCGGGACGGTCGGCACTCAGCCATATCTCATTTTCCTCTGCATGGTGATGCCCATTCTGGTCCTTGAAGGTCCATACGCTATCCGGCAGGATCTCACCCTGCACACTCATCACCCAGAGAAGTCCTATTAGCAATCCTTTTATGCGCATAGTATTCAAAATTTGCGACAAAGGTACAACAATTTTTGCACATAAACAAATTTTTTCAAAATAATGTCCTTAAATATTTGCATATTCCAAAAAAAAGCAGTACCTTTGCAGCGCAAAGGTGTGCGAAATGAGTCAGGTGACGCAAAAAATAGCAGATATATGGCATTCTAACCAGGTCGTCAGGTATGCCGTATGTGGCGGTGGAAACATGGTTTTTGACTGGATTCTCTATTTCCTGCT
>Ga0310694_10006022_pt1 | contig 11509 bp, 5 predicted proteins | sample 174DNAGHGhighgp2_FD_203884 | JGI IMG/M metagenome (GOLD analysis project Ga0310694, IMG submission 203884) | Sheep rumen microbial communities from Palmerston North, Manawatu-Wanganui, New Zealand - 1742 DNA GHGhigh gp2 (v2) (version 2) | ecosystem: Host-associated > Mammals > Digestive system >... | reverse complement strand
TGTTTTTTAATGTGTCGATGCTTTTGTTGATGTTGTCAATAAGGTTGTGGATGTTTTGCTCCGAATCCTGTTCTTTATGGAACACACGCCCGCAATACGAACATATATTGCTGACGAGCGGCATCGGTGCGCCACATTCGCATCGGGTGCGATTTTGCTGTTGGAGGGCGGTCCGCTCGTTTTCTGCGCGGATGATGTCCGACTCTTTAGTATAAACGTGAATTGGCTCTGAGTCGAGATGTTCCTCGCGGCGGAGGGTGCAGCCGCAGGCTGGGCATACGTCGGCAATCAGCGGCACAGGCGCACCACACTTTGGGCAGTTGGTGAGTTGTTCCTTATGATAACTCTTGAACCTTTCGCTCTCGGCTTCGTTGATGTATTGGTCGATTTCCTGAAAAGTTGCGCCCTCCTGCATCGCCATTGCGACAATCACCTGCCGCTCTTTGTCCGTGAGTACGCGGTCTTGAAGCGCGAGGGTTACGTGGTTTTTTATTTTCTGTGATATAGCCATAGGTGGAGGATTGATTGTTGATGCAAAGATGCAAATTGTTTTTTATTAAACAAAAATTACCGCCATTTTTTCTTTTATATGGGAAAAATTGACGGTAATTGATGTTCAAAAAATGGGGCGGGCTGGAAGCCCGCACTCCAATTCACGTTAGAAATCTGCGGGATATTCGCCGGCGTCGGTGAGTTCTTGGAACTTCTTGACAACCGTCGGGCGGTCTTCCTTGTAGGTAACGCCAAACCATTTTGCGTTGCTGGTCAGGACTTTGGTCTTTGCCGTGCCGCTCTTGATGAGTTGGTCAACAACCCACGGAATCAGGAACTCGGCTTTGGGTTTGGAGATGTTGTCGCGGAGGAAATCTGCGAAATATTTGCCCAAATATCCGAAGAAGTCGGGCGTGAATCCCCAGAAGTTCATCGATACGGGAGTGTTGTCGGCGATTTCGGTCTTTTGGTCGTCCTCGATGAAGACTATCTTGCCGTTTTCGCGGATGATTTTGGTGCGCTCCACTACGGTGGTCAGGTTGCCGTCGGCATCACGGTTGCATACGCCGCGCGACACAGTGCCGTATTCGGAGAGCGTGTTGGCGACGGGATAGCCCACCATGCAGTATTGGTTTTGGGCGCCGTCGGGCAGCGTGTTGAAATATTCGGCGATGGTCTGGTAAGCCTCCTTGCCGTAAAAATCGTCGGCGTTGATTACCGCAAATGGCTCGTGGACGTTGTTTCTTGCGGCAAATACTGCGTGTGCGGTGCCCCACGGCTTTTCGCGGTCGGCTGGCAGAGAGAATCCTTCCGGCAGGTCGGTCTTGTCTTGGAAACAATATTCGCAGGCGATGGAGCGGCTCACTTTGGAAATGATTACTTCCTTGAAATCCTTCTCAATGTCGCGCCTGATGACGAACACCACTTTGCCAAATCCGGCGCGGGCGGCGTCAAAACACGAATATTGCAAAATCGCCTGTCCCGAGGGACCGAGCGTGTCAATTTGTTTGAGGCCGCCATAACGGCTACCCATTCCGGCGGCTAATACTACGAGTGTTGGTTTCATATTTTTTAAAGAATTAATTTTTGCAAAGTTACAAATTAATTCTAACTTTGGCGCGGCAATCAAGAAAAAAAAATTAATAAGTGCCACCACAGGTGGCTTTTTTTATCCAAGAATTGAAAGAATTATAAAGAATTAGAAGAATAATCCATTAATAGCCTATTGGGATTAATAGAATACTTTCAATAGAAATTCTTTACATTCTTTTCTATTCTTTTAATTTTTGGAGAGAAAGAACCAACGCCGCAAGGCGTTGACAAACAAATATTTATGTGAAAAAATGAAATCTATGTTCCCGGTATTGATTATGTTTATGACGCTGATAATTGGTTCGTCGGTCTATATCTATTTTAGACTGAGGCCGTTGTTGCCAGAGCCGGGCACGTGGCTGTCGGTAGTGGCAAAATGCGTCTATGTGATAGTGTTTTTTTCGTATTTGGTGGGTATGATGCTGCAACGCGGCGGACATTACGCGCTCAGCACGCCTTTCCTGCACGTGGGCGCGTGGGTATTGGCTGCGATATTGTATTTTGTGTTGACTTTTGTATTAATCGACATCCTGCGCGGCATCAACGCATTGACGTTAAAGGCAGAAATCCTCACATTCCGATACGGCGATTCTGGCGGGCATTTGTGGTCGCTTGTGGGCAGCATCGTTGTAGCCGTTGTGCTGATTTGCGGATATTTCAACGCCAAATTCCCGACCACTACGCACCTTGCATACAAGACCGACAAGGAAATTTCGCGCGATTTCAAGTATGTCTTGATTTCGGATGTGCATCTTGGCATGATTAATTGCGACCATTTTATGGAAGTGCTCAAAGACCGCATTAACGCCGAAAATCCTGATTTTGTGGTGATTGCGGGAGATTTTTTTGATGGCGACCCTGAGCCTGTCGTCAATTCTAATGTCGGCAACATCTTGCGCGAAATCAAGACGGGCTATGGAATTTTTGCCGTCAATGGCAATCATGAATGGATTGGCAATGCAATTGTCGCCGATGAGTTTCTCAAAAAACACGGCGTTACTGTCTTGCGCGATTCTACGGCGAGGCTGCCCTTTGGCGTAACGATTGTTGGGCGTGAAGATTTTTCGGCGGGACTTCCCGGTGGCAAACGCGGCGGTCGCAAGCCGCTCGCGGATGTCGTAGCCAATATCAACAGCAACGATTACACAATCCTCCTCGATCATCAGCCCAAAAATCTCGATGAGGCCGCCAATTCGGGCGTTATAGACATAGAACTTTCGGGACACACCCACGCCGGAGCGCAGTTGTGGCCGCTGTTTGTACTGTCGAGTAGTATGTATGAAAATGATTATGGTAAACTCCGCAAACTCAATACCGACTTCTACACGACCTCCGGCTACGGCACTTGGGGTCCGCCAATTAGGACAAGCGCAAGACCTGAGATGGTGGTGGTTGAGGTAAGTAAATAGAAAAACGCCGTTGCAATCCTGTAACGGCGTTTTTTGTTGATTTATTATTTTATTGCATTATTCTACTTTTTTACCCCAGAAGGTTTTGGGTGCGGGTGCGGCGTTTTCGATGCCGGCATATACGATTGTTGCCTTGCGGGGCGATGCCTCCCAATCACATTCGCGGTCAACTACTACGATGGATTTTACGCCGTTGACATCGAAGGTGATGTATTTGGTGGCGGCGTCGTATGTCCAAGTGCCGGAGAGTGCGCCGGTCATTGTGCCGTCGGCTTTGAGTTCGAGTTCCTTGGAAACGTTTTGCTCACCGTATTTGTATTCGAGGTTGATGTGCTCCCATTTGCCAACGAGGTCTTCTTTGGTGATGGCTACGTTGGGCACTGCGCCGTAACGTTCAGGTGAGGCGATTGGCCAGAGGTCGTCGAGAGCGTCGGGCGATTTGGGACACCACAGGATTTTTCTTACGTGGCCGAGCATCACGGCGTTTGGAGCGTTGCCGCCTGCATCTTGGGGAAATCGTCCCTGAGAGCAATAGAACCATTCTTTGGTCGTCTCGTTTTGGAACACGCAACAGTGCGAAATGCCAACCCAGCCTTTGCTGCCGTTGAATTTGTAGGGATGGGTTACGATTGGGTAACAATCACCGCGACCGTTGGTGAAATTCTTTCCCGTGATGTCAAAATACGATTCTGCGCTGCCGTCGATGCTCTTGCTGCGTACTACGCGGGTGTTGTAGGGAATATCGAGACCGTCGTAAGCCATAAAGAGGTAGAAGTATCCGTCCTTTTCAATCACTTCGGGTGCTTCGCTGCCCTGCCAACGGTTGTTGGCGGTGCGAGTGCCAATTCTGCGTCCAAAACGTTCTTGGAGCAATGTGGCGTTGTCTGCCCACGGGTCTGTGTCGGTGGCGAGGAGAGGTTTGCCGGTGGTGGGGTCTATCTGCAATGCTGCAAATCCGCTGTGCCACGAGCCGTGAATGAGCCAGTGTTCGCCAGTGGAAGTTACGATGTAGGTGGGGTCGATGGCGTTGTAGAAGAAATAAGCGTTGCCCCAGTCGCCGTTTTGCTTGGTGCGGGTGAAATTGAGTCCCTTGTCGGAGGATGAGCAAGTTACGTAGCCCTTGTCTTCCCATGTGCCGCCCCACGGGTCGGATGTTTCACACATTCCAATGAAGGCGCGCTCGCTCCAGCTGCCGTCGAAGGCTTCTGTAACTTTCTTGCCGGTCTTGATGTAATTATCTACCACGATGCTGTAATACATGCGGAGTTTGCCGTTGACAACGCGTATTACGGGAGCCCAGTAGCCCCAGTTGACATCGTTTTTGGTGGCGATTTCGGGCAAATCCATGCTCTTGCGGATTTCGTTGAGTTTGGTCAATACCCAGTCAGGCACGTCGTTGAAAGGACCATTAACAAACTCCCAATCGACGAGGTTTTTGCTGCGCTTGCCGGGGAAATGCTTGCCGTTGGTATTTTTGAGGTGTTCGTTGCCGTATGAAGCGTCCGTGCCGTACATATAATAGTAGCCGTCGAAGTATGCAATGGACGGGTCGTGTACGTTGGCGAGGTTCCATTTGTCCTTTTGCGCCCAGCCGGCGAAGGAGCGGTAGTCGTCGTTGTAGGTGGGCGCGGTGTAGCTGTCGAGGTCAGTTGCGGGCTTGTCGTCGGGGAGTTGGGATTCGCCCGGGTCGGGTTTTTCGGTTTCGGGCGGCAGGTAGGTGTCGTCCTTCGGGTCGTCGTCGCCGCAGGATGATAATGCGCCGGAGAGCAAGAGCGCGGCGAGCGATGCAGTGAGTAGTCTGTTTGTTTTCATTGCTTTCAGATATTAAGAGGTTAGTGAAATCTTGTTTTTGTTTTGATGATGCTAAGGTAGGAGTTTTTTTTGTAGGAAGGATGGATAAAAGTGTTTTTGAGGTGGACAATTTGAAAATATGAGGTGGACAAAAGGGTGGAATAGGAATAAAAAAATCCCCACCGACAGATGTTTGCCGGCGGGGAGATTATTGTGAGAGGGATTGATTACGGATTATTCTTTGTCGGCGATACGCTTAGCGATTTCCTCGGCAGAGATTACCCTATCGTAGGTTTTGAGTTTGGCATATTTGTAGCCGGTGTCGGGATCGCCCCAGCCCCAAGCCTGGTTGCCGCCAAGGCAGATGTATGTCAACATTTCGTGACCCTTTGACAAGAAGCCTGTTGTTACTTGTCCATCGCCTTCGCCAGTGTAATCCCAGGCATTGACAACGGTATTGTCAACAATAAACTCAGCGTGTTTGTCGGTGATTGTTACGGTTACTAAGTGCCACTGGTTGTCTTCCAGATATGCGACGCTTTCGGTGTTTGCTCCGGTAGTGTTCTGCGCTCCGGTAAAGTCGTTCCAGCCTTCGATGTTGGTCTGCAAAAGTCCGCGTCCTTGGATAATGAACATTGGGAATGTGTTAGAGTTGTCGACAGGTGCGGCAGCGTAGGCAGCGAAAATCGGAGACCATATAAAGGCTTTGCCGTTGCCATTGACCCAGAATGAAATCGTCATTGCTTTGGATTCGGAGCAATCGGGAATAGTTCCTTCTGGCAGCAGCAAGTAGCTTGTTCTTTGGGCTGAATTGTCATTTTCGAATACAAGTCCGAAGGTTTCGTCTTCAACGAACTTGCCACTACCGATGATTTTGCCTTTAAATAGTATGTCGTCGCCCACCAGCTCAGTAACGGTAACATCTATTGTCGTAGAGATGCCGTCGCTGTATGTGATTGTAACGGTCTGTGTGCCTTTCTCATTTTTTATGTTGCTGAATGTCAGAACATCGTTGGTCAGGACGTCTCCATTGTTGGATTTAACGACAATGCCTGTCGGGTCGAACTTTATGTCTGCTCCGTCTGAATTAAGGTAGTAGATAGTGTTGTTCGGCATGGTGGCTACCGTAATGCTTTCAACCTTGTTGACGATGTTGACGTTGTATGTGCCGACGACGGGATTGCCGGCCTCGCCCTCGTTTGTCAGGTAATAAATGGCGGTTACGGTCTTCATTCCTGGTGTTGTGAGGTCGGGGGACACGCTGAGGTGGCAGTCCTTTAAGTCCACTTGCTTTGAGAATGCGTCGTCGTTGAATCCGACGGTAATAGTGGCGTTTTCGACAATCTGGTCGAGTGTGAGGTCTGCCGAAAATTCTCGAGTGGACTTTATTCCCTCCAATTTGATTGATGAGGCTTCGTAGTCTTCGATTGTGGGGCCGTAGACGGCGAGTGTTGTGGTTTTTCCACTTTTTGTGACAAGAACATTTACGACTGACCCCGGAGCCCAATGATACATGCCCATCTCCGAGGTGCTGTATCCGGATGTGGAACCAGTGGCAGTTTCACCTGGTTTCATGTCACCGTCGTCGGCGAACCACCAGTTGCCTTCCGACATTGTTGTCCAATATCCATTGCCGTAGAACTCCCACATTACTACGGCGTTTTCGGTCTGGGGTATGAATGTGAGGAGCAGTTCTTGGTCGAGGGCGAGGTCGAAGTCGGAGCTTGTCCAGTTGCTGCCGTCGGCGTTGGCGTCAATGGATTGGGGAGACCACCAAGCCGAGCCGACAATCTCTACGTCGGTGTATTTGCCGTCGCTGCTGGTGAACTTCCAAGTGCCGACTTGTGCCTCAACGTGGAGTTTGGGCCAGTTCCAGTCGGTTGATGAAAACGTCTCGAAAAGGGTTCCAAGCGAGTTTTTGTCTATGCCCTCTCCTGCGTTTGCGGCGTTTCGTATGGCCACTGCGCTAATGGAGTCTGCAACCCAGGCCGGTGCGTCTGCGTTGTAAAGCTCCGACTCTTCGCAGCTTGTCAACATCATACCGCCCATTGCGGCAAGCAACGCTGTGTTTCGTAATATGCTATTGATTTTCATGATTGTTTTCTATTTAAGATTTTTATTAAGGAGGCGTGTATGTAAGGCACGCCTCCGCTGAAAATGTGGTTGATTATTGTACGCCAATGCCTTTTACAACAGGATGGATTGTGTATCCATCGTAGAAACTCTTGTTGGATGTGTTGTTGTTGGCGGAGTTTCCTTTGAGGTTGTAGTTGGCGTTGAGGTCTTTGTTGACGATTGTCATGTATTCGTGTCCTTCGTTGTAGTACATGAAGCTGTTGAAGTCGGCCTCGTCGATTGATGCTGGGAGTACGCCTACTTTTTCTTCATTAGCCCAGAATGTGCTTCCGTGTGTTTTGAGCTGTGCAAGACGGTCGGGTGCGTAGAAGAAGCCCCAGCGGATGAGGTCCTGGAGACGTCCGTGTTCGCAGCCGAACTCAGTGGGACGTTCTACGTTGGCGATTTGCTCGAAGAGCGCGTCGGCAGATGCAAACTTGCTTTGGTCGAGGTCGGCGAGGTTGGCGCGAGAGCGTACTTTGTTAATCCATTTGAATGCGTCTGCAGTGGGACCGTTGACCTCGTTTTCACATTCGGCGGCGCGGAGCAGGATGTCGGAGTAGCGGAGCAGCCTTACGTTGACACCGCAGCTAAGACCTGTGCTTGGTACTGTCTTGTAGATGTTTTCGCGTGCGGTGGTGTGCTTCACTACGGATATTCCGAGGTAATCGCCTGTGGTCACGTGTTTAGTGACGGGCTGAGTGTAAACCATGTTAGAGAAGCCGTCCATATTGTCGTATTCGGGCTCGTATGAAGCAAGCGTCCAGTAGAGGCGCGGGTCGGGGTTGCCGTTTATCTGTTTTTGGCTCTTGAATGTCTGGTAGAGCCAAGGTTGTGCGGCGAGGTCGTTCCAGCCTCCTGCATCGGCATTTGCGAATACGGTCTCTATTGCTTGGCCTTGGGTTGCGCTCTTGGAGTTGTTGACGGGTCCCCATTCCATGTCGGAACCGCCTACGCCGAAGTCGAGGAATTGCACCTCGAAGAGCGATTCGTCGTTGTTTTCGCCAGACTGGGAGCGGAAGTTGTCGCCGTAGTCGGCCATGAGTCTGTAGTATCCGTACTTTTGGTTGCCGCCGTCCTCGTTGCTCAGGATGTCTTTGAGTACGGTGAGCGCGTCTGAAAATTTATGGCGGAACATGAGAGTCCTTGCGTAGTAGCCGGCAGCCGCTCCGCATGTAGCGCGACCGTTGGCCCATTCGCCGCCCTTGTCGCGGGATGGGAGGAGTGCCATGGCCTCCTTGAAGTCGGCTTCCGCCTGGTCGAGGACTTCCGATTGCGGGCGTGTGGGCATGTACAATCCCTCAAGCGAGCCGTAGTCTTCGTAGTTGGTCGTGAAAGGCACATCTTGGTAGAATGTTGCGAGTTCGTAGAGACCGAGGCCACGGATGAAGAGTGCTTGACCCTTGATTTCCTTGTATTTGTCGCTCGCGGGGTCGAGGCCTATCTTTTCTACTTGCGCCAATGCGTAGTTGCATTTGTTGATTGCATACGACCACATGTACAGGGGCGAGGTCTGTTCGTCCACGCCGGCTTGTGGCGAGTTGTACCTGTCGTATTGGAACCACCAGCCGTTGGAGTTGTAGGCGCCCACCTCGTCGCCGCCTACTACCTCTTCGAGGTATCCGAGGCGCGAGAAAGTGCCGTCCATACGGATGTGGTTGTAGCAGGCGATGATTACCTCGTCAAGTTCAGTTGACGTTTTGCCGAAGTCGGATGTTGTCTGCTGGTTTGCATTCACGATGTCGAGCTTGTCTTCACAGGAAGTCAAGCTGCCCGTAAGCGCAAGTCCCAGGCCGACAGCATATATTATTTTGATTTTATTCATGATTGTCTCTGATTAATTGTTTTCAAATATTCTGTTTGGTTATTAGAATGTGCACTTGAGTCCGAACATTACTGTTTTTGGCGTCGGGAACGAGCAGTAGTTGAAGCCGGGAGTCCAGAGGCCAGGAGCATAGTCGACGTTGTAGCCCTTGTATTTGGTGAGTGTGGCGATGTTTTGTGCGGAGATGTATGCCCTTACGTTGGATACGATTCCGTGGAACCATTCGTTCTTGAAGTTGTAGCCGAGCTCTACATTTGCGATTTTCCAGTAGTTAGCTTTTTGGATTTTGCGCTCCGAGAAGAGGTCGTTCCATGCCATCGAGGCGTTGTTTGTGTAATAAACGTTGGGATAATTGTCTCCAAGCACTTCGGGGTCTTTGTTGCCGGGGCCGTAGCAGCTTGTCATCTGGTCGTAGATGGCGTCTTGCACTTTGAAGCCGAGAGCACCGTATGTGGATATTGAGAGATCCCATCCTTTGTATTCGATGCGTCCGCCGATACCAAAGTTGAGCGAGGGCATGCCAGAGCCGAGGTCTTCGCGGTCAGCGTCGGTGATCTGTCCGTCGTTGTTGAGGTCTTCGTAGAGGCAGTCGCCCACTTTTGCGCCGGGCTGATATTCGTTGACGCCTTCATGCTCTTGTGCATATTTGTTCCATTGGTCGAGCTGTTCCTGAGACTTGATTAAGCCTGCGTAGCGCCATCCGTAGAATCGTCCGATTTCGTCGCCTACTTTGGTCATGTAGTTTCCTGTGAGGTAGTAGTCGTTGCCGAAGCCGAGCGATACGACTTTGTTTTTGAGGGTGGAGGCGTTAAGAGAGATGTCGTATTTTACTTTGTGCTTGTAGTTGTGGTAGTTAGCACTCCACTCGAAGCCGGAGTTTTCCATCTCTGCAGCATTCATTGTTACGGAGCCGTTGGTAACGCCTGCTGTGATAGGTACTGCGACGCCGTAGAGGAGGTCTTCAGACTGGTTCTTGAACCATTCGAATGTGAACTCAAGAGCTCCGTCAAACATTCCGAGGTCGAAGCCTACAGATGTCGATTTTTTCTTTTCCCAGGCGATGGACGTATTGACGAATGAGGATATTGCCGAACCCGATACAATGTTGCCGCCGAAGGAGTACATGAAGTTGTTGCGGTTCATGGTTTCCATGTACTGGTATTCGCCTATGTTCTCGTTGCCGAGGATGCCGTAGCTGCCACGGATTTTGAAGAGATTTACGAGGCGGTCATCAAACGGGAAGAAGGATTCGCGGTCAACTCTCCAGCCGAGAGATACAGAGGGGAACCATTCCCAGCGGTCTTCGCTCGAAAGGCGGGAAGAACCATCTCGACGTGCTGTGATGCTGAGGAGGTATTTCTGGTCAAAGTCGTAGTTGAGACGTCCGATGTAGGATGCCAAGCGGTGTTCAGATTCGTAGGATGTAGCGTCGCGCTCGGTGCCTTGCGAAATCTGGAGGTAGTAAGGCGCATTGTATCCGAAGCCCCATGCAGCCACGGTGTGGTATTTTTCGGCTTCGTATGTCTGACCGATTACAGCATTGATATGGTGTTTTTCGGCGAGGGTTCCTTCGTAGCTGATTGTGTTTTCAATGAGTGCGTCTGTCATCTGGCGGTAGCCCTGGTCAAGACGTGAGTCGGCTTGCGCGTGGGTGAGCTTGGAGCTCTGGTACCATGTGGGCAGCCAAACAAAATCCTTGCAGTATGTCTTGCTGTAGGAAAGATTGAGGTTGTAATTGAGCTTGTGATTTTCAAATTTGATGCCCAACATGTCGAAGAGGTCTACTGTGGCGCTTGCCGTGCCCACGATGCGGTCCACTTGGTATTTGCGCTCGATGATGTTGTTGAGCACCAATGGGTTTGATTGTGCGATGTCGCCGTGGATATTGGCATTGTAAACGCCGTAGCCGTATGCATCGTATGGAAGTGCGGATGCTGCGCCCTCGCCTTGCCTGCCGTCAAGCACCCAAGTGCTTTCGTCGTATGCAAGTATTGTGGGCTGCATTACGAGGATGGACGACATAAAGTTGCCTTGGTTGGCGTTGAGGCCCTGGATATATTCGTTGCCGTTGCCGATGGACATGTTGTTTTGGTCGGAGTGCGAATATACGATGCCCGTGCGAAACTTGATGAATTTTACGTCCATCGTGTTGTTGATGCGGGCGGTGTAGCGGGTGTAATTGGGACCTGTACCTTCCACAACGCCTTTTTGGTCGAAGTAGTCGAGTCCGATATTGTAGGTGGAGTGGTCGCTGCCGCCTGAAAGGCTTACGTTGTGGTTCTGACGCTTGCCAAGTTTGAACACTTCGTCGAACCAGTCGGTGTTTACGTAGTTGTCTCCTTTAAGGAAGTAGTTCTCGGAATTCGGGTCGTAGCCCGAGGGGAGTACGTAGTTAGCGTTTTCGGCAGCCTTTTGGATGTATTGGACAAACTGGTCTGTTTCCATCACATCGAAGGTGTTCTTGTTTACCCAGTCTACGCCGAAGTAGCCAGAGTAGTCTACTTTGAGAGGCTGGTTTTTCTTGCCGTTCTTTGTGGTGATAATTACCACGCCGTTAGCAGCACGCGAACCGTAGATGGCTGCGGCGGATGCGTCTTTCAACACCTGGATTGTGGCGATGTCGTTGGGCGAGAAGTCGCGGATGGAAGTACCCATCGGCACACCATCTATTACGTAGAGAGGGTTGGAGTCACCGAATGTGGAGATGCCACGGATTCTTACGCTCGGGTCGGCGCCGGGCTGACCGTCGGATGTAATCTGAACGCCTGCCACCTTGCCTTCGAGC
>Ga0310694_10006021_pt1 | contig 11512 bp, 11 predicted proteins | sample 174DNAGHGhighgp2_FD_203884 | JGI IMG/M metagenome (GOLD analysis project Ga0310694, IMG submission 203884) | Sheep rumen microbial communities from Palmerston North, Manawatu-Wanganui, New Zealand - 1742 DNA GHGhigh gp2 (v2) (version 2) | ecosystem: Host-associated > Mammals > Digestive system... | reverse complement strand
TCCGCGCAAGGTCCACCACGCCGCTGTGCTGCAGGAGGTTCAGCAGCGAATCGTCGCTGGCGTAGCTCTGAAGCATGACCTGGACGTTTCCGAAAAGTTCGGAAGATGCAAAGGTGTCCTTGAAATAGACGGAAATCAGGCCTGCCATGCGGGTACTCTCCGTGATGATGGGCGGCACGATGAGGTAGATGGCCAGTGTGAGCACGGCAAGGAGGATGAGCAAGGCCACTACGATGCTGAGGATCCTGTTCTTCAACCGGCATTTGTATTGCAGGAAAAGCACGAAGGGATAAATCATGTATGCCATGATCCAAGCGACGAAGAACGGCAGCAGCACGCTGGAAAGGCGGTTGATGAGCAGCACAATCGCTGTCATAATGAGCGCGGCGATAAGCCACCGCACAACGCGGTCGAAAGTAATCTCTTTTTCTAACATGGTTTTCAGAGTATTCAGAGTTTTCGGAGTATTCGGAATTATTCAGATTATTCAGAACAATCAGATTATTCAGATTGTCCGACTGTGTCTGACAAACGGTTGTAGCACTCCCTGCAGAGCGGCTCGTACTCTTGCTTCTCGCCGAGGAGCACCTGCTTGTCGCCTGCCACGATGCGATGGCTGACGTAGGCCAAGGCTCCGCAGCGCACGCAGATGGCATGCACCTTCGTCACCTCGTCGGCAATGGCGCACAGCGCTGGCATCGGCCCGAAAGGCTGCCCCTTGAAGTCGAGGTCGAGACCGGCGACGATGACGCGGATACCTCTCGACGCCAACTCGTTGCACACCTCCACGATATGCTCGTCGAAGAACTGCGCCTCGTCAATGCCTACCACATCCGTGTCCTGCCCCATGAGCAGTATGCTTGCCGATGAATCGACAGGCGTCGAGAGGATGCTGTTGCCCTCGTGGCTCACAACCTCCTCCTCGCTGTAGCGCACATCGATGGAAGGCTTGAATATCTCCACCTTTTGCTTTGCGAACTGTGCACGGCGAAGGCGGCGGATGAGTTCCTCCGTCTTACCCGAGAACATGGAGCCGCACACGACTTCCACACGTCCGCGCCGCATCATCTCACCATTGCTTGAACCTACGTCTTTCATCTTTGATATACTTTTGCAGGCACAAATATACGATATTTAAGTGAAAAGTGAAAAGTGAAAAGTGAAAAAATACAAATCGGCAGCAAAATTCTTCATTCTTCATTCTTCATTCTTCATTCTTTTTTGTATCTTTGCACACGCTATAATATAGAATAATGTATGGGGACGCTTTACTTGGTGCCTACGCCGGTGGGCAATCTTGATGACATGACGATGCGGGCGCTCAAGGTGCTTCGCGAGGCTGACCTCATCCTCGCCGAGGACACACGCACGAGCGGCAACCTCCTGCGGCACTTCGACATCAGGAACGCAATGCTCTCCTACCATAAGTTCAACGAGCACAAGACTGTCGAGGGCATCGTGGAGCGTCTGCTTGCAGGGCAGACAATAGCTGTGGTCAGCGATGCAGGCACACCGGGCATCAGCGACCCGGGCTTCCTCGTGGCTCGCGAAGCCATACGGGCAGGCGTGGAGGTCATCACCCTACCGGGCGCCACAGCATTCGTGCCGGCACTCGTCAGCAGCGGCCTCCCTTGCGACCGCTTCTGCTTCGAAGGTTTCCTTCCGCAGAAGAAAGGCAGGCAGACGCGCCTCCAGGCACTCGCCGAGGAGACGCGCACCATGATTTTCTACGAGTCGCCTCATCGCATCGTGAAAGCCCTGACGCAGTTCATCGAGGTCTTCGGCGCAGACAGGCAGGTCAGCGTCTGCCGCGAGATAAGCAAGATACACGAGGAAAGCGTCCGAGGCACACTCGGTGAAGTCCTTCAACACTTCACCGAGACAGAGCCCCGAGGCGAGTTCGTGATAGTACTTGGCGGAGCCTCCCCTAACCCCTCCAAAGGAGGGGAAAACGAATAAAAGAACAAAACGAATAAATATAATTTGCCAAACATCCTCCTCTCCTTTGGAGGGGCAGGAGTGAGGCTAAAAGTCTTTAAGATATGAAAAAGATTCTTTTTATGGTTGCCTGTGCCTTGAGTTTGGGCGCTTGCAACAACATGACAGGCGGACAACAGGATGATGTCCAGCAGGAGCGTGACTCACTGCAGCGCATCATCAACGAAAAAGACATGGAGCTCGATGACATCCTGACCACTTTCATCGAAGTGCAGGAAGGCATCCGCAAGATCAACGAGGCAGAAGGCCGTGTGACCGTTGCCGACGGAAGCCCCGAAAGAGCCAACAACAAGGAGGCCATCCGCGAGAACATGCAGTTCATCCAGCAAGCCATGCAGCAGAACCGTGAAATGATAGCACAGCTTCAGCAGAAACTCGAAAAGAGCAGTATCAAGAACACGAAGATGCAGCAGACAATCGTAAGCCTGCAAGCCCAGATTGACACTCAAGCTGCCCGCATACAGGAGCTCGAGGCAAGCATCGCGGAAAAGGATGCGCTCATCGAGACACAAGGCGACGCCATCGCAGGCCTCAATAACAATGTGGCCGCACTGACGGAAGAGAACCGTGCCAAATCTGATCAAGTGCAGCAACAGGACAGGGAGCTGAACAGCGCATGGTTCGTCTTCGGCACAAAGAACGAACTAAAGGCACAGAAGATTCTCACGAAGGGCGACGTGCTCACAAGCGGTGACTTCAACAAAGACTACTTCACAAAGATAGACATCCGCTACGACAAGGACATCAAGTTCTACAGCAAGAACGCCGAGCTGCTCACCTCGCATCCTTCCGGAACGTACCAGCTGACAAAGGACAGCCAGGGGCAGTACGAGCTGCACATCACCGACCCGCAGAAGTTCTGGAGCGTCAGCAAGTTCCTCGTCGTGCAAGTTAAGTAAACAATGCGTACATCCCGAAGCAAGTATCACAACTCTTCGCGCTCGTCGTTGCCTTTCGAGGACGGCATGACGAGCACGAAGTTTCATAATATCGTTGACGACTCGCCCGAGACGGCTGTGCTTGTCGGCCTCATCACGCCTAATCAAGACGAGCGCAAGACCAGGGAATACCTCGACGAACTGGAGTTCCTGGCCGAGACTGCCGGTGCAAAGACTGTGCGCCGCTTCACCCAAAGGCTGAACGGCCCGAACAGCGTCACCTACCTCGGCATAGGAAAACTTCAGGAGATACGTGCCTACATACAGGCCGAGGAGGATGCCGAGCGGGAAATATCCATGGTCATCTTCGACGATGAGCTTTCCGCCAAACAGCTGCGCAACATCGAGAACGAACTGAAGGTGAAGATTCTCGACCGCACGAACCTTATCCTCGACATCTTTGCGATGCGGGCGCAGACAGCCAACGCCAAGACACAGGTCGAGCTGGCTCAGTACCGCTACATGTTGCCCCGCCTGCAACGCCTCTGGACACACCTCGAAAGGCAGGGCGGCGGCTCGGGCAGCGGCGGCGGCAAAGGCTCCGTGGGACTGCGTGGCCCTGGCGAGACGCAGCTTGAGATGGACCGCCGCATCATCCTCAACCGCATGAGTCTCCTCAAGCAGCGCCTCGCGGAAATCGACAAGCAGAAGAACACCCAGCGCGGCAACCGTGGCAAGATGATACGCGTGGCCCTCGTCGGCTACACAAACGTCGGCAAGAGCACCCTGATGAACCTCCTCTCAAAGAGTGAGGTCTTTGCCGAGAACAAACTCTTCGCCACGCTCGACACGACGGTGCGCAAGGTCATTGTCGATAACCTGCCCTTCCTGCTCAGCGACACCGTGGGCTTCATCCGCAAGCTCCCCACAGACCTCGTCGATTCATTCAAGAGCACCCTCGACGAAGTGCGCGAGGCCGACCTACTCCTCCACATTGTCGATATCAGCCATCCCGACTTCGAAGACCAGATAAAGGTCGTGGATAAGACGCTTGCCGACCTTGGCTGCAGCGAGAAGCCGCAGATGATTGTCTTCAACAAGATTGACGCCTACACATGGGAGGAGAAGGATGCCGACGACCTGACGCCCGCAACCGCCCGCAACGTCTCCCTTCAGGAACTCATCCGCACCTGGATGTCCCGCCTCGGCGGCCAGTGCCTCTTCATCTCCGCGCAGGAGCGCACCAACCTCGACACCTTCAAGCAAGTACTATATAATAAGGTAAGAGAACTGCACGTGCAGAAGTATCCCTACAACGACTTCCTCTTCGAGCACTACGAGGCACCGTCTGAGACAGAACAAAGCGAAGAAGGTCAAGACTGAAACGGACACATATTTTGGTGCAAAGTTTGGTGTTGTGAAGAAAAAAGGTTATCTTTGCAGGCACAAACACACATTTAGGCACGACATGAGCACTCAGGCGATGGACAAGGGTCAGGGGAAACGACGTCCGGTCGATACAACGCGGCACCACCGTGAAAACGGTTGGGACTACCATGGTCGTGCCATCTATCACTTCACCCTGCCTGTGGAGGCACGCTATCCGCTGTTCGGAGTGCTGGAGGGTGAGAGTGCTGAGAAGGCTTTCATCAAACTTAATCCTTTTGGCCGCCAGGTGTGCAGGATGCTGAGCGGGCTGGCACAGTTCTATGAACGTAAGGGATATGCCCTGAAGATGTTGACACAGATGGTGATGCCCGACCATATCCATTTTGTGATTCAGGTGCTCGAGCCTCTGCCGCAAAGCATCGGGGCGGTAGTCAGAGGGTTCAAGAGCGCATGCACCAAGCTTTACAAGGAGGAGTATTTTTGTAGCGGCGAGAACGCCGCTAAAGTGCACGGAGAGGTGGCTTTCAACGAAGGCGGGAACGCCGCTAAAGTGCACGGGGAGGAGGCATGGGAAAAAGCCGCTAAAGTACACGGGGAGAAGGAGAAGGCGCTGGTGCATTTTGCCCGCATTTTTGCGGGCAGGGGCAGCATCTGGCATCAGGACCCCGCCTATTACCATGAGCGCATCCTTCATGCGCCCGGACAGTTGCGCCGGATGATTGACTACGTGAAGGACAACCCCCGCCGCCTTTGGCTCAAGACGAAGAACCCTGACCTCTTCCGGCTGCACAGACACACGGAAGTCAACGGCCTGTCGTTTACCTCGATGGGCAACCATTTTCTCCTCGACTGGCCGGACCGACAGGCGGTGGAAATGTCGCGCAGCGCCGTTGGCGATCAGATTGAAGAACGGCTACGGACGGCCATGGCGGCAGCTCACAACGGGGCGGTCACTTATACGGCTGCCATCAGCAAGGGCGAGCAACGCATTGCCAGAACTTTGCGGGAGCAAGGCTACCCTTTGGTTGTCCTTCTCAACGACGGCTTCCCAAAGGAAGGCTCGCCCCATGAACGTTACTACAAACCCGGAGGCGTCTATTTCGAGGCGTGTTCGAAGGGGCGGCTGTTGCTCTTGGAACCCGCCGAACAGGTTTTCCAAGATGCCGGCATCCAGTCTTCCGTCGAAGAGACTTTGCGCCGCAAGGCTGAAGCGCGGCACTTCTGCTATACGCCTATCCCTGTGGCAGCCCAGCGTTATCGCTTTGTAGCACTCAACGAAGTAGCCAGGCGGCTATCCCTAACGTAAGAAATCATATAGTTTTAACCTATAAACTGAATACAATGGCTGAATTCAAGTATGCCCCAATGTTCCAGATGGGCGAGGACAAGACCGAGTACCGTCTCCTGACGAAGGAAGGCGTGACCGTAAGTGAGTTTGAAGGGAAAGAAATCGTGAAGGTTTCTCCCGAGGCATTGACTTTGCTGGCTCAGCAGGCGTTCCACGATGTGGAGTTCATGCTGCGCCGCGAGCATAACCTGCAGGTGGCACAGATCCTGAAAGACCCCGAGGCAAGCGAGAACGACAAGTACGTCGCCCTCCAGTTCCTGCGCAATGCCGAGACGGCGTGCAAGGGCATCCTGCCTTTCTGCCAGGACACCGGCACCGCCATCATTCATGGCGAGAAGGGACAGCAGGTGTGGACAGGCTTCGAGGACGAGGAAGCGTTGAGTCGCGGCGTGTTCAACACCTTCACGCAGGACAACCTCCGCTATTCGCAGAACGCGCCTCTCAATATGTACGACGAGGTGAACACGAAGTGCAACCTGCCTGCGCAGATTGACATTGAGGCCTGCGAGGGCGCGGAGTACAGGTTCGTGATGGTCGCAAAGGGCGGCGGCTCGGCCAACAAGACCTACTTCTACCCCATGACCAAGGCAACGATACAGAACGAAGGCACCTTGCTTCCCTTCCTCGTGGAGGAGATGAAGCACCTCGGCACAGCTGCCTGTCCGCCTTACCACATCGCCTTCGTCATCGGCGGCACGTCGGCAGAGAAGAACCTCCTCACGGTCAAGCTGGCATCCATCAAGTACTACGACTCCCTGCCAACGACGGGTGACGAGACGGGACGTGCTTTCCGCGACATCGACCTCGAGAAGAAACTGCTCGAAGAGGCACATAAGATTGGCCTCGGAGCACAGTTCGGAGGCAAGTATCTGGCGCATGACATCCGCGTCATCCGCCTGCCGCGCCACGGTGCGAGCTGTCCTATCGGCATGGGCGTCAGCTGCTCGGCCGACCGCAACATCAAGGCGAAGATCAACAAGGACGGCATCTGGCTGGAGAAGATGGACGACTGCCCAGGCGAACTCATACCCGAAGAACTGCGTCTCCCCGGTGAGGGCGGAAAGGGCATCGACATCGACCTGGACAAAGGCATTGATGCCGTGCGCAAGGAGCTTAGCAAGTATCCCGTCTCCACCCGTGTCAACCTCAAAGGCACGATTATCGTCGCCCGCGACATTGCCCATGCGAAACTCAAGGCACGCCTCGATGCGGGCGAAGGAATGCCGCAGTACTTCAAAGATCATCCTGTGCTCTATGCAGGTCCGGCCAAGACACCGGCAGGCTATCCCTGCGGCTCGATGGGTCCCACGACGGCAGGCCGCATGGATCCCTACGTCGATGAGTTCCAAGCCAACGGCGGCAGCCTTGTGATGATTGCCAAGGGCAACCGCTCGCAGCAAGTGACGGATGCCTGCAAGAAGCACGGCGGCTTCTACCTCGGAACAATAGGCGGCGTGGCTGCCGTCCTCTCGCAAAGCAGCATCAAGAGCATCGAGTGCGTCGAGTATCCCGAACTCGGCATGGAAGCCATCTGGAAGATAACCGTCGAGGACTTCCCCGCATTCATCCTCGTCGATGACAAGGGCAACGACTTCTTCAAGCAGCTCAAGCCCTGGTGTCCCGCCTGCAAGTAACGAGACACACAGGAACATCTTCTTGACATATGGGATTCACATACAAGTATCCGAGGCCCTCGGTGACGGCCGACTGTGTGGTAATAACACGGGAAAGGGAGCCGCAAGTGCTTCTCGTGCAAAGGGCAGGCGAGCCTTTCAAGGGCTGCTGGGCTTTCCCGGGCGGATTCATGGACATGGACGAGACGACGGAGCAGTGTGCCGTCCGTGAGCTTGAGGAGGAGACGGGAATGAAAGTGGACGGAGTTCGTCAGATTGGCACGTATTCCAAAGTTGACCGTGACCCACGGGGACGCACCATTACGGTGGCTTATCTTGCCATTGTCGATGCGCCCGTCGCAGTCAAAGGCCTTGACGATGCCGCCAATGCCGAATGGTTCCCGCTTTCCGCCTTGCCTACGCTGGCCTTCGACCATTCAGACATCATGCAGGATGCGATTGCACTCTACGGTGCTATTTGCTGAAGATGCGCCAACCCCTGCTAATCAGGGTACATTCACCTACTACACCATCAGCCCGGGGCATTGCCCTGGGCTGACTGTTCTATAACGCGCCACGGCACGTTCCTACATGCAAAAACAAGGAAACATAGACATTTTTCTTTATCTGACGGGCATTTTATTTGATAATTTATTTGTATTGTGCTCGCTAATTCGTAATTTTGCAACGAAATTGTTTTTACTATGATACTATCAATGACGGGATACGGCAAAGCCTCGGCCGAATTCCAGGGAAAGAAGATTATTGCAGAGGTGAAGTCGCTCAACAGTAAGGCACTCGACCTTTCGACGCGCGTGGCTCCCATCTATCGGGAAAAGGAGATGGAGATGCGGGCGATGATAACGCAGGCACTGGAGCGCGGCAAGGTGGAGTTCGCCCTATGGGTGGAGCAGCAGGAAACGGCGGACGCCTGTCCTATCAACGGCAAGCTGGTGGCCGCCTACTATCGTCAGATAGAGAACATTTCCGAGAAATACGATATCCCCGAGCCTGACGACTATTGGCACACGATAATCCGTATGCCTGACGTGCTTTCGAAGAACGATGCCCAGCAGGAACTCTCTGAGGAAGAGTGGCTTGTGGCACAGGGCGTGGTACAGCAAGCCATCGACCGCCTCGTGGCTTTCCGCCGCCAGGAGGGCGAGGCTCTTCAGAAGAAGTTCGAGGAGAAGACAGACAACATCGCGGCTCTGCTTGCCAGCATCGAGCCTTACGAGAAGCTTCGCGTGGAGAGAATCCGCCAGCGCATCACGGAGGGGCTGGCCGCCATCCCCGACGTGGAGTACGACAAGAACCGCCTCGAGCAGGAGATGATTTACTACATCGAGAAGCTCGACATCAACGAGGAGAAGCAGCGCCTCGCCAACCACCTACAGTATTTCCGCCGCACGATGGAAGAAGGTCATGGGCAGGGCAAAAAGCTCGGTTTCATCGCACAGGAGATGGGCCGCGAGATCAACACGACAGGCAGCAAGAGCAACCTGGCGGAGATGCAGAACATCGTGGTCAAGATGAAGGACGAGCTGGAGCAAATAAAGGAACAGGTGCTGAATGTATTGTAAGACAAGCCTCCCCCAACCCCTCCAAAGGAGGGGAGAACGGTTTGCTTCAAGTACAAACAAAAAGTAACGTGACGAGAGAGAAAACGCGGCATGAAGCGAGGATACGAAACGGCAAACTGCTGGGCCTATAATTTGTTGCGTCAGTTCTCGCAAGAAAATCGCAAGCATCCCACTGAGGCAGAGAATATATTGTGGAATGCCCTGCGTGCTTCTCAATGTGGAGTAAGATTTAGAAGACAACATATTATAGGAGATTACATTGCAGACTTTGTTTGCTTGTCGCGACAACTGATTATCGAAGTTGATGGGGAATATCATAACAGAGCCGCACAAATGGTTTCTGACGAACAACGAACCGAAGATCTGAAACGACTTGGCTTTAGGGTTCTGCGAATAAAAAATGAAGAAATAACAGCAAATATCGATAAAGTTGTGGAAAAGATAAAAGTTGATTTGGGAACGTCTCCCTCTCCCTTGGAGAGGGCTGGGGAGAGGCTGTTAATTGTTTCCGCCCCGTCGGGGAGCGGGAAGAGCACAATCGTGAACTACCTGATGCAGGAGCATCCCGAGTTCCGGCTTGCCTTTAGCGTGAGTGCGACCAGCAGGCCGCCGCGAGGAGAGGAAAAGAACGGCGTGGAGTACTACTTCCTGTCGCCCGAGGAGTTCCGCGAGCACATCAAGGCCGGCGACTTCCTTGAATATGAGGAGGTCTATGCGGACCGCTTCTACGGCACGCTCAAGAGCCAGGTGGAGGAGAAGCTGGCTGCGGGCTGGAACGTGGTGTTCGACGTCGATGTCAAGGGCGGCATCAACATAAAGAAGTATTACGGCGAGAGGGCATTGAGCATCTTCATCCAGCCGCCGTCGATAGAGGAGCTGCGCAAGCGTCTGATAAAAAGAAAGACCGATGAAATGGCGCAAATTGAAGAAAGATTGGCGAAGGCAGCGTATGAAATGACGTTTGCCCCGCAGTTCGACCACATCCTTGTCAACGACGACCTCGAGACCGCCAAGCAGGAAGCCACGGCATTGCTGAACGCGTTCCTCAAACCATCATTTTAATCGATGAAATGGGCGTTTTTTGAACATTTGGGCAATGAAACGTCAGGGCATCATGCAGAGGGGCTTCCAACGCACCACGGTGTGTTTGCCAACGAAGCACGGTGTGTTTGGCATCGCGGCACGGTGTGTTTGACATCGCGGCACGGTGTGTTTTGAGACCCTGCCCTTTAATTCTACAATTTTCATTCTTAATTCTTCATTAAAAGATGATTACCGGCATATACGGAGGCAGTTTCAATCCCATTCACGACGGGCATGTGTATTTGGCGAAGACGTTGGCCGACAGCGGATTAGTCGATGAAATGTGGCTGTTGGTGTCGCCTCAGAACCCTTTCAAAGTCAATGCAAACCTTCTTGATGATGACGAGCGGCTGCACTTGGCCCGGCTGGCCGTGGCCGAAGTGCCGGGCGTGGAGGTATGCGACAGAGAGTTCTTCCTGCCCCGCCCCTCCTATATGTACCACACTCTTAAGGCCTTAAGCGAGGAACATCCCGACCGTGAGTTTGTGCTTGTCATCGGTGCCGACAACTGGGAGCGCTTCCCCGACTGGTACCGCAGCAAGGACATCCTCTCGACCTACCGCGTCATCGTCTATCCCCGACCTGGCAGCACGCTCGGGGAAGTGCCTCCGGGCGTGACGGTTGCCGACACCCCCCTGCTCGACATCAGCAGCACGGCGATACGGCGCCGCATTGCAACCGACCCCGACTACGACGGCGAAGGGCTTTGTCCGGCTGTTTGGGAGGAAATTAAGGCGAAGGGCTTGTATATTTCGCAAAAAGAGCGTAACTTTGCACGCCAAAAGGATTAGTGCTATGAAAACAGTGAAAGTCTTTCTTGAAATACTGGGCCTTCTGTCCTCCGCCTGCATGATGGCAGAGGAGGAGCTGATAAAGTTCGGCAACTTCGAATCGTGGATAACACGCTCCATCAAGGAAAGCGTCCTCGTGGGCGGCAACACGCAGACACTCTACGAGGTAGGGCCGAAGGGAACCTACGACGGCGCGCGTGCCTACACCAACCAGGGAGGTTCGCCTTGGGGCAGCAGCAACATCTATGCGAAAGTGGCCGGTGTGGTGAAGACAAATGTCAGCGTCTTTCCCGACAAGCACCAGGGCGGACAGTGCGCCAAGCTCTACTCGCATATCGTCAACTGCAAGGCTATCGGCGTGGTCAACATCAGCGCTTTCGCCACGGGCAGCATCTTCCTCGGCTCCATTATAGAACCTATCACGAGCTCGACCAACCCGATGAGCAAAATGAACATCGGCTTTCCCTTTACCCGGAAGCCCAAGGCCCTGAAGTTCGACTACAAATACTATTCGCCGGGCGGAGACCGCATTCGCGAAACGGGATTCAGCCGCCGACAGACGGTCCGCGGAAGGGACATGGGGCAGGTGGTGTGCCTGTTGCAAAAGCGGTGGGAGGATGCCAACGGCAACATTCATGCCCTGAGAGTGGGCACCATGCGCTATTTCTTCAGCCAGAACACCGATTGGAAGGAAGGTCAGACCTTCACCATCCACTACGGCGACATCACGCACGAAAGCTTCTACAGTCCGGAAATGGGCTTGGTGACGGGCGAGAGCACATACTACGCCCTCAACAGCAAAGGCAAGAACGTACCCATCGTTGAGGAG
>Ga0310694_10006019_pt1 | contig 11514 bp, 10 predicted proteins | sample 174DNAGHGhighgp2_FD_203884 | JGI IMG/M metagenome (GOLD analysis project Ga0310694, IMG submission 203884) | Sheep rumen microbial communities from Palmerston North, Manawatu-Wanganui, New Zealand - 1742 DNA GHGhigh gp2 (v2) (version 2) | ecosystem: Host-associated > Mammals > Digestive system... | reverse complement strand
CACTCATCTTAACCCCTGCAATTTTATTTACAGGACTGTTAGAACCTGCTGTTCCTATAGGAGCATCATTATGGTTAATAGCGAATAGATACATGTTAAATGGAACTGTGAATTCCGTTCCGTCCCAAGTTCTAGTTTGGTCCCCAGTAGCAGTGCCAGGTCTTTTTCTCACCCATGACATAGAGGTATTAGCGACAACCTCATACCAGTCATAAATATATGTATTACCGAAGTTGCTCTGTCCTCCGCCAGTTCTTGAAAATATACTACCTCCGGAATTTGTATTCTGATACCAATAAAATACTATAGTTCTATTACTATTACGGCTGCCAAATAAGATACATTCCTCTGTAATAGTTGGCACTGAATATTTGAATACCAGTCGGGTCCTATTATTGGGCTGGTAGGGGAGTTTGATGTACTCCCCGTGCCCGGTGTGCTCCAGATAGTCGAAAAACTCGTACTGAGGAGCTTTCTTTTTCATGCAGTATCTTCTATGTCTTAGAATCTCGTTCATATGCTTATGCTGTGAATTCTGCCCATAAGGCGTGGCCGTTATGGATGTTTATCTCGTAGTACTTATTGATAGCAAATACGGGAGTATCTTCGAAGGTAACACCTGTAATAGCGACTACAGGATCGGTGCTTCCAGTGGTGAACTGTATAAGGCAATCCCCTGTGAAGCCTGCTCCATTAATAGTTAATATTGCGATATTCGTTCCATTATAAATATGGTTATTCTCAGGATATATTATAGAACCATTTACGAAGGGCCTATTGATAGGCACTACAGCAACATCATTATCATTGTATAGGAACTGCTCACTATTGACATTGACGACTGACATGTTATCATCGTCACCACCCTTCATCTGTATTTCAGCGGTTTCTGTACTTCCATTGGCAGCAATAAGCATTGATGATTTGTTATCACTCTCTGTGCCTCCTTCCATTTCTATTACACTATCGGAATATCCCGAAGCATATATGTTGACTGTTGATGAAATGTTTTGTCTACCCCCTCTTAATTGTATATTACTATCCGAATACCCATAGGCTTCGATAGCAATTGATGAGGATTCATTATCACTACCAGAGCCTTCCATTGAGATCTGTGCATCCGAACTATTGCCCCAGGCGGTTATATATATATTGTCTTTTGTTTGTCCTGGATTGCTCCCTATATTTATTGCAGTACTATCAGAAGGTGACTGTATATTCTCTAATGTGACATCATGAGGTACACTGATGACATTATTCTCGATCTCAATATTCTCTCCTGCTGTCAGATTATCTTGCTTAGATGCTAATAGGGTATTTACCTCGCTCTTAGTATAAGAGTCTATGATGTCGGTTTTTCTTGCTATTGTGCCGTCTACACTGATCTCATTATTAGCTATATCGATACCATCTCCTGCTGTCAGTGTGCTCCCGCCAGTTGCAGATATGACGTTACCTTCTATGGTGATATTCTCTCCGGCGATAAGAGTGTTCTGCTTTGATGATAACAGTGCATCAACTTCCTCTTTGGTGTAGTAGTTCTCAAGGAGATATACCTTATTCTGGAAGTGCTCTTCTATTACTGAGGTATCAAAAGGGCAGTCTCCTATATCATCTATTGTTTGTATATCTACTGTTGCCCAGCATCCAGCTGTTTCATCTGCGAATTTCTGCTCAAAAGGATGTATCGTGTAAGATCCTATGTAGATGCTATCGCTGTAGTTCTTAATGTAGTTAAGAATCTCACGCATTACATTGACTGCTGCTGTTTGCACCTGCAGAATAGCCTCTCTGTCATCATTGCTTGGGATGCGATCAGCGTAGTAGAGATACACGTTATAGTCGGTTTTCCCGGATGCTTGACGAGCTATGGTGTCTGCTTGGACAGACATAGTAGCATATTTAACGTCTGTCCTGCTATTGATATCATAAATGCTTCCTATAAAGGACTCATTCACGAGTGGGTGAGCATTGCAGACCTCTTTGATGTATGTAAGTGTATTTAACAAATTCATAGTGCTATAGGGAAGTCTTTTAAGTAATCAGGATTAGCTCCTAAGCCGTCATTGCAGCTGCATGAGTACTCAGGGAAGTAGCTTTTATGATCCTTTATTTGTTTACTGATTCTCGATCCGAAGAAGTCTGCTATTGATTTGTAGTAGTTCTTCAGATATTGTAGTTCACTCAGAGTTGCTGGTTCAATTCGTTCATCAGATAGCTGGACTGTTCCTTTATTGCGTTCTTTGTAGGATATTGGCATCTGGAGATCAGCTAATACTGCATATACGAGGTATATCGATATGTAGTTGTCCAGAAGATCCTTATAGTGAATGAATTCTTGATCCAAGATATCTCCTGAAGATACCTTAGCACAGATGCTTCTGTATAGGGAAGTACCTATAAGTTGCTGTAAGTCACGCTCTTGTGCCGATATGATAGCTGGGTTGAGCTCCTTCTCTGAAAGATTCTTCGAGATAGGTGCTATCTGTGATATTGTGAATTTGTTGATCAATAAAACATTTTCCATAGGTTAAATCAATGAGTATTTTTTAAGGAATCCCATCATTGAGTCCTTTATTGGTGTTATAACGTTTCTGTTAAAAAGAGCCATTGCTTCTTGATATTCCTCTTTGCTGAAACCGTTATTCTCAGGTGCCATTCCAAATAGACAAGGAGTAGCTCTAAAGGCGATGAAGATATCGTCCTTAGTGGATTTATCAAGAGCTTGGTATTTCTCATCAAAGTTATCTGACTGTAATCTTTCAATTGAGCAAGCGTAGTCTTTGCTGTCATTGAACATTATGATCATCTTTCCTGCATTCTCTGCTCCGGAGAATTTCTCATTGATGAGCTTCTCGATCTTCTTCTTAGTCTCGTCAGTGTAGTTGCCTTGGTTGATATTCATGACGAGGTTCGAATTGAAGTTGTTCTTAATAGTAGCGAGATGGAAGGTCTTAATCTCGTTCTGAATCTCAACGCTCTTCAATGCTGAGATATACATCGGTACTGGGTAAGTCCCTCTTGTTAATCTTCCATTGAAGTAGTATATGCTATGCGTTGCTTTTGCGTCGTTGATCGGGAGAGTCTCATACTTTTGTGTGTACTTACCCCATCTTTTATTGTAGAAAGCAGTAGTGAGATCTTGGTTTACTCTGATGTACTCGAAAGGAATATGCTTTATCTGAGATATCTTAAGTGTTCTGCCTCTAAGTACCTCTAAGGAGAAACCTCCGAAGATCAGATAGTCATACACTGCTTTAAGAAGAGTGTCTTCAGAGAGGTTTGTCAAATCAATCTCTTCCTTCATCTCGTTAAATATCATATCTGCTATGCCATTGATCAATCCTCCTAAGATACTGCACTGTGAGTATTGGCCATAAAGGAATTGTGGAAACAGATTATCTGCTCCATAAGGCACGTATGTTTTAGATCCTTGCTCTAGCGATAATCCATCTATTAAGGATTTCCCTGACTGTCTCTCTGGGAGATCGTATCCTGCAATAGAGAAGGATAGTTTCTTACTTGTATTATTCTCCATAAATTTTAAGACTCTTATTTTCGTCGTATGTGATAAAACGGCTTTCTAATGCCTCATCATTGATTAGACTTAACATTCCTGTATTTGTTGATAAAAGGTAAGGATGCACCTCGTAGTCTGAGGTAGGGTTCTTAAAGGCTCTTAAATGATACTTATACGTCCCAGCTTCTTTTACCTCCTCAGTGAAGAACCTCTTTAGTTCGTCAGTGAATTTGAATTCACAGTATGCCGGGTCTAAGGTAATATCTGCATTGGTAAGAGTGATCTCATACCTCTCCGTTGTAGCCTTACTGATAACAACAAACTTGAAATATTCCGCGCCTACAGTAGCATAAGATAATGGTATTGCTAATGTATCTGCAAAATTAGATGTGTTTACTATGAGCATAATAAAGGTATTTTCAATAAAGATATGTTCAGGGGGTTTCTTAAAATACTCCAAAAACGTCTAAAAACGCCAGGAAAATGACACCAAAGAGCACAAAATAAGGAAGATCCTTCTAAGAACCTTCCTTATTTACCTGTTCCTTAGGGACTTACTCGTTGAAGTCGATAAGAGTGTCTGTGATCAATGCTGGATCTACTGCCAAAGGCATGCTTAACGATACGTCAGACAGAGTCAGTGTATATCCGTTAAGATCCTCGTATGCTGTACCTGCTTGAGCTACTGCAGCTGTAGCGGTAACTGCATCGTCTTTTCCGAGATACCAATAATTGCCTTTTCTATCTTCAACGATAGCTTTAAGACCCTGACGAGTGATGTTATTGATCTCTACGTTCTTCTCCTTAGTCATAGCTGAGAATTGCAGCTGAAGCTCAGTAGTATAGAAGATAGTACCAACCGCATCATTAACTGTAGCTGTAGAAGTCATTCCTCCAGTTGCCTTACGGAATGAATACTCTTTGAATTTTCTTGCAGTGCCTTCGTCTTCAACCATCGTAATAGCAGTGACCTCTCCGTTAGCAGCAGTAACAGTATCAACATCTCCATTCAAGCAGAGGAATACTCTCTTGATACCACCGATGTTATCTGCGCATTGAGGACCTATACCCTGAAGGTTTCCAACTGTTATAGCACAAGTGTTAATTATTGCCATATCTTAATACCAATTTTTTTGTTATGCTTTGGTAACTTCTACCAGCATATCAGGATATGCAAACTGTACGCCGAAGTTGAAGTCCATTGCGAAGCGGAATTCTCTGTTGTCTTTTGAATACCAAGCATCTACGTTAGCTGTGTCACCAACGAGGTCAGTACCGAAGTTGAAGTTCTGTGCGAATGAAGCGTAAGCAACCTCATCTGTAAGGCCGTTCAGACCTGGAGTACCAACAACCTTAACTCTAGTGTCGCCAGGGAGAATTACGTAATCCTCTTTAGCATCCTCTACGAAGTGGTAAAGGTTAGCAGCGATAAGCTCCTGAACATACTTACGATACAGAGTGTCTGATACGTAGATAACAACGTCACCCTTTGAGAATACCTCTGCTGGGAGAGCTGCATATGCAGTACCGATGATAGTAGATGCTGTAGCACCTGCCTGATATGTTGCGCTAACAACTGTACCAGCAAGACCTGTTGCGATCTTAACGAAACCATCGAACTTGTTAAGGTTGTCATTCTGAGATGTCTTATCACCCTGCCAGATAGCCTTCTCCAAAGCTCCCTGTACGTTTTCAACGATGCCATCGATGAAGTCCTTCTCGAAAGGAGCCTTATCACCGTCACCTACGAGACCGGTTTTAACCTCGTATCCCATCCAAGTGTTAGCAAGTGCCTTATCACACACTGACATGTTAACTGCGATCTGGCCTGTCTCGATAGTTCTCTGAGTGAAAGTACCCTCAGTTGTATCGTTCCATCCACACTCTGCTCCATTGTTGAAAGCAACTTCAGTTGTTAAAAGATTAAGAGCAGCTTTACCCTTAACATCAACGTTAGGGTTCATAAACTTGATTGACTTTGCACCAAGTACTGCGTTTCTTATGATAGGCAAACGCTCTTGATCAACGTAGCCTGTGATTGCTGAAATATCTAATGCCATAATAAAAAAGTTTTTTCAATAAAGATATGTTCTATTTTTAGCGTTTGAAGTATCTCAAGGCAGGATTTCTTTTAATATCCTCTGCAGAGTATTTTTCCTCACCGAGAGGTTTATCTACTGGAGGATTCTCCTCGAGCTCTGCTATTCTAGCGTCTTTTTCAGCTATAACAGCCTCCAGTTCAGCTATCTTAGCGTTAAGTTCCTCGATCATAGCGTCTTTAGGATCTGGTTCTGCTGGAGCTTCTGGCTCTTCTACTGCAGGAGTCTCTTCAGCTAATGCTTCAGGCTCTTCTACAACAGTCTCCTCAGGTTTAACCTCTTCCTCAACTGCCTCTATGATCTCCTTTACTTTTCCATCTTCAACGACGATAACGGTACCGTCTTCTTTGGTGTATTTGCCGTCACCTGCTGGTTCCTCACCGATGAATACCTCTGCTCCAACCTCGAGGTCCTTATCTATAATAAGCACTCCGTTGTCTGTAGGTATCTCTGCGAATTGACAAAGCAAGCTAAACAGCTTCAAGCGTAATTTGTTCATGTTAAAAATATTTTTTTTCAATAAAGATATGTCCTTATTTAGTAAGATCCTCCAGCAAAGTGGTCAAAGGAGATTTCTTTTTCTTCTCTTCTTCCTTTTCATCCAAGAAAGAGAAAAGACCTTCAATAGAGAATCCTTTGTACTTCCCCTGCTTTATATCTTCCCATAAAACCGGATTATCGATCTTGTACCCAACGATCCAAGACCCCTCAGGAACATCCTTAAAAGCGTCTATAGAGACTCCTGGACGAGTGATGATACTTTCTATAAGGGTAGCACCTTCAATGTCCTTAAAATGCTCTAAATTAACGTCTTTGATGCGGTCTTCCTTGAAGAACTTCTCAACAAGCTCCTCAATTATCTCCTTGGTGAATACTGTATAGAACTCGAAATCTCCTCTCCTTCTATAGATAGGGGTGTCTGCTAATATAGCTACTCCAAAGACAATATGCTTATCCGGATCAGCCACTGAAAAGCAAACTTGCTCCGAAGAGGTTTTAAACTTAAGGAAATCTCTCTCAACGGCAGGATGCTCAACAAGAGACATCTTTTCAATGCCGTCTACTGCCTCTTCGATTGAAATGTAATATATTGGTAGTTTATCCATTAGATTAAAGGTATATTCTTAGCGTATTGTAAATCAAGTGTATAGTTAGAAAATTTTCTATCGTTAACCTTCTTCTGTTGAGATATGGTCTTAGATTGTATGATCACTCTGCTATTTTCAAGCTCAGTTGCTCCCCCTAACCATTCAGGCTTGCAATAATAGAGCTTTGGTGCTGCATCAATAGTAGAGTAATCATTATCATAGTGGTAAGAGAGTTTTCCAACATAGAGGTTTCCACAAAATGGTAAAGACTCAATCAACGGGAAGAAATCTTCGCTGATGAATCCTGTTTCTACCTTTATCTTCTCCTTACCAGATCCGTAGTAGAGATTATCACTATTGCCAGAGTCGGTATAGGTCTTAGTCGAGCCTACTGAAGAAGATGCCTTATTAGCACCGTAAAGAGGGAGTCTGAATTGACCGCCTGCATAGTCCCATCCAGAGATGAACAAACCAGTGTCTTCTTTTCTCCAGGTACGCTCCTTATGAGGATTGCATAAAGGGAATGTCTTAATGTAGTTCCAGCGAGTCGTAGATCCGTCAATAATCTGCATTTCTAAACGTATTGAGTATGCCCCATCTGCTAGATTCCAGTTAATAACAGATATGCAGTCATAGAAGGAGCATGTAAAGTCGATGTCAAGCTTAGCATTATCCGGATCAGGGGAGTCAGCATCACTGAAGTTTGATCCAAGTTGCCCTCTAGTAAGAACCGCTCCCTCCGCATCCAAAGCAGCTACCGTTAACGCTAATCGTACACCAGATGGTGAGCCATTCGAACGATAGTAGAAAGTACCTGAGACGAATTGGTCATCCTCATAATTGATTCGAATGGTAGAATACGCCAGTTGCAGGTGTCTACGAATGACGTCGTAAGCAGATGTATTAGAGTTTCTTAACATAGATGACCTTGTAGGGAGATTCATAATAGGAATTCCCTTAACAATACCGAAGTAGGAAGTATCTGTGCCACCCTGATCTGTAGGGGTAGAGGCATACAGATATGATATTCCTGTGGAAAGCTTAGATATAGCTCTAAAAGCGATCTGCCTCTGTAAGGACCAGCCATAATCTGTATCGGTAAGTCCATTCATCCGAGGAGATAAAGAGTTAGCTATATCCACCACCGGAACAGAATAGTTTAGAAAACCATAAGCAACTCCGCTCCAAGTAGGAGTGGTCGGATAGGGTCTTCTCCATGGTTTAACATAGATATCTATTGGGTTAGTAGGGATCTCCTCAGGATTATGCCCGCTAGGATTAAATACCTTAGAAAACCCTATGTCAGATTGTAAGTAGTAGTTCATCTTTAATAACGTTATTCATTTATTTAAATGTCTCATTAAAGAGAATTATTGCTTTCCATTACTTCTACCTTTTTCTGGGTGGAAGAGATATCACTCTCTAATACGTATACCTTTTGTGCCTCGCTGATTGAAGCAATCTGATCATTAGACATCTCAATAGGAGTTGCTATAGTAGAATCTGTAAGGCCTGCTACTGAAGACATCTCAACAACAGCTGCTGGAGGAGCAGAGAATGAGCTAGTGTTGCTGCTCAATGAGTTGTCCTTGTCTTTATCAGCACTGTGTATCTCTTGCAGGGAAGCAATACCAGAAGCTGTAATAGCAGCTGCCTGTATAGCTCCTAAAGCCCATCCAACAGGTCCCATTCCAGCAGCACTGCTTAATGCTCCTGCCACTCCAGAAGCGGTATCGATAACGACCTGAGCGGATTGAATACCCTTTTGAGCTTCTACATTATCACCTGCTAATTTTGAGACTGCGCCTAAAGCGTTACTTACCTCCCCCATTACTTTAATGGAGTTCTGCATCGCTTTCTTTTTCTTAGACTCCGCCTCTGCAGTGTCATCTGATTGCTTTTTAAGGATCAGCGCATTTTTCTTAGTCTCAGTGGTTTGTCTCTTCTCACGCTCCTTAGATAGCTTCTTCTCTATAGCTTCTTTCTCCTCAACCGTGCCAGCCCAACTAGCAAGCTCCTGCTCGTATAAAGCTATCAATGAGTCTGATGCTGCCATCTCAGCATCAAGTCTCTGCATCTGGTAATTATAGTCAAGCTCTTGCTTCTTCTCGAGATAGTCAGAATAGCTAGTTATATCGCCATTCTGAACTTGCTCCTGCAAGGCAAGTAACTGATCATTATACTGAGACCCTGACTCTTCGAGAGTGGCTGATATGCTCTTCTCTCCTTCTGAAATAGCGGTGTTAGAGCGAATATTAGCAATTGCAGCTGCAGTAGATTTTTCCACCTTCTTTATTGCAGCATCATACTCTTCTTGAGTCATCTTGCCTGCATCGAGAATAGTCTTAAGGTTCTTCTTAACAGCATCTGCCTCTTTATTGAGACTATTGATAGTCTGCTCTGATTTGCTTAATTGCTTATTCTGATATTCGTCATATGCCTTCTGAGCTTCCTCTAACGCCTTAGCTGCCTCTTTTGCTGCGTTCTCCTCATCTTTAGAGTTCTTCGTCCTTGCCTCACTTGCCTTATTATTAGCAGCGTTTGCTTTAGCTAATAAAGGAGCTAACGTTTTCTCTGACTTAGCAATCTCCTCATCGATCGTAGTAAGCTGCTGTTGCATACGCTGATAGACAGGATCCTCGGTTTTACCAAGAATCTCATAGGTCTTCATTACCAGCTGAAGGTGCTGCTTTTGAAATTTCTGACGAGTTAATTCAGCAGTGGTGTTCTTATATATTTGCTGCTCTTGTTTGGAAAGAGCTTTAGTGATCTTATCTTCCTCTGCAGCAAGCTCCTTAGCTAAACGTCTGGTACCATCATAGTATTTCTGCTCTGCTTCATATAAAGCTGCTTTTTGTTCAGCGATCTTCTTCTGGGTTTCATCTGAGGTGTCTTTCTCCTTCTTAGCTGTCTCTATAGTTATTCGTAAACGCTCTGCAGCTATTTGTTTCTCCTCCTCGAGGTTAGCTTTTTCAAGTGCGATAGCCTGCTGGAGCTTCTCCATGCGTACTCCGATATCCTTTGTATCATTTGCCTCATTACGAAGCTTAGATATCTCTTTGTTTCTCTCAGCAGCATGTACGATGTACTCTCGCTCCTTAGCCTCTAAGTCGTCCTGTGCTTGTACAAGATTCTCTGCTGCTTCCTGCGATTCCTTATATCCCGGAATAAGTCCATAAATAGCTTTTTCAAAATCAGCTATGCCCCCTACAATAAAGGCAACACCCTCTGCCAGCTTGTCAAATAAAAAGTTAATCCCCTCTAATATTGGAGAGAATACAGTGAACGCCTTCTGCAAAGAAGTCATTGCATCGTCATTCTTCTTAAATGCCTCTACCAGCTTAGATACTACCAAAGCGATACCTGTAATAACAAGTCCTATAGGATTAGACATGAATGCCTTACCTAAAGCGTTAAAGGAAGTACCTATGCTAGAGAATGACTTAGTACCCTTAGATGCTAAGTCTCCCATAGAGGTTCCGAATTTACCTAAGAGCTTATCCGCATCTCCTACTATAGGACTTAGCCCTTTAAGTAAATTCGTTGACTCTCCAATCCCCTTGCTAGCTTCTTTTTGCTGCTGCTCAAGATTTTTTAACTGATCTTCTAATTGTTTATATGACTTTGTCTCAGCGTCGGTGAGCTCTCCATTCTCCTTCTTAAGAGCATCTAACTCTTTTAAGGATTTCTTGAGCTCCTCGATCGCTGCGTCAAGATTCTTGACCTCAGACGTATTGGTTTTAACGTCTATATTTACCGTCTCTAATGCATCTGCCATACTAATATCAATATGTTGTCAGTATTTAAATGTTCCCCAGTGGACGAGGGTTTATGCGTAAGTACAAATCAGCTTCTTTTCTAGGGTTCTCCTGCTGCCTCTCAACATATTCCCATTGATCATTCCAGCATCGTACCTGTAAATGGTTGTATACGATATTATCATCTCGCGAGATAAATTGGTCAAGCGTATCTAAAGGAATAGGAAGCTCAATACTCGTAATATCCTGATATATTTGATGCTTTACCGTCATGCCGTTATCTTCAAACATCATCCATTCTCCGTCAATTTCTATCCAAACCTGTATATAAACGGGTTCATCAGGATCAATCTCTCTGCTTGCATAAGTGAATGATATAGAATCTCCTACGTTGCACTCCATATATGACTCAGGTTCGAGAGATAAATAATCATCCTCGTATTTAGGAGTATAGTTGTAGTAGTTCTTTATGTCCTCAACCGAGATAAGGGTCAGGTCGCATAAGGTATCAGGGGATTTCCAGTTGTCAATAGAAAGTACTAAGAATGGGGTCTTCTCGATGCTCACTAGATCAGAGAATCTGAACTTTGTAAGATCAACAAGACCTTTGCACTTAGCGATTCTTGTAGTTTCATTGTAGAACTCGTCAAGGTACTTCCAGCAGAGATCCTTAATGCCCTTGTAACCAGTCAGGTCGTGAGTTCCTGCATATACGAATGGAGGAACATCAAAATGCACATCGAATTTTCCAGCAGGGGTTTCTAATCGCTCAACTGGTGAAGAAGCTAAGATGCGGTTACCTGGATCCACCCTAGCGTAAGTACCATCAGTTGAGATAGAACCACTCTTGTAATAATACTGATACACGTTATCAAGCATCTGCTGGTCAGTTGACTTGCTCTTGAAAGCATTCGGGATTTCGAGGTTGTCACCTTCGAAGATCATTGTCGTGTCAAAGTCAAGCATCTTACCGTCAGAGTCGTTAAGGTTAAGAATCTCAATAGGGACCTTTCTAGGGTCTGTTAAGAAGATCTTCCTCTCTGATGCCT
>Ga0310694_10006017_pt1 | contig 11517 bp, 12 predicted proteins | sample 174DNAGHGhighgp2_FD_203884 | JGI IMG/M metagenome (GOLD analysis project Ga0310694, IMG submission 203884) | Sheep rumen microbial communities from Palmerston North, Manawatu-Wanganui, New Zealand - 1742 DNA GHGhigh gp2 (v2) (version 2) | ecosystem: Host-associated > Mammals > Digestive system... | reverse complement strand
CCTATTGGCCTTCGTTCGACGAGTCGAAACCCACCACGATGCAGTTCTCCAATGGTGCATCGCTCATCATGGTCCCCAACCGCGAACAAATCGACTTCGTGGACCGCTTCTACAAGTGGAAGAGGGAAGAGACGGAGAAGATGAGAGCCAAATAAGATTTTATGAGGCTCCTAGAAAATCTAGAGCATCTAGAAAATCTAGAGCATCTAGGAAAACTAGAGCTTCTAGGAAAACTAGAGCTCCTAGGAAAATCTAGAGCTCCTAGGAAAACTAGAGCATCTAGGAAAACTAGAGTTCCTAGGAAAATCTAGAGCTCCTAGGAAAACTAGAGCATCGAGGAAAACTAGAGTTCCTAGGAAAACTAGAGCTCCTAGAGCTTCTAGAAATCCTAGAAATCCCCTGGATTTTTGTCGAATCAGGCTCATATGGTATCTTAAAAACAAAAAAATCTTTAAATGGAAGAATAAAAGGCAAATAAATTTTGTTTTATATAAAATTATTCGTAATTTTGCACCCTGTTTGGAATAGGTATCAAAAAACGAAAACAAAAATTTAGATAGAAATGTCGAAGATTTGTCAGATTACAGGGAAAAAAGCACAAGTTGGCAACAATGTTTCCCACTCGAAGCATCGCACGAAGAGGACTTTCGACGTGAACTTGTTCACAAAGAAATTCTACTACGTGGAAGAGGACTGCTGGATCAGTCTTAAAATCAGCGCAGCTGGATTGCGCCAGATCAACAAGGTGGGGCTTGACGCCGCCATTAAGCAGGCTGTTGCTAAAGGCTTTATCGATTGGAAGGACATTAAAGTGATAGGAGATTAATACAAATGGCATCAAAGAAAGCTAAAGGCAATAGAGTGCAGGTCATCCTCGAATGCACTGAGATGAAGAACAGCGGCCTTCCTGGTACAAGCAGATATGTTACCACAAAGAACCGTAAAAACACGCCGGAGCGTATGGAGTTGAAGAAATACAACCCCATCCTGAAGAAAATGACCGTTCACAAAGAAATCAAATAATATTTAGAATATGGCAAAGAAAACTGTGGCCTCCCTCCACGAAGGTTCGACGGAAGGACGCGCATATACCAAGGTGATCAAGATGGTGAAAAGCCCGAAGACCGGTGCTTACATCTTCGATGAGCAAATGGTGCCCAACGAGGCAGTAGACGATTTCTTCAAGAAATAACAATTGGTGAAACATATGGCAATAGGAGGGTGCGCTTCGCGCATCCTCTTTTGCTATTGAAAAAAAACGTCATATCTTGTTCATATGACATTTTTTTTTGCTACCTTTGCACTTGAATGTCGAAGGAAGGTGGCGGTTGCCACTTCCTTTGCTAAAAATATAAAACCATGGGATTATTCGGCATTTTCGGAAAGAAAAAGAAGGAGACACTCGACCAAGGGCTTGAAAGGTCTTCTCAAAGCATTTTCTCTAAAATAACCAAAGCCATCGCGGGAAAGTCGAAGGTGGACGACGAGGTGCTCGACAACCTCGAGGAGGTCCTCATCACTTCCGACGTTGGCGTGGAGACAACGTTGAAAATCATCGAGCGCATCGAGGCGAGAGTGGCGAGGGACAAATATGTGTCCACCTCTGAACTCAACAACCTCCTCAGGGACGAGATAGCCTCCTTGCTGACAGAGAACAACAGCTCTGACAACGATGATTGGGACCTGCCCACCGACCACAAGCCATATGTCATCTTGGTGGTAGGTGTCAACGGGGTGGGGAAGACCACCACCATAGGGAAACTCGCTTACCAGTTCAAGAACGCGGGGAAAAAGGTCTATCTCGGTGCCGCCGACACTTTCAGGGCCGCCGCTGTGGACCAACTCTGCATCTGGGGTGAGAGAGTGGGCGTGCCTGTCATCAAGCAGCAGATGGGTGCCGACCCCGCATCGGTGGCCTACGACACCTTGTGCTCTGCCAAGGCCAACAACGCCGACGTCGTCATTGTAGATACTGCCGGCAGATTGCACAACAAGGTGGGGTTGATGAACGAGTTGAAGAAAATCAAGGATGTGATGAAGAAGGTGTTGCCTGAGGCTCCCGACGAGGTGTTGCTCATCCTCGACGGCAGCACGGGGCAGAACGCTTTCGAGCAAGCCAAGCAATTCTCCGCCGTCACCAACATCACCTCCATGGCGGTCACCAAACTCGATGGCACGGCCAAGGGAGGTGTCGTCATCGGCATCAGCGACCAGCTGAAAGTCCCAGTGAAGTACATCGGACTGGGAGAAGGGATGGAAGACCTCCAACTCTTCAACAGAAGACAGTTTGTTGATTCCCTGTTTGGCGACAGGAAGAAATGATAACGGTCATATGATCAAGAACCGTGTTGACATCATCACCATGGGCTGCTCTAAAAACCTCGTCGACAGCGAGGCTTTGATGGGGCAGTTCTTGGCGAATGGCTATGTTTGCAAACACGATAGCAGGAACCCGAAAGGAGAAATCATCGTCATCAACACTTGCGGTTTCATCCAAGATGCCAAGGAGGAGAGCATCAACACCATTCTTGAATTCGCCCAGGCAAAGGAGGAGGGGCGCATCGCCAAACTCTTTGTCATGGGATGCCTCTCGCAAAGATACAAGGAGGAATTGGAGAAGGAAATTCCTGCCGTGGACAAATACTATGGGAAATTCGACTACAACCAATTGATAGCCGACCTTGGGAAGCCTGTCTTGGGCATGCCTGAGGCCATGCGTTGCATCACCACCCCCAAGCACTACGCCTACTTGAAAATCAGCGAGGGGTGCGACAGGCATTGCGCCTATTGCGCCATACCGATGATGACGGGGAGGCATAGGAGCCGTCCCATGGAGGAAATCATCTCCGAAGTGGAGGCTTTGGTCGCCAAAGGGGTGAAAGAGTTGCAGGTCATCGCCCAGGAACTCACCTATTACGGCGTGGACCTTTATGGGAAGAGGTGCATCGCCGAGTTGGTCGACAGGATAGCCGATGTCAAGGGCGTGGAATGGATAAGGTTGCATTATGCCTATCCCACGCAATTCCCTTATGACCTGTTGGATGTCATCAGCAGGCGTGACAATGTATGCAAATATCTCGACGTCGCCCTTCAGCACGTCTCAGACAACATGCTCAAAAGGATGGGGAGGAACTTCACCAAGGAACAGACCTACCAATTCGTAAGAGATGTCAGGGAGAAAGTGCCCGGCATCGCCCTTCGAACCACCATGATGGTGGGCTTCCCTGGCGAGACGGAGGAGGACTTCGCCCAACTGATGGAATTCGTGGAGTGGGCGAGGTTTGAAAGGCTTGGCGCTTTCGCCTACTCGGAAGAGGAGGGCACCTATAGTGCCACTCATTTCCAGGACGACGTGCCTTATGACTTGAAACTGAAGCGGTTGAACCACCTGATGGCTTTGCAACAGGACATCAGCAGTGAGATTGAGGCGACAGCAGTGGGGAAAAACATGAAGGTGGTCGTCGACAGGAAAGAGGGTGATTACTACGTGGGAAGGACACAATATTCGTCGCCAGAAGTGGACCCGGAGGTGCTCATACCTGTTCAAGGGAAGACCTTGAGAAGAGGAGGTTTCTATGAGGTGTGCATCACTGATTCAGAAGAGTTCGACCTCTATGGGATAGTGAAATAGATAGAAGTGTAATGGAATACGACATACTCATATCAGATTTGGCGAGGAATGCCGGAGGAACGAAAGAGACGGCGCGACAGTATGCTGACACGATTGTCAAATGGGTCGCACGCCAAGTCTCTGAAGAAGGGTGCCTTGTAGTCAACAATTTTGGTAAATTCTTGGTGGAGAAGCATATGGAGTATGTTTACCTTGATGTCGCCACCAAGAAAAGATGGCTTGTGCCACCCAGGCTCTCCGTCAAATACATCCCAGCCACTTTGCTGGAGGAAGACGAGAGGGACAAGGGAAAGGTCATCCCTGTCATTGCCGATGTCATCGAACGGCAACACAAGGAAAAGCAAATCACTGCAAGGAAGTATGCAGTCATGTTTTTCAAGACCATCCTGGATGCCATGGAGGAAGGCAGCCCGGTAAAGGTGGAGGGATTAGGCTCTTTCCTTCTCACCAAGATGAAGGTGGACGATGCCATCTACGGCAAGGTGTCGTTCACGCCTGATGAGAGTTTGTTGGCCGACATCAACCGTCCCTTCTCTTATTTCCAGCCTGTGGAAGTGAATGAGGGCGTGAAGTTTGAGGATGTCGAGACGACCACTCACCGTCCACAGGACGACAAGGGCGAGCAGGTCTTCCTGATTTTCAAGGAGGAAGCACCAGATGATGGGCTTGATGGGTCTGATGGGGCTGATGGGCTTGATGGGGCTGATGGGCTTGATGGGCTTGATGGGCCTAATGGGACTGATGGGGCTGATGGGCTTGATGGGCCTGGTGGGCTTGATGGGTCTGATGGGCTTGATGGGACTGATGGGCTTGATGGGACTGATGGGTCTGATGGGGCTGATGGGTCCTCTCGGCGCTTCTCCGCAAGCGGCGGCTCTGCCGCCACCACTCCTGCCGAACCTACTGAAGCCACCAGCCTCTCTGATGACCCAGAGGGTTCTTCCCCATTCGTCCGCTGGTGGAAATATGCCGTGGCATCGCTGGTGTTGCTAGCCTGCGTGACGGCTTTCTTCCTGATGAGGGGGAAGGGTGAAAAGGAAAACCCAGCAGAAAAGGATTCTGGCGCCGTGGTGGAGAACCGCAATGCCGAAGACCAGCCTTCTGAGGCAAGCAAGACAGATGTTTCTGCAGGCGTCGCCGCCGAAGGGGCCGGCCAGGCTGCTGGAAGTGAAGGCACCGCTCCGTCCTCTGCCGAAGAGTCGCAACTCGACTTCGCCAAGATGAACGCACAGTTGCCTTACGTCGGTTATGACATCGTAGGAGTGGCCAGCACCATCACCGTCACCCCCGGGCTTACGGTGAAGGACATTGCGAGACGTTATTTTGGTTCGGATTACACGGGATACCTTGTAGTACTCAACAACGGGAACGACAATCCGCAACCAGGACAGAAATATATGATACCAAAACTGCAGGTGAGGAAAAATAAGTGACATTTTCAAACCGTTATCCGAAAAAAAATGTTAACTTTGCCAAAACTTGTCAATATAGGGCTTATTCATCAACTTTTTCTAATATATGGCAAATGTTATTAAGTTACGAAAAGGCTTAGACATCAACCTCAAGGGTAAGGCCGCCAGGAAAAGGGTCGACGTGAAACCCGCCGGGGAATACGCTTTGGTTCCCGCGGATTTCACAGGTGTCGTTCCAAAGGTGGTCGTACGTGAAGGGGATGTTGTCAAGGCCGGGGATGCCTTGTTTGTCAACAAGAAATTCCCTGAAGTAGGCTTCGCCTCCCCTGTCAGCGGTACTGTTGCCGAAGTGGTCAGGGGTGAACGCAGGAAATTGCTTTGTGTCAAGGTGAAGGCCGACAGCAAGCAGGAATACCGGAAATTCGACGCCAAAGACCCTGCCTCCCTCGATGCGAAGGCCGTGGTGAGTGCTTTGCTCGACTCAGGATTGTTCGGTTACATCAACCAGCTTCCTTACGCTGTCTCCGCCACACCTGATGCCGACCCCAAAGCCATCTTTGTCAGTGCATTCCGTGACATGCCGCTCGCAGGTGATGTCGATGTGGAACTGGAGGGCAGCGAAAAGGCATTCCAGGCCGGACTGACCGCCCTCTCGCGCATCGCCAAGACTTATCTCGGCATCAGTCCCTCACAGGTTTCCGGAGCACTCGCTGCCATGAAGGATGTGGAAACCAACATCTTCGACGGACCCTGTCCGGCAGGCAACGTGGGCGTGCAGGTCAATCATCTCGACCCCGTGAACAAGGGCGAGGTGGTATGGACGGTGGACCCATCTGCCGTGATTTTCATCGGCAGGTTGTTCCTCGACGGCAAGGTGGACCTCAGAAGGACGGTGGCCCTCGCAGGCAGCGAGATGAGCGACCCTTGTTATGTCGATGTGTGCGTGGGATATCCCATCAAGCCTCTGGTGGAGCAGCGCATCGATGCCGGCAAGCACGTGCGGCTCATCAATGGCAACCCCCTCACTGGAACACTCGCCACGCTCGATGGATTTGTGGGAGGGCATACCTCTGAAATCACCGCCATCCCCGAGGGCGACGACCGCGACGAGATGCTCGGATGGATCATGCCGCGCTTCAAGGAGTTCTCCGCCAACCGCAGCTATTTCTCTTGGCTGTTGGGCAAGAGCAGGGAATACACCCTCGACGCCCGTGTCAAGGGAGGTGAGCGACATATGATCATGAGCGGTGAATACGACAGCGTGATTCCAATGGACATCTTCCCCGAATACCTCGTCAAGGCCATCATCGCCGGCAACATCGACAAGATGGAGCAGTTGGGCATCTACGAGGTGGCACCCGAGGATTTCGCATTGGCAGAATTCGTTGACTCTTCCAAACTCGAGTTGCAGCGCATCGTGCGCGAGGGACTCGATATGCTCAGGAAGGAGAATGCGTAACCCCTAAAAGCGTTAGACTATGTCACTGAGAAATTATCTGAATAAAATCAAGCCTTCCTTCGAGGAAGGAGGCAAGCTGCACGCTTTCAGAAGCGTGTTCGATGGGTTCGAGACGTTCCTCTATGTGCCCAACACCACCGCGAAGAGCGGGGCGCACATCCACGACGCCATCGACTCCAAGCGTATCATGAGCATGGTGGTCATCGCCCTCATGCCGGCCATGCTGTTCGGCATGTACAATGTGGGATACCAGAACTTCCTGGCAGCCGGAAAACCGGCCGACGCCACCTTCTTCAGCATCTTCTTCTACGGTTTCTTCGCCGTGCTGCCCAAAATCCTGGTCAGCTACATCGTCGGTCTGGGCATCGAATTCGCCTGGGCGCAGTGGAAAGGTGAGGAAATCCAGGAGGGTTACCTCGTGTCGGGCATCCTCATCCCGCTGATCATACCTGTAGACTGTCCGTTGTGGATACTGGCCATCGCCTGCGCTTTCGCCGTGATTTTCGCCAAGGAGATTTTCGGCGGCACGGGAATGAACATCTTCAATGTGGCTCTGGTCACACGTGCATTCCTCTTCTTCTCCTATCCGCAGAAGATGAGCGGCGACACCGTGTGGGTGGCATCCGACAAAATTCTCGGACTGGGATACACCCTGCCTGACGGCTACACCGCCGCCACACCGCTGGCACAGATAGGGCAGGACGGGGCGACGACGACAGAGTTTTGCGACATGGTGACGGGACTCATCCCCGGTAGCATCGGCGAGACCAGTGTCATCGCCATCGCACTTGGTGCTGTCATCCTGTTGTGGACGGGCATCGCATCTTGGAAGACCATGCTCAGCGTCTTCGTTGGAGGCTCTGTCATGGCGCTCATCTTCCAGGCTGTAGGCAAGACGCCCATACCATTCTATGAGCACCTCGTACTGGGCGGTTTCGCCTTTGGTGCTGTCTTCATGGCAACCGACCCCGTCACCAGTGCTCGCACAGAGGGCGGCAAATGGATTTTCGGACTCCTCGTGGGCGCCATGGCCATCATCATCCGCGTGATGAACCCCGGCTACCCGGAGGGCATGATGCTGGCCATACTTCTGATGAATATGTTTGCACCGCTCATCGACCACTGCGTCGTGCAGCGCAACGTGTCGAAGCGAATGAAACGTCTCACCTCTAAATGACAAGGCCATGGCAAATGAAACAAAAAAGGGGTTGAATACCAATTCGAATTCATACACCATCATCTATTCGGCCATCATGGTCATCATCGTGGCCTTCCTCCTCGCTTTCGTCTATAAGACGCTGAAGGACAGGCAGGATGCCAACGTGGCACTCGACAAGAAGAAGCAAATCCTCTATGCGCTCAACATACGCGGTCTGAATGATGAGGATGCGGCTGCTAAATACAAGGAAGTCGTCGTCAGCGATGACATCCTCGCCGAAAACGGGGAAGTCGCTCCGTTTGATGGCAAAGACAACGAGAGCAACGGCTTCAAGTTGGGCAGCGCCGACTACAAGGAAGGCAAGTTGGCTGTCTACACTTGCAAGATAGGCGAGGGCACGAAGTATGTCATCCCTGTCTATGGCATGGGACTTTGGGGACCCATCAGTGGTTACATCGCCCTTGACAGCGACTGTCAGACAGTCTTTGGCGCCTATTTCAACCATGACTCTGAGACAGCCGGCCTGGGTGCTGAAATCAAGGACAGCCAGGCTTGGCAGGAGAAGTTCAAAGGCAAGAAACTCTTCGCCGAGGGTTCCGACGACATCGCCCTCTCCGTGGAGAAGAATGTGGACAAGCCTGAATCCCAGGTGGATGCAGTCACCGGTGCCACGCTGACTTCCAATGGCGTGAGAGACATGCTCAAGGAAGGTCTGGGGAAATACGTCGGTTTTTTCAAGTCAAAACAAAACAAAGGAGGAAACTAAGATATGAGCAAACTGTTTTCCAAGGAGAACAAGGAGGCTTTTGCAAAGCCGTTGAACCTTGACCATCCCATCCTTGTGCAGGTGCTGGGCATCTGCTCCGCCTTGGCTGTCACTTCACAACTGAAGCCGGCCATCGTCATGGGACTCGCCGTCACCATCATCACGGCATTCTCCAACGTGATCATTTCGGTCATACGCAACACCATTCCCAACCGCATTCGCATCATCGTGCAACTCGTGGTCGTGGCGACGCTCGTCACCATCGTCAGCCAGGTGCTCAAGGCCTTCGCCTATGATGTCAGCGTGCAACTCTCGGTCTATGTGGGTCTTATCATCACCAACTGCATCCTCATGGGACGCTTGGAGGCTTTCGCTATGATGAACAAGCCCTGGCCGAGTTTCCTCGACGGCGTGTCCAACGGACTGAGCTACGCGCTCATCCTCGTCATCGTCGGCGCGGTGAGGGAATTCTTCGGAAGAGGTTCGCTGCTGGGATTCCAAATCATCCCGCAGGGAGCATACGAGGCAGGATATATCAACAATGGCATGATGACGATGCCTGCCATGGCGCTCATCCTCCTGGGATGCGTCATCTGGATACACAGGGCATATTTTTATAAGGAGGAGAAGTGATGGAACATCTGGTTAGTTTGTTTTTCAGGTCGATTTTCATCGACAACATGATCTTCGCATTCTTCCTGGGAATGTGCTCGTTCCTGGCTGTGTCGAAGAATGTGAAAACGTCTCTTGGATTGGGCATGGCGGTCACTTTCGTGCTGCTCGTCACCGTCCCCGTCGACTATCTCCTGCAGACGAAGGTGCTGGGTCCCGACTGCCTTGTAGAAGGCGTCGACCTTTCCTATCTCAGCTTCATCTTGTTCATCGCAGTCATCGCCGGCATGGTGCAACTCGTGGAGATGACGGTGGAGAAATATTCTCCTTCGCTCTATGCGGCACTGGGCATCTTCCTGCCGCTCATCGCCGTCAACTGCGCCATCATGGGTGCCTCGCTCTTTATGCAGCAGCGCATCAACCTCGACCCGTCCAACTCTCAATATATCGGTTCGGTCGTCGATGCCATCGTCTATGCCTTAGGCAGCGGCATCGGTTGGACATTGGCCATCGTGGCCATGGGAGCCATCAGGGAGAAGATGGAATACAGCGACGTGCCCGAGCCGCTCAAGGGATTGGGCATCACTTTCATCACCGTGGGACTCATGGCAATGGCCATGATGTGCTTCTCAGGACTTAACATCTAAAAAAGGAGGATACGCATATGAGTTTCATTTTAGCAAGTATAGGAGTTTTCCTCGTGACGATTCTCCTTTTGGTCGTCATCCTGCTCGTGGCGAAAAGCTACCTCTCGCCCAGCGGTGACGTGAACATTGAAATCAATGGCGAAAAGACCATCACGGTGGGTCAGGGCAGCAGCCTGATGACCACGCTCAACGAGAATGGCATCTTCCTGCCGTCGGCTTGTGGCGGCAAGGCTTCCTGTGGCCAGTGCAAGGTGCAGGTCTTGGAGGGTGGGGGAGAAATCCTCGACTCCGAGCGTCCGCACTTCACCCGCAAGGAAATCAAGGACCACTGGCGACTGGGTTGCCAGTGCAAGGTGAAGGGCGACCTCAAGATCAAGGTGCCCGAGAGCGTCATGGGCGTGAAGGAATGGGAGTGCACGGTCATCTCCAACAAGAACGTGTCGTCGTTCATCAAGGAGTTCATCGTGGCACTGCCTCCCGGAGAGCATATGGACTTCGTCCCCGGCTCTTACGCCCAAATCAAGATTCCTGCATACGACTGCATCGACTACGACAAGGACTTCGACAAGGACGATATCGGCGAGGAATACATTGGCTCTTGGGAGAGGTTCAACATCTTCTCGCTCAAGGCCCACAACCCGGAGGCCACCATCCGCGCCTACTCCATGGCCAACTATCCGGCCGAGGGCGACCGCATCACTTTGACGGTGCGTATCGCCACCACGCCGTTCAAACCCAAGCCAGAGGTGGGATTCATGGATGTGCCTACGGGCATCGCCTCGTCCTACATCTTCTCGCGCAAGCCTGGCGACAAGGTGATCATGAGTGGTCCTTACGGCGACTTCCATCCCATCTTCGACTCCAAGAAGGAGATGATATGGGTGGGCGGTGGCGCCGGCATGGCTCCTCTCCGTGCACAAATCATGCATATGACGAAGACGTTGAAGACCCGCGACCGCGAGATGCATTTCTTCTATGGTGCACGCGCGTTGGTCGAGGCTTTCTTCATCGACGATTTCCTGGAGCTGGAGAAGGAGTTCCCCAATTTCCATTTCCACCTCGCCCTCGACCGTCCCGACCCCGCCGCCGATGCCGCAGGGGTGAAATACACCGCTGGCTTCGTGCATCAGGTGATGTATGAGACCTATCTCAAGGACCACGAGGCACCTGAGGACATCGAGTACTACATGTGCGGTCCCGGCCCCATGTCGAAGGCCGTGCAGGGAATGCTCGACTCCCTCGGCGTTGAACCTGAAAGCATCATGTTCGACAACTTCGGATAATGATGAAAATAGTAAAATGATAAAAAGCCGCCCCTGCAAAGGGGCGGCTTTTATGGCTTCTATGGTTTCTATGGTTTCTATGGTTTCTATAGTTTCTATAGTCTCTATTTTACCGCGAAGCTCCTTTTGATTTTGTCGACATAGGCATCGATGACGGCGACGGCGGTGATGCTCACCACGTCGCGCACGCTGCTGCCATAGTCGGCGAAGTGGATGGGTTTGTTCAGGCCCATCTGTATGGGGCCGATGATTTCGATGTTGGGTTCCAGGGCTTGTATCATCTTGTAGGATGAGCGGGCACTGGTGAGGTTGGGGAAGATGAGCGTGTTCACATCCATCCCTTTCAGTCGGTTGAAGGGGTAGAGGGTGTCGCGCAACTCGCGGTCGAGGGCCGTGCTGATTTGCATCTCTCCGTCGATGGGGAGGTCGGGGGCTTGCTCGTGTATTTTCGCCACCGCCTCGCGCACCTTCCTGGAGCCCACGGACTGGTCGCTGCCGAAGTTGGAGTGGCTGATGAGTGCTATGCGCGGCTGTTCGTTGAAGAACCT
>Ga0310694_10006016_pt1 | contig 11520 bp, 9 predicted proteins | sample 174DNAGHGhighgp2_FD_203884 | JGI IMG/M metagenome (GOLD analysis project Ga0310694, IMG submission 203884) | Sheep rumen microbial communities from Palmerston North, Manawatu-Wanganui, New Zealand - 1742 DNA GHGhigh gp2 (v2) (version 2) | ecosystem: Host-associated > Mammals > Digestive system >... | reverse complement strand
GGTATCGGCGAGTTTGCCGAGCACTTTGACGCTCCCCTGACCGATGCTCAGATTAAGCAAGTGAATGTCTATTTCGGCAAGACCACAGCTGCCTCGACCGATGCCGATATCGAGATGAAGATTATGGCTGCCGATGCCGACGGCATGCCCGGCGAGGTGCTGGCTACCACTAGCGTGAAGGCAGGTGACCTGGCCTATGACCCGACTACGGTCAACGCCACCGAGTTTGTCTTTGACGAGCCTGTGGCTATCCCTGCCGGCACCGAGTTCTTTGCCGTTGTGGGCCCCTTCCCCAACGACTACGGTGATGATATCGCTATCCTGCTGTGTCGCCGTGATCTGGGTGAGAAGTGCACTGGTTACCACTTTGTATATGATGAGGAGAATTACGAGTACCTCGAGACTGGAACTTGGTACCAGAATACCGACGACCCCTTGTCACTAGCCGTGGCACCTGTGCTCAGATTCGTCACATCCACTAATCCCAGCAGTATCGACCAGCCCGTGGTTGATAAGACAATTGTCGGTCACACCTATTATAATCTTTCCGGCATGTCGAGTTGCACCCCATTTGATGGCCTGAACATCGTGGTTACCCGTTACAGCGACGGAACCAGCACTGCCACCAGGGTGATGAGATAACCACAATCGGGTAACGATTACCACACCCCCATCAAGCGGGTGCGTGATCAAGAGAAGTAAGCCCCAAGTGCCTGATATGGGCATTTGGGGCTCTTCTTACTGAATGGTGGTGGAATTATCCCTTCTTTCTCGTCACCCTCCTGGCCGCGGGTTTGCGCTTGGGCGCCTTGAGGCGGAGCACCTGGGCACTGCGTGCGGGGATGTAGAGCTTGAGCCAACCCAGGCCGTCCTTGCTGTAGAGCTGGTCCTCCAGGGTGATGTGTCTCACGTTCTGGTCGATGTTGCCGTAGCCGCCATAGCGTGCATTGTCGCTGTCAAACACGCCTTCATATTCACCCTCGGGAGCCAGCATGGGGTAGTCCACATGGGAGCGGTTGGGGCTGAAGTTGAAGACAAACACGAGGTCGCCACGCATGTAGGCCAGCACCTGGTCGTCGTCCTTGTCCCACAGCTTGCGCACGGGCAGCCGCTGGAAGTCCTTCACGCCGCCGATGAGGTGTATCATGTCGTTGTCCCAGTTGTTGAGGTACTGGTACTTGAGATCCTTGCGGTCCACGAGGTCCCACTGGCGACGGGCATACTTGTAGCTCCAGCCGTTGCCCTCGCGCGGGAAGTCGATCCACTCGGGATGTCCCCACTCGTTGCCCATGAAGTTGAGGTAGGCGCCGTTGATGAGCGAGGCGGTCACCAGTCGAATCATCTTGTGCAGCGCCATGCCGCGGTCCACAGTGCCATCGTGGTCACCCACCATCATGTGCCAGTACATCTCCTTGTCGATGAGGCGGAAGATGATGGTCTTGTCACCCACCAGGGCCTGGTCGTGGCTCTCGGCATAGGAAACGGTCTTCTCGTCGGCACGGCGGTTAGTCAGTTCCCAGAAGATGGACGTCGGCTTCCAGTCCTCGTCCTTGCGCTCCTTGATGGTCTTGATCCAGTAGTCGGGAATGCCCATTGCCATGCGGTAGTCAAAGCCGATGCCGCCGTCCTTGAAGGTGCGCGCCAGGCCGGGCATGCCGCTCATCTCCTCGGCGATGGTGATGGCGTTGGGATTAACGTCATGGATGAGAATGTTGGCCAGCGTCAGGTAGGTGATGGCATTGGTGTCCTCACCACCGTTGTAGTAGTCGTCATAGCTGCCGAAGGCCTGACCTAGTCCGTGGCTGTAGTAGAGCATCGAGGTCACGCCGTCGAAGCGGAAGCCGTCAAACTTGTATTCCTCCAGCCAGTACTTGCAATTAGAGAGCAGGAAGTTTAACACGGCGTTCTTGCCGTAGTCAAAGCACAGCGAGTCCCAAGCGGGATGCTCGCGCTTGTCGTCACCGTAGAAATAGAGGTCACCCGTGCCGTCAAAGCAGCCCAATCCCTCGACCTCGTTCTTGACCGCATGGGAGTGTACAATGTCCATGATGACGGCAATGCCCTGGGCATGGGCGTCATCGATGAGGTGCTTCAACTCGTCGGGAGTGCCAAAGCGTGACGATGCCGCATAGAAACTTGACACGTGGTAGCCAAATGATCCATAGTAGGGGTGTTCCTGTATGGCCATGATCTGGATGGCGTTGTAGCCGTCGGCAACGATGCGCGGCAGCACATTCACGCGAAACTCCTCGTAGGTGCCCACGCCCTCGCGATTCTGGGCCATGCCGATGTGGCACTCATAGATGAGCAACGGTCGAGTGTTGGGCTTGAACTTCTTGACCTTGAACTGGTAAGGTGTCTCGGGATCCCACACCTGGGCCGAGAAGATGTAGGTCTTCTCGTCCTGCACCACGCGTGTGGCATAGGCTGGGATGCGTTCGCCCTCGCCGCCGGGCCAGTGGATGCGCAGCTTGTACAGGTCGCCGTGGCGCATGGCGCGTTCGGGTAACACAATCTCCCAGTTGCCGCCGTCCAGGCGATTCAAGCGATAGGGGGTGCACTCGCGCCAGTCATTGAACTGGCCTATGAGGTAAACCTCGGTAGCATTAGGTGCCCACTCGCGGAACACCCAGCCGCCATCGGTGGTGTGATGCAAGCCGTAGTAGTTATAAGCGTTGGCAAACTCGACCAGGTTGCCTGTGCCGCCAGTCAGCTCGTTTATCTTGTTCACGGCGTCCTGGTGACGGCCGTTGATGGCGTCGCTATAGGGTTCCAGCCATGGGTCATCGTTGATAATCGCCAGATTCTTCTTCTTTCTCATCATCGCGCAATTCAATTATAGTGTGATGTGCATGAAGGCTGCCCGTCAGCCTTCGCTGCCACGCAAAGGTACAATTTTACTGTCGATTAGACCTGCATCACGCGCTGCTTTTTTCACTTCGTCCCCGTAAACGATTGCAAATTGTCCTTTCCAGTTACCATTAAAACCGTAAAATAACTCGACTGGAAGCCCTGGTTAGGGAAAAATACCGTATCTTTGCCGCTATCATTGACCAAGCAAACATGATCGTTATGGAGAATATACTCACTTCATTGGGTGACTGGATTGTAGCTGCGAGCGACGCTGTCTGTGGCTACCCCGAGTTTTTTCTGCTGATTGGCGGCGGATTGTTCTTGTTCCTGTATTCGGGAGCGGTGTCTATCAGGCGATTGCCGCGGGCGCTGCGTGTGCTGCGCGAGAAACAGGCTGGTGACCAGGGTAAGGATTCGGGCCAGATCAGCTCGGTGCAGGCGCTGTTGAGCGCCATTGCTGCCACAGTGGGCATGGGCAACATCGCGGGTGTCGCTATCGCCTTGACCATCGGAGGCCCCGGTGTGGTCTTCTGGATGTGGGTGAGTGCCCTGGTGGGTATGTCCACCAAGTTCTTTGAGGGGTCGCTTTCCATCATGTACAAGGGGCGTGACAGCGCCGGCGAGGTGCAGGGCGGACCCATGTATATCATTACCAAGGGGCTGGGAGAGAAGTGGAAACCGCTGGCGGTGGCCTTCTCTATCTTTGGCCTCGTGGGCACGTTGTGCTTCATGCAGGCCAACCAGCTGGTGGAGTCGATAACTACCATATTCACCACGCCGATGGGCATTGAGAACACGTTGACGCTGCGTTTCATCATGGGCCTTGTCATGGTGGCCATTGTGGGTGCTGTCATCCTGGGCGGCATCAAGCGCATTGCGCTGTTTGCCTCGCGCATCGTTCCCGTGATGGTCGTGCTTTACCTCGTCATGGTGCTTGTCATCATGGCAATTCACTTCAGGGAAATCCCTGGCGTGTTCGGTCAGATTTTTGCAGGTGCCTTTGACATGAGGGCGGGTTTCGGCGCCTTTGCCTTTGTCGCCTTGACGGGTGCCAGGCGTGCAGCCTTTGTCAACGAGGCAGGTGTTGGTACCGCCTCAATGATGCATGGTGCCAGCAAGAATACCGAGCCCATCCGCGAGGGCCTGATTGCTATGCTTGGTCCGGCTATCGACTCGGGCCTGGTGTGCACCTTGACATCCATCCCCATCATCATCGCGGGCAACTACGTCGGCCTTGATGACCCCAAGGGCCTCTTTGTCGCACTTGGTGCCTGGGGACAGCTGTTGCCCGGCATCGGCCACCTGCTGCTGATGGTGATTGTCTTCTTCTTTGCATTCTCGACGATGTTTTCCTATAGCTACTATGGCCAGAAGTGCACCAATTACCTCTTTGGCGCACACAATGTCAAGTGGTACAACTATTACTACCTGGCGATGATTGTCGTCGCTGCGATGATCCCCCTCAAAGTCATGGTGAGCATCATGGACTTGGCTTTTGCACTGATGGCATTATGCACCATGTTTACCATTATTGCCCTCTCTCCGCGCGTCAAGCGTGCCATGCAGGAGTATTTCGCCAAGTAGGCCAGGGCATCCGCCTTTATTTTCTCTTACCGCGTGGACTGTAGAGCCTAGCTGTCGCCCCTGGTTGGTTGGGTTACAGTTGCTTGGGGAAGCGGGCGTTGGTGGTGATGAAGTCCACGCCCATGGCCTTGACGCGCTCAAAGTCATCGATGTTGTCCACGGTCCAGACGTTGACCTTGAGGCCGGCCTGGTGCATGCGGTCGACGGCCTGCTTGGTGACGATGGTGTGGACAACGTCAAGATCCATGTTGTGCTCGATACACCAGTCCACCCACTCGTCGATGGTGCCGTCGCTGTCTCCGGCAAGCACCTGGACGTTGACATCGGGGTAGTGGCGGTGGATGAAGTCCACAACGCCGGGCATGAAGGAGATGATGACGACGCGATCGGTGCACCCCTTCTGGTCGATGAGGTGAATCAGTGCAGGAATGCCGTCAAAGACGGGTTCGTTTTCGGCCTGGGTGTTGCTGTGGATGCTGGTGCAGACCTTGACCTCGACAACGGGAGCGATGTTGTGGGCGTTGCAGATGTCGAGGAACTCGGCCAGTGTGCAGGGCGTTCCGGCATAGGTGATGCCGTGGCGCTTGCTGGTGAGGCGGGTGGCGAGGACCTGCTCGGTGGTCATGTCGGCAATCTTGGTCTCGGGGCCGCCCAAGCGCTTGTAGCTGTCGTCGTGGCTGACGACAAAGGTGCCATCGGCGGTGACGCGGATGTCGCACTCCATGCCCCATGCGCCGGCTTCGGCGCCGTTCAGGAAGGCGGCGCGTGTGTTCTCGACGCCCCATTGCGAGCCGCGGTGGCCCACGATGAGCTGGGCGTTGATGCTCAATGTGCCCACGATGATGAGGGCTGCGGTGAAGATACTCTTGAGCAGTGTCATAATGTTCACGTTTTTGTTCTTGTTATTGAGTAGATCTTGGATTTCGTTCACCTCGGCTGTGGCGTCGAGTCTCAAGGCCAGCGGCAGTAGCGAGCGCAGCAGTTGCTCGGCGGCGGCTCGGCGGTTGATCAGTCGCATCAGTGCCTTGGCCAGTCCGATGGAGAGGCGCAGGTCTCGTTCACCCATGCGGTCGCCCAGCTTCTTCTGGTAGCGCAGGGCCTTGGTGTAGTACTTGACGGCATTGCGGCCGTTGCCCATCTCGAGCATGATGTCGCCCTCCTTGCCCAGGGTGTCCACCAGGTTGGACATGGCGTCACGCGTGGCGTTGGCATCGCCGCTGCCCAGCTGGCTCATGTAGAGCTCGCTGACGCTCTGGTAGTGGGCCAGCACATTCATCTGCTTGGTCTTGGACTTGATGACCTCGGTCGATGCTTCGACAGTCAAGAGCAGCATGGCCGAGAATCGGCTGTCGTTGCGCTTGGCCAGGCGCTCGGTGAGTTGTTGCGCCTTGGTCAGCTCCTTGGCGGCACGGCTGTTGTCACCCATGTCGTGGTGGGCAAGGGCCAGGTAGTAGAGCAGCGCTGCAACGATGGCATTGAAGTCCTCGGTCTTCTTGCCCAGGTGTCCCGATAGGACAAGCAGGGCATTCTCGGCAGCGCCCAGCGAGAGTGAGGGGTTGCCGCCATCGATGAGCAATGCCATGCGGGCCAGCCACAGCCATGCGGCATACAGGACGGGAAGCTCCTGCATGCGGTCGTCGTCATAGATGAATTCCTCAATGACCTGCTCGGCTTCAAGGTCTCGCTTGTCGGCAATCAGATACTCGATAAAGGTCATCTGCATCTCGTTGACGATGCCTTGATCAAGCCCCTTGCACGAGGGCATAGTGCCACTCGCAGCCATCTGGGCGCGTGCAATGGTCATGTCATTCTTGAGCTGCGGCAGCGCTGTGGTGATGGGCAGCGAGTTCATCTTGTTGAGGTGTCTCTTGAAATGTTTTGTTATACTATCGGCCAGCGACTAACTTAATACTTGGTCCCCTTGGCGATGCTGCCCAGGTAGCCGCCGTGGTGGCGCAGGGCATACTCCTCGCGGGTGAATCCGGTGGCACGCATGGTGTTGACCACGAGCACGTCACCGATGACGGTCATCACTGTGGTGGATGTGGTGGGCGTCAGCCCCAGCGGGCAGACCTCCTGGGTCTTGCCGGTCCACAGGCAGATGTCGGCCAGGTGGGCCAGCTCGCTGTCATTGTTACCGGTGATGACGATGATTTTGAGTTGTGGGTAAAGGTTGTGTGCGAGTGATACCAGGGCACAGATTTCATTGGTGCGTCCAGAGTTGGAGAGCAATATCATCACGTCGTGGGGCTGCACCACGCCCAGGTCGCCGTGCTGCGCCTCGCTGGGATGGAGGAAGATGGCGGGAATGCCTGTCGAGGAGAATGTGGTGGCGATGTTGTCGGCAATCTGGCCGCACTTGCCCATGCCCGAGATGACGAGTTTGCCGCCCTCGTGCTTCACCTGCTCGACGATGAGGTTGACCGCCTTTTCATATTCGTCGGTGACGGGTATGTTCTGTATTGCCTTGCTCTCGGCTTCCAGAATTTCTTGCATTGACTGTTTAACGTCCATATGTATTGGTATTTGATGGTTTCAACTTGCAAAGGTAGTATAAAGTTTTCAGTTTTCGGTTTTTCCGCTTTCAGTTTTTGGCCATTTGATGTAGCTTTTGACAGCATAAATGCGTCTAATGACAGAAAGATTGTTATTTTTGCACCTGTAAAATGACCATAACTCAATGAATAGGGGACAACTCAAGGAAAAATATCAACGTTTCAAGCAATGGCAGGAGCACCCCTTTGAGTATCAACTCAAGTCGGGCGAGGCCCACCACTGCAAGAACTGCGGAAATGATTTCACAGGTAACTTTTGCCCTATCTGCTCCCAAAAGGCGGATACGAGCCGCATCTGTTGGCGCAGTGTCCACCAGGGCGTTTTGGACATCTGGGGTCTTGGGACGCGTTCGCTGCTCTACTCCATCTGGCAATTGCTGTTGCGTCCAGGACACATCATCAGTGACTACATTGATGGCAAGCGACAGGTGAGTTTCCCGCCCGTGAAGATGCTGTTCATTGTCACGCTGATTTATTCGTTTGTAATTTACTGGTTTTTGCCCGACGTGGTCCACTTGTCGAGTGATGAAGACCTCGACACACTCATGGAGTTATATCTCTGGTATAAAAGCCACCTCAGCTGGGCGATGTTAATCATAGCGACGTTTGCCATCATACCCACGTGGGTCATGTTCCGTTACTCGCCGCGCCACACGTGTCACACGATACCCGAGGGCTTCTTCCTCCAGGTGTTTATGCAAATTATTGGAATTGTGCTGACGTTCCTGCTCACTCCGCTCGATTACATCGATTCGGATATCCTCTCATTATTTCCAAATTTTGCTGTCATGGTCTATTATGTCATTGTTTATAAACATTTTTTCGGATACAGTTTGTGGGGCACTTTATGGCGACAGGGATTTGTCTTGTCCTGCGGTCTCTTTACGCTACTCGTTGTGGTGATAGCGGCATTTCCCGATCAATTTTTTTCTAGACAAATTGAAACTCGGAGCGAAAAAATCGCCTATTTTATAACCTGGGTTTTCCTTCTTTTATTACCACTGATTGTCCTGGGCGTTGGTTATGTGGTCAACAAAATAGCAATGCGCAATCGGGCCAGAAAGCAATGAATACACCAGCAGGGCTGCTATTGTGCAAGGAACTGCTCGGTTCTTGATTCTCGTGGGATTAAGTTTTTGATCACTTGCTGTAGCTTTTAGGGACACAATGTGTCTATCGAAAAAAATGATATTATTGTGCATTTGAAATCATGTAACTTAATGAATATGGGACAACTCAAGGAAAAATATCGGCGTTTCAAGCAATGGCAGGAGCACCCCTTTGAGTATCAACTCAAGCCGGGCGAGGTCCATCATTGCAACAATTGTCATCACGAGTTCACGGGCAACTTCTGCCCTGTCTGCTCCCAGAAGGCAGGTGTGGGACGCACCAGTTGGAAAAGCGTTGGTCAGGGTGTGATGGACATTTGGGGGTTAGGGAACCGTTCGTTGCTCTACTCGGTTTGGCAATTGCTGTGGCGCCCTGGTCACATCATCGCTGACTACATCGACGGCAGGCGGCAGGTGAGTTTTCCACCCGTCAAGATGCTGTTTATCATTGCGGTGATATTCTCCCTGGTTTTTTATTGGTTTTTTCCTGATGTTTTGGGCATTGAGGTTCTTGGAGTTGCCGATGTGGGCGATGAAACGGCGAAAAAAGTCACCGAGGACGTCATGATATGGGTCAGAAAGTATTACAGTTGGTCGTCATTGATCTTGGCTGTATTCGCTGTGATTCCCACCTGGATGATGTTCCGCTATTCTCCACGTCACACATTTCACTCCTTGCCCGAAGGTTTCTTTATTCAGGTTTTCCTTGCCAATCTGATGATTGTCGTGGGCTTTCTGTTGTCTCCGCTGGGTGTGGCTAATCCATTGCTCTACACGTTTGCATGCATTATTGCCTATGGAATCTATTACCTCATTGTCTATAACTATCTGTTTGGGTATGGGATCTGGGGCACCTTGTGGCGATGTGGATTCATCTATACCTTCACCTCGCTGTTCACATCAGTGGGATTTGTATTCTTTCTTGATGAACGGTATGCGGCGAACAATCTGACAGAAGCTCAAATAACAGAAGCTAAAATGATGCTTGCCGGAAGCCTATTGCTGTTGTCCGTGATTATCCTGGCGGTAGGCTTTATAATCAATTATATAGTTACCAGGAAGTTCCGTCGAGAGCTCAAACAATCGCATGTGGCTTCATCACGCACTTGATTACTCGTGGCCTTCGTAGGCGACGATGGCGTCGCGCCACACCTGTGGCAGCGGTGCGGGCTGGTTGGTCTCGGGGTCAAGGTTGACCATGACGGTGGCACAGGTGGCCTTCAGTTCACGGGTGTCGCGGTTGATGAGGTGCTGCAGCAGCGTCAGGCTCTTGTTGCCCAGGTGGGCGCACTGGGTCAACACCTCGACGGGCTCCTGGAACACCGTGGGCACGAGGAAACTGCAGTTCACGTTGGCGATGACGATGGCGGGCTTGCACCAGTTGATGTCGGCATTCACCTCAAGGCCAGCGAAGTATTCGGTCTTGGCCAGGTCAAAGAACTGGAAATAGACCGAGTTGTTGACGTGCCCCAGGGCATCGATGTCGTTGAAGCGCAACTGCACTTGAGTCGTGCGCTTGAAGGGATATTTGGCTTCTATTGCGTGGCTGTTCATTAGTTTGTTGTTTATCCTCTAGATTTGTTAGATTATCTGGAAGTCCTACTTGAAGATGATTTCGTGAATGATTTCTCGGCCCAGGGCCTCGTTGATGCGCTGGATGATGCTGGCACGGTTGAGCATGAGCTCGTTGGCCAGCGAGGCCGATGACAGATGAACGGTCATCACACCATTGTTGACATAGCGCCTGATGGTATAGCGATTGATGCCATCGCCCACAATCTGTGGCCACAGGGCACTGGCGCGATGCTCGTCGAGCGCCACGTCCAGGTTCTCCTGGCGGAGCAGGTCGTTGATGATTTGGCCGATGTTACGGGCCTCGGTTCGCTTCATGACGGTTCACCTCCCTTCAATGCTGTGATGTTGCCACCCTCGACGTGCATCAGGCAGTGGCCGCCGCCGTGCCGGGCAACGATCTCGTCGAGGTGGGTGCGATTGGTGTCGGTGATGAAAATCTGTCCAAAGCGGTCGCTGGACACAACATCCACGATGCGCTCCACACGGCTGGCATCAAGTTTGTCGAAGATGTCATCGAGAAGCAAGATGGGCACGGTGGGGCCGTCTTGCTTGAGGAATTCAAATTGGGCCAGTCTCAAGGCGATGGTGTAGGTCTTGCACTGGCCTTGACTGCCCGTGCGGCGCATGGAATAGTCGTCCAGCATCAGTTCAATGTCGTCACGGTGGACGCCGCGAGTGGTATAGCCCAGGACGAGGTCGCGCTCGCGAGTGGCATTCAAGTGATCAATCATCAAGCCGTCGTTGAGGTGGCTCTTGTAATGCAAGCTCACGGTTTCGCCCTCGCCGGCTACAGCATTGTAATAGTGCATGAAGATGGGCAAGAATTGCTCCACCCACTGGCTGCGTCGCTGGTGCAGGAGGTCGGCATGGCGGGCCATCTCCAGTTCCACAGTCTCATAGAGCAACGGGTCGCGCATCTCCTTCTTGATCATGGCGTTGCGCTGTTCCACTGCCTTGTTGTAGCGGATGAGGGCATCGAGGTACTCGCTGTCGTTCTGGGAGATGATCAGGTCCATGAAACGGCGACGTTCCTCACCACTGCCGCGCACCAGGTCCCAGTCCATGGGTGAGACCATGACGACGGGCAACAGGCCGATGTGTTGACTCAGGCGCTGGTACTCCTTGCCATTGCGGCGCACGACCTTGCGCTTGCCGCGTTGCAAGGCAATGCTGATCTCTAGCGGCGTGTCCTGGCGCGTGTAGTTGCCTTGAAGCATCATGTAGGGTTCGCCATGGCGAATGACGGCACTGTTGTCCCCAGTCGAGGAATAGGAGCGGCACATGCTCATGTAGTAGATGGCATCGAGCACATTGGTCTTGCCCTGACCATTGTTGCCGATCAGGCAGTTGAGTTTGGGCGAGAACTCCAATCGGGCCTCGGCAATGTTCTTGTAGTTGAGAATGGTGGCTGTGTTCAGTGTCATCATGATGCAAAGGTACTGCTTTTTGCTTGATTCTTGATGATGGAGTGTAGATTATTTCTTACCTTTGTCAACATGATGGAACTGGAGTATTTGGATTTCATGCGCTCTCATGACGATGTGGTCGCCTTCTCGACTACACGAGGCAAAGTGGACGAGCGCAATGCCTATTCGGGCATCAACTTGTGTGACTATGTGGGCGATGATGCGCTGCGGGTGCTGGATGCGAGAATCACGCTGGCCATGCAACTGGGCGTGGACTTGGACGACATCATCATGCCACGACAGACCCATTCATGCCGTGTCGCAGTCATTGACGAAGCCTTCCGCTCAATGGATATTGACAAGCAAGAGACCGCCCTTGAGGGCGTTGATGCTCTTGTGACATCGCTGCGTGGCGTAGTCATTGGCGTGAACACGGCC
>Ga0310694_10006014_pt1 | contig 11520 bp, 6 predicted proteins | sample 174DNAGHGhighgp2_FD_203884 | JGI IMG/M metagenome (GOLD analysis project Ga0310694, IMG submission 203884) | Sheep rumen microbial communities from Palmerston North, Manawatu-Wanganui, New Zealand - 1742 DNA GHGhigh gp2 (v2) (version 2) | ecosystem: Host-associated > Mammals > Digestive system >... | reverse complement strand
CACGACCGGCGCGGCCTGTCTCTTGATAATAACCTTCAAGGCTTTTGGGCATGTCGTAGTGAATCACAAAACGTACATCCGGTTTGTCGATACCCATTCCGAAAGCAATGGTGGCCACGATAATGTCAGCCTTTTCCATCAGAAAATCATCCTGGTTCTGAACGCGGGTTTTGGAGTCCAAACCTGCGTGATACGGCAACGCTTGAATACCATTCTCCTGCAACAAGACTGCCAATTCTTCCACTTTTTTACGGCTCAGGCAATAAATAATACCCGATTTGCCAGGGTGATTTTTGATAAACTTAACAACATCTTTATCAACATCTTTCGTCTTCTCACGAATTTCATAATATAAATTCGGACGGTTGAATGAGGAGATAAACACCTCCGCCTTGTCCATACCAAGATTCTTCTGTATGTCGCTTTGCACTTTAGGCGTGGCTGTGGCGGTCAGGGCAATCACCGGGACATTTTTCCCGATTTGTTGGATGATTTTCCGTATGTTGCGGTATTCAGGACGGAAATCATGTCCCCATTCAGAGATACAGTGAGCTTCATCAATGGCATAAAAGGATATATTAATGTCCTGAAAAAAGTTCACATTTTCCTCCTTTGTCAAAGATTCTGGAGCCACATATAGCAATTTGGTTTTGCCAGAGAGCAAATCTTTTTTCACCTCTGCGATTTCGGCCTTGTTCAGCGACGAATTCAGAAAATGCGCAATCCCGCGGTCCGTGCCGAATGTTCGGATGGCATCCACCTGGTTCTTCATCAACGCTATCAAGGGAGAAATCACAATGGCCGTACCTTCACTCATTAGCGCGGGAAGCTGATAGCACATGGATTTACCACCACCGGTAGGCATTATCACAAAACAATCCTTCCCTTTCAGCAAGGTCTTGATAATTTTCAACTGGTCGCCTTTGAAAGTATCAAATCCGAAAACCGTCTTCAATGTCTGATAGATAGCTTTATCCGTAATTCTCTTCATGCAAGAATAATATAAAATTCAACAAAAAAATAATGTTTTTTATCTTCAACAAATTTAAGTACAAAGATATAAAATATTTGATATGAAATGACATGAAAAAAAAAACAATAAAAAATTTTTTTCAACAATCAAACATATATTAGTTTTCTGCTTTATTCTGTCTCCTCAGAAAGGATTTCACCCCTTTTTCAACAGAAAAAAAAGGTTTCTTATATCCTATTTCGCGCAATTTATGTAAATCGGGGCAGAACGGTTCAGGCTTCCCGATGAAGTCCACAGGGAGCGATGACGTATATCTGATTTGTGGAGGCAGGTTCAAAGCGCGGAAAATCGCATTAACCACCGCCAAATCGGTTCGCTCAAATCCACTGCCAAGATCATAAACGCCATTGGCAGGACGATGCTGCATGAACCAATAGAACACTCGCACCGCATCCTGTACATACAGATAATCCCTCGTAGCACCTACTTCTTCCGTAATCAAATCTGTTTCTGGAAGGAATGCCTCCCCGTGTGAAACAATCTGGCGGTAAAAAGCATAGACTCGGGAGGTGTTTTCCCCTGGCACCTCCTCTTTTTGGCCATAAACCTCGCCTACCCGGAAAATGTACCAAAACGGGGGGCTCTGATATTGACGTCCTGCCCACACGACAAACCGATCAGAATGGAAATCAGACTCAGATAACTCCACTGATTGGTGAAAAGCATACAGCAAGGGCACGGAATAGCGTGCAGCCACCGTCCACAGTTTCTGCACAAACTCATAACGGAACACCGACAATGCCGCGTTCGGAATCCGTTTGTCACAATATATCACCCATTCAACCTCTCGATAATGAAGCGGCAAGAACTGGAAAAACTCATCTGTATCTGTAAATTGAACCAATTCCAGATCCGAAATCGAACACCGGGCTTCGGCATCCTGAAGTTTTGCAACCATCCGACCACCCAAAAAACCATCTGTACCGATAATGACAACCATAGCTAAATGAATTGCTGCAAAAATAAAAAAAACGGACACTTTCGCATCCGTTTTCCTAAATTATGAAAAAGTTGTTTCAAATTAGAATTCCCAAAGGTCGCTCTCGAATTTCCGAAGGTTCTCCGTAATCCTTTCAGATTCAATGCGCTGATCGCGGGAATTGGCAATATAATCGTCAATTTGGCGGTCATAAACGTTAGACTCCTTGTAAATCAGGCTTGAGAAATCACGTTTCCAAGTAATCAAGTCGTCAAAAGAGATGCGGGAGGCGTTATTCTTCACATTAAACACTTCTTGTTTAGCCAGGAAAGGACGGAGTTCATTGTAATAAATATAACCGAGCTTCCTTTTCATCATAACACCTTTCACATCTTCATCATCTTGATTCTCATCATCATAATATGAGTTGTTATTGTTTTGCTTCTCATATTCGATGATGGGTTGAAGCATGAGGATCTGAACTCTGAAAGTCGAATACTGTTTGTCAAAATACCAAACCTCCTTCACATTATAGGAGATAATATCCTTGGGTTCCAACTGAGTGATAAGTTCCTCTTCTCCGATTTCCTCACCTGTCTCAAGGTCGATTTTGGTGATAGTCTGCACATTGGAAATCAACCCTTGCAGCTCATCGCGGGAATACGGGAATGTACACATCTCGTCAGAATAAACCGGCAGAACTCCTTCTGTGCGCTCTGCGTTAGACATATCAATGGCATCGAAAATAGTCTGTCCCAAGCTTCTCCATGTGCCACGCGGCTCCGAGGGGAAATATAATGGGTGGTTAATCTTCTCGCGCAAATCAATGGTGCGCCAAACAGTCCAATAGTACATCACATCAGCCTGACGAACGGGCGGATATGCAATAGGTTCGGCAAAATCACCGATATTGACCTGTTCCCACGGGTATTCCATAGGCGCACGTACAGGTTGTTCCAGGGTGCTGCCTTCCGTTTCATCCTCCTGTGCGATGACAAAACTGACGGCAAACAGCATCATTGCTAATAATGTGAACTTTTTCATAATTGTATTTGATTTAGATTTACTATCTTACACGAACGGAGAATTCATCCAACGTACGAGATCCGGCTTCAGAAGAAACTTTGATGTCGCTGAAATAGATGACCGTGTTGGAGGAAGCCTTTTGGATAGCAGCTTTAGCTTTCTCGCTCAGCGCACCGCCCTGACAAACAATGGCGGGTTCCTCCATGCCCTTGACCACGAGAATCACGCGGTAGGAGTTAACTGACCATTTCAAGTCATACACAAAGTCATCACCCATTGTGGCACGAATGACGGGGTTAGCCAAAATTTCAGCCTTGGGGCGTTTGCCACCACGGATGTTGGCACCCAATACGGCACGGGGATCCGGAACACGTTTCACGCGGAACGTGGTGGAACCCATAGTCTTTGTGGACTCACCGACTTTTGCGGCAACAGTTGCGGTCACGGTCTTACCAATCAAGGAAGCGGGCACGCTCACATTGAATTTGCCACCGCCTTGGGAGGATGCATTACAACCCGGGAACGAAACACTCAACTTGTCGGGAGCCACAGGGCCAGACACAGACACAGGGTTTGCGATACCTGCATAAAGCACGTTCATCTTATCCGCAGCAATGGTTGCAGACGGGGTCAATACCGTGTACTTATCCTTGAAACCATAATATTTTGGTTGTCCATTGGGATCCATAATCTTGATCAAACCAGCGTATTTCTGTTCTCCAGTGCCACCTGTGCCGATTTTCAACTTCACAAGACCGTTCTCACCTTCCAACTTCGTAGCGCCGCCAAGGCCTTCCTCGGTAAGCGTATCCACACCCATCTTGTAATAAACCTCCGGGGTGGACTTGCTGTCGTAAGCAGCCACGATAATGTCAGCCTCGTAAGAGTCGCCAGAGAAGACCATCTGGGATTTCGGAATGGAGCGACCCGACACGTTGTCGAACTTGAAATCATCAGCACTAATGGAAGCCTTGAGGTAGTTGAGCATCACCGACTCAGCGTTTTTCACTTCTCCAATCATCTTGTTCAACAAGGTGGCGGAAGCGGCAGCGATGATATGGTCGAAATTATGCTCTTCCCAAGAAACGGTATTCATATCCTTGGTATAAGTGGCATCCACATTCAGTCCAATAGCTTCTTCAAGACGTTTTTGGTCTTCTTTCTTGGCCAGTTTCAGAATGTTAGCTTTATACTTCTTAATTTCCGCTTTCAGTTCTTTCGCATGACCATTGTTAATCATATAGTCAGTAGGAATATCGAAATTATCTTTCCTGACGATGTCGCCAACCCGTTTCAACTGCTTTTTGCCATCCACTTCAACAAGGGAATCACCATCGACAGCGAAAACAAGGTCATTACGCATCTTTTCGATATATTTCACCATAGCATTGGATTCTTTTTTCAGAATCTGAGCTTTTCCGTAGGCTTCGTCAACTTTCGCGCCTAAAATCGTCTTCTGACCAATGAACCACTGGTAGTCATTGGCATTCTGGTTGGCTGCGATGTTGGTGGAGGTCACCAAAGTGTCATCCACGACCACGAAAGCGTTCAGGATCTCAGCAGAGACATTCAACGCCAACATGGCGGTGTACACCAGGTACATCATCTGTATCATTTTCTGTCTCGGGGTTTCCGGACAATTTGTTGCACCCATATCTCAGTAAATTTTAGTTAATGATTGGTGGAACTAAAAAAGACTATTTCATAGCGGCGAGCATATTGCCGTAAACGCTACTTAACTTAGATATGTTCTGGGTCAATTTGTCCATTTCAGCCTTGAAGCTGTTGGTTTGAGCCATGGACTTGGCAGTCTGATCGTATGCAGTTGCCAATTGGCTGACGGCCGTAGTGGCTCTCTTCACACTTTCAATGTAGGCTGCAGTGGCACCGCCATCGGTTTCAAGATTGGCAGCGACCTTGTCGTATTTCAAGGTCAGGTTACGCACAGACTCGGAAGCTTTTTGCAGACTGGCTGTGTAATTATCGGTAGAGACAACGGCATCGGAAACACCTGCAAGTTTGTGAGCATTGTCGCTCAAATTGCGCATACCTGATGCCAAGCTTTCCATCAGTTCAGGTCCGATTTTGGCTTCCTCCAACATTTTGTCAAGTGCTTGGGTAGGAGTCAAAGAATCGGATTTCACCTGTTGCTTTTTGTCACGGCGAGATTTCTTCTCGGTCTCTTCCAATTCAATGTCTGCACCTGTGGCAAGCTCAGGATAAACCAAAGCCCAGTTGTATTCCACATGCAAAGGCTCAAAAGCGGAGAAGAAGAAGATGATGGACTCCGTAAACATACCGGCCATCAGCATGATGTTAGCACCAGGCCAGTGCAAAATCTTGAACAGAGCACCCAAAATGACGACTGCGGCGCCCCATCCGTACAACTTTGCCATGAAGTTTTTGTAACCTTTCGATCTGACTAATTGATCAATCTTACTCATTTGTTTGATTTTTTAAGTTAATGATTTTATTTGTTGATTTGTAAAAAATTCGATTAATGATTAATAGACGTGTGATGCGCTCTTGCTGTTGTTGTCACCTCTCTGACGCCCCATGTAGGATTGAACATTGCGGAATCCTATGTAGGACTTACACGTATCTTGGTAGTCATACGTCCGGGCATATACAGTGGTGAAATAGCTGACATCCTTCCAAGAACCGCCGCGGATCACTTTTCTCTTCTTCACAGGAGAATCGTCCTTGGATGCGTAATAGACATACGAAGGGTTCATGTCATGGGTGAAATTGGTAGCAGCCTCATCAAAGGCATCCTCACACCATTCTGCCACATTGCCGCTCATGTCGAACAAGCCCCAATCATTGGGATGATAGTGCGCCACAATACCGGGATAGAAATTGTCGTCCGCGATATAGTTACCGCGCTGCGGTTTAAAGTTGCTCAAGAAACAGCCATTTCTGTTTGTGGTATAAGGGCCGCCCCACGGATAGGAGACCAACGGGTTACCACCACGGGCAGCCCATTCCCATTCCGCCTCAAGGGGCAGACGGAACTCTTTCTCAAACGCGTATTCCTTGCCTGCAAGCCAAGACATACGCAGTTGTGTTCTCCAACTGGAGAAAGCCTTTGCCTGACGCCAACTCACACCAACCACCGGATAGTTGTCATATTGGGGGTTAGTGAAATAACTCATCAACATCGGCTCATTGTATGAATACACGAAATCGTGCGCCCAGCAAAGTGTGTCCGGATAGATATTCACAACCTCATGCTTGATGAAGCGCTGCCATCCATTGCCCATACTGCTGGGACGATTGGCGTAGAGGCCGCCAAGATCATCACCCTCCTTGTCGAATTCTTTGTGAGAGGCTCCGAAATTGTCGGGATTTTTGGGATCCTGATAGTTACGATAATCAATCCACCAATATTCAAAGTTGAAAACAGAAGTGTTCAACTTATTTGAAGCATAATGATAATAACGGGTGTTCACTTTGCTGAACAAAGGAGAAAGGGCCGCCTGCACCTCTTCATTTTCGGAATCCCAAGGAATCTTCTCCTTCCAGTTTATCAACTTCGGTTCGATGATTTCTCCTTCATTTTCACCTTTTTCGTATTTCTTGTAATGTCCGTACTTTTCCTCGTCAGTGATTTCCGCATCACCGAGAAGCGTGTGGGCGATAGAGTCACGCACCCAGTACACAAACTGACGATACTCGTTATTGGTGATTTCCGTCTCGTCCATCCAAAATGCTGACACAGTCACATTTTTGGACTGCTGGGTGAGTGCGAAGGGGACATCCTGGTCACCACCGCCCATCACATAATGGCCAGTTGGAACGTAAACCATCCCGTAAGGCTCCAGATCGAGAAAGTCAGGACGATCCTTTACACCGACGAGCTGCCCGTCGCCGCCGTTTTTACACGAGACCATCAGCACAAATGCCGATGCAAGTAAAATGATTACCCGTTTCATATTTTTTCTATTTTTAAATTTCTTTGTGGTTATTAACGTTTGAATGTTCGTTTTTAGTATCTGTTCTTATAAATGTATCGAGAATTTCCGTAGCCAGAGAAAATTTCAGGCTTATAAATGTCAAAGCAATAGCGCACTACGACTTCCACATCACCAAAGCTGCGGTATTTCTTGTAGGCCAGCGAATTGGTAGTGAAACTATATGCGACACCAAGGTCAAGACCCTTCAAGTAAATGTTTGAAGAATTATGGAAAGGACGTGCACCGAAAACGAGGGAAACAGCATCTTGGAAACGATAGCCGAGGCCACCCCAATAAACTCCGTTATAGCGCGCCAACGCCAAAACTTCCCATTGGAACGACTTGAGATCTGTCTTCACCATGGCTTGCGGTAGCAGCTCCCAGTTTGGATTGAACGGCAACACCCATGTGTAACCGCCATGGACATACAACTGTGACGAACGAGTCGAACCATATTCACCGGAAACCCGAAGCACCTGGTTTTTGTCAAACAATGCCGCCATCTGCGTCCATCCTGCGCCCACATACCATTGGTCAGTTTTATACAACACACCAAAGTTGAAATCCAAATCCAACGTGGATTCAGACAGACGATCTATGATAGGGTCTCCATCTTGGATTGGAGTTAACGGATCAGGTTTTATAGCCTGATTATACAACGACACCTGCGCTCCGATACCCAAATGCCCGCCTCCAAGCCTCAACTTGTAAGCATATCCTATTTTCACGCCTGTATTACTGTAAATACCTATTCTATCGTGAATTAACGTCACTCCTAACGAACCATGGAGCTTTTTCAAATAAGATTCAATGCTGAACAAGAAGGATTGAGGGGCTGAATGGAAAAGGGAGTCGTTGTTGATTGTCGTTCCCGATAAAGGCGCATCGCCCCACCCCAAATATTTATTGTTGTAATCCGCAGTAAAACACAACGTATTATGTTGCTCACCTATTCCGCCGGCATTATAATAGGAGGTCACCCACGGAAAAAAGGTGAATTGTGCATCATCTTGCGCAAAACCTGTCATCGTAACAGCCATTGCAAACAGCACCAACAGACCAACTTTTTTAACTTGTTTCTTCATATCTCGTTCAAATCGTTACACACACTAACTTTCTGACTAATAGCGCATTTAACAATTTCTCCTGATTCTGTATTCTATTTTTTTCATTCATATACGAATACTCCATTCAAAAAGTTACACAATACACTTTTAGCCTAATTTTTTGAAGTGACAAAAATAACATATTTTTTGATTTGTTTCCCCGATTTTTCAAATTTCCTTGAATAATTACCAACCATGCAAACAATCATCTGTATATCAAATATTTACAAACAATTTTAAGTATACAAGACTGTATTTCAAATATTTAGCTAAAACAACGCATTGAGAGTAATGGATCCTGTATGAATCACCACATGCCCTTGCATGGCACGGCCTTGATACTGCAACATCAGTTGAAGAAACTGGCTGACAGACACTTGACAATTCACTGTCCAAAGCAAATTCCTGCCCATAGAAAGTCCGTCCAAAAGGAAATAGGACACAGCGGAACTTTCCCCAACGTCACCTTTCATAAGCACATACTCGGCTGATAATGAAATAGTTCCTTTATTCAGCCATCGGTACATCCACGATGTCTCAAAACGATACTTGCGCACAAATTCCTTGTCCTGAAGATTCCTTTTGTTGACATATTGTCCGGACAAAGAACCTGTTAACTTGTTTCGGTATTGCAGCTGGACGAGGGCATCTGCGGAATATGCCTCCACTAAATACTGCCGTGAAGCAAAACAGGTTGAACTGTTCTGTGTTTTCCTATGTTGAAACGAGGTTTGCAAATACAACAGCTCAATCGGAGTGCTTTTAATTACAACCTCCTGGCTACCAATACGATTGCTTTCTAATCCATAATACAAGAACTGAGTGTTTTCCGTCTTTTGGACAATAAAATCAAAGGCGAACGGGGAATTGCTGTTGTTAAACGAGAAGGTGTTGGTTAGGTTAAAACGATTAGCCACGAGGTTTGTGTCTTCAGTGTTGCAAGGGAAAGGATTGAACATCATAGACTTATGCTTCAGCGAAGTATTCAAAGCAAGCACATCCTGAAATCTTGAAATGAACTTTCGGAATCCTTTTTTGCTTCCCCAAGCAGCTGCCGGACGCAACTGCACACTCTGGGTCCATTGGCTCTCATAGACGTTGACATAGTCCGTGCCGGCAATCCAAACTTTAATGTACTCGGCCTCATCAGGGAAAAGGGCGATTTCAAACTCGTCAAGTTCCTCTATGCCGTTGCTGTTGTAATCTTTCCAAACATGCGTCCCCTGCCCTGCCGCCACCTTGATGTACGTGAACGTCTTTTTAAGTTCCATTCCGCTACCTGTCTCGTAATACAAATTGACCGTCAGCACATTCTTGAGAAATCGGCCCGTATATCTGACATCCCCGACGAAATAGCGTTCCGCTTTACGGAGAGAATCCGTCAGAGACTGATGACGGTAAGTAGCGTTCAATGCGAAACTCTGGTTCCGGATCTGGGCGAAACGATATTGCGCCTTCACCTCATGAATCAACAGATGAGTGTGCAGCTTCTGTGTGTCAGGAGTGAACTCCACGCGGTTCTTGTACGCAAACAGAAAATGATGTTTCGCATTCTCTGCACTTCCTATGGTTGCGTTTAACTCGTTGAACGCAAAACTGTTAAGTCTTAATGATTGTCGCTCTCTCTCTTTGAAAACATTATGTTCCAGCAGATTGTCTAACCCAACAGTGAGGTTTTTCCAACTTTTTGTAAGAAAAACAGACGAAACTAAATAACGGCTTCTTTGGATGGAATCTTTAGTGAGGAGATAGCTCGTTCGTGTTTTCAGTTGCCAATTTTTCCATTTGTCGGCAGTTGTCAGCTCATTCCGGAAAGCAAACACATCGTCAAGCCTGTCAAAGAAATTTGCATGATAGAGCAACTGATGCCGATTCTGTTTTGTCAGTGCGATTCCGGCATCTATCAACCAGTCGGAGCTGTTCACGGAATAATCAGATGAAAGGTTATACTGCCGGGCGAACTCCACATCACGGAACGACTCAAATGGTGTGAAGTTCTTATGCACAAACTGCAGCTGAAGTTGGCTCGTCAGAAGCCATGGCAAAGAATCCCGCACGGAGCGCAACGTTTCTATATCATTGACATTCAGGCTATAAGAAAACCCAACATCATCATCCCTGTCTTTCTTGGAGAAAGTGTTTTGGTCATAATGGGACAAAGCGAACTCCGAGTGGATTCGGGTATTTTTTCGGGCGGAGAAATCCAGTCCAATTGTTGCCATTTGTTGGGAAATCGGAGCCGTAAGCATCAAAACTGGCTCATACTCGCCTTGCGGGATGCTGTCTTCCGGCGCGACCCATTCAAAAACACGACCGTTAGCCGTGCTGCTCGCCAATCTGTAATTGCCCTTATGCGTACCCATATAGCTAAACGACGGACTATATAATAATGTTGTGTTAGAATTTATAGAAAATTTATAAATAGTATATATAATATTGTTGTAACTTGTATCTATTTTTTCATACAAAACCCTATCCGGCGAAAAAACGGCAGTGTCAACAACGGGGAAATAAGCGGTTGTGGCAGCATCTCCCATAACGGCAAGGAAGCGTTTGTTTTCATTCGTCAGTTCAGGTTGAATCGACTGGTTTTTCAAATCCTGCTCATGGAAAAAATTAACGTACAACTTGAACGGATGCTTTCCTTCTATTTCTACTTCATTATGAGTAAAGAGGTTATATCGCGAGTAGTGACGATTGGTGTATTCAAACTCCACTATGATTCGCTTTTCAACAGAGACCAGCATTTGAGGGGTGAAGGTAATCTCCGCTGTGTTGTAATCCACCACATAGTCATGGTCTGCACCACGTGTAAGCAACTGTCCATCAACGTAAACCCTTTCCGAACCTGCCACCATAATGATAGAGACTTCCCCGTCAGCACCATAGAGTTTGTAGGGTCCCTGCACCCCATTCTGCACGGTTAGATGCTGGCGGGCGAACCGTCCTTTCGCCATGCCACCGCCTGCCTGGTTGGTCATCTTCAAGTTTTGTTTCGGTCGGGACACCACTCTGGCATCCAAGCCCAAGATGTTCCGCGAGACCCGCAAAAAACGGTCATCACGGAGACTCCATACCACATCGCCAGCATTAATGGTTGCTATCTCCTTTATTTTCAAAGCAATAAAGACACTGCTGATATCCTGTAGGGTTTGAGTGTTCCCTTCTGGCTGAATCGGGATATTCTTATCGGAGACAGAGGCCATAATTTCCACATCGTCAGACAATTTACCAGTAATCTGAAGGTTAAGGGCGGAATTAAGCACAAGATCCTGATTTGTGCCCACCGTCACGCCGCGTGAAATCGCTCCATTTGTATATAATTCATTGTCATTCAATACATTTTTCAAAGAAGGAAGGGAGTTATCGGCGGTTTGGTGCTGGTAGTGTCTCGGTTCGATGTCACGGGAGAACTTGTGCGCCACGGGAAGGGACAGATCGGTCGGGTAAACCTCATACTGAACAAAAATCCGTTTTCCC
>Ga0310694_10006012_pt1 | contig 11522 bp, 11 predicted proteins | sample 174DNAGHGhighgp2_FD_203884 | JGI IMG/M metagenome (GOLD analysis project Ga0310694, IMG submission 203884) | Sheep rumen microbial communities from Palmerston North, Manawatu-Wanganui, New Zealand - 1742 DNA GHGhigh gp2 (v2) (version 2) | ecosystem: Host-associated > Mammals > Digestive system... | reverse complement strand
ATCCACGGTGACCTGCTTCACGCTTTCGTCGTTCAGTTCATAATATTCCTGCAAATCCCACGGCGCGGGCTGTACGCCCCAGGTGCCGGCTTCCACCGTTGCCTGGGTGTCGCTGGCCACGGGCTGGCCTTCTTCATTCACGTAATGAATGGTCACCGTCGCCGCTTCCGGAGCCGGACGGTTATAACGGTACAGGAAGGTCACTTCATTGGGATGCGCGCCGTCATAGTCCACGGTGACCTGCTTCACGCTTTCATCGTTCAGTTCATAGTATTCCTGCAAATCCCACGGCGCGGGCTGTACGCCCCAGGTGCCGGCTTCCACCGTTGCCTGGGTATCGCTGGCCACGGCCTGGCCGTTTTCATCCACATAATGGATGGTCACCGCCGCCGCTTCCGGCGCGGGGCGGTTGTAGCGATACAGGAAAGTTACTTCCGCCGGATGCGCGCCGTCGAAATCCACCGTCACCTGCTTGGACGCTTCATCATTCAATTCGTAATATTCCTGCAGATCCCAAGGATTGGGCTGCACGCTCCAGCTGCCGGCTTCCACGATTTCCTGGGTATCGCTGGCCACCCGCTGCCCCGATTCATTCATATAATGGATGGTCACCATCGCCGCAGCGGGCACCGGCTTGTTGTAGCGGTAACGGAAATACACCTCTGCCGGATGCGCGCCGTCGTAGTCCACAGTCACTTCCTTGGTGGAGCTGTCGTCCAGTTCATAGTATTCCTGCAGGTTATAAGGCTGGGCATAGACCTGCCAGGTGCCGCCCGACACGATCTGCTCGGTATCAGAAGCCACGGTCTGCCCGTTTTCGTCCACATAATGGATCAGCACCCGGGCGTCCTCAACGGGAGGCTGCTCGGTGGGTTCCGCTTCCACATAGGGCATATCGGGGTAGGGAGCATATGAAGATACATACAGATACACCGTGCCCGCCAGGGAATTGTCAGCGGTATAGACTTCGATCATCACCGACTGGGCGGTAAGGCTGCTGCCGGCATCCTCCGGCACCAGCAGCATTTCGCCGTTGGCGGGCGAAAAGCCGGTGTACCAGCCGTTGGGATCGCTGATCTGCAGCGTCAGGCCGCCCAGGGCTTCAGAAGGCACCTGGACCCAATAGCAATCGCTATACCCCTCGTAGCTCACCCGGCTGGCATAGGCCATTTCTCCCTCGCCCCACAGCAGGGCAATGGACAAATCGCTTTCCACCGCGGCCAGCCCCAATGCAGGCAGCAGCGCCAGGATCAGGGCCGTCATCAGCGCAATCCCCTTGCGCATCAAGGAATTACCATGCTTCATACAAACGATGCCTCCTTCGGAATCCATCGGTGAATCCTTGTTTGTTTCAATTTTATTACAAAATATTAACGTTGTCAATCATTTCGACGCACAATTCCCTGCTTTTGCAGGATATTCCTGCCCCGCAAGCAGGATTTTTTTGCTTTCATGTTGAATAGAAAGCAGGATCGAGTAAGAGGAGGAAGAGCCATGAGAGACGAAGCGCTGAAAGAAACCTTCCTGTCCAGCCAGGAAATTTATCGCGGCGCCATCATCCAGGTGGAAAAGTGGCAGGTTTCCCTGCCCAACGGCGGCACAGCCATCCGGGAAATCGTTAAGCACAAGGGCGCTGCGGCCATCGTACCGGTGGATGACAAGGGATATGTCACCATGGTGCGGCAGCACCGCATTGCCGTGGATAAGTTCACCTGGGAAATTCCCGCGGGCAAGCTGGATTCCCTCCTGGAGGACCCCTTTGACGCCGCCAAGCGCGAATTGGAGGAGGAAACCGGCCTGCAGGCCCAGCACTGGCACCTGCTCAACCGCATCGTCACCACCCCCGGCTTTTGCAGCGAGCGCATCGCCATTTACGTGGCCACGGGCCTGAGCCAGCATCCCTCCCATCCCGATCCGGATGAATTCCTGCAATTGAAGCGGCTCCCCCTGGACGAGGCGGTGGCCCAATGCATGGCGGGCGAAATCAACGATTCCAAAACGGTGATCGGCCTGCTCATGGCCCAGCGCTATCTGCACGACCAGGCCGTGCCCTCTTTCGACGCCGCTTCGGCCATACAACGAATGAGCGGCGCCGCTTCATCCCTGTGCGGCGGAAAATAATATGAAAAAAAAGGAAAGAAACCATGCATACGCTCTGTGGATGCTTTTGCTGACGGTCATGCTGCTCTTTGGCGTCGCACTGCTGATCCTGAGCATCCGGCAGGGCCCCTTCTTCAGCCTTGACAGTGCCAGCGTATAGAAGGGCGGCGCCATGCAATATTATCAAAGCTTTTTTTCCCGCCTGCCGGTACTGGAAACAGAGCGGCTGATCCTGCGCCCCCTGCGCATGAGCGACGCGGCGGATATGTACAGCTACGCCAGCGATCCCGAAGTGAGCCGCCACGTATTGTGGGACACCCACCGCAGCATCGGCGAATCCCGCCAGTTTCTGCACGCCGCCATCCGGCAGTACCGCCGGGGGCTGCCCGGGTCCTTCGCCATTGAATGGAAGGCCTCGGGCCGCATGATCGGCACCATCGGCTTTATGTGGATCAACGTGGACCACAGAAGCGCCGAAGTGGGCTACAGCCTGAGCCGGGACTACTGGAATCAGGGCATCATGACGGAGGCGCTGCGGCAGGTGATCGCCTTTGGCTTCGATGAGCTGCATCTGAACCGCATCGAAGCCCAGCACGAAATAGACAATCCCGCCTCCGGCCGGGTGATGCTCCACGCGGGCATGCGGGAGGAAGGTGTTTTAAGGCAAAGGCTGATGAACAAGGGCCGGTTTGTGGACGTAAAGCTGTACGCCATCCTGCGCTCCGATCCGCGCAAAGAAATTTAAGGAGGAAGCACCATGTACCATTATAAAACCCGGGGCACCTGCTCCACCCAGATTGATCTGGACATCGACGAAAACGGCGTCATCACTTCCTGCACCTTCATCAACGGCTGCCGGGGCAACACCCAGGGCCTGGCCAGAATGGTGATCGGCAGAAAGGCCGACGAAGTGAAGGAATTGCTCCGCGGCATCCCCTGCCGGGGCAACACCTCCTGCCCGGACCAGCTCTCCCGGGCCATTGAAGCCTATCAGCAGCAAGCGTAAAGAAAGGAAGAAATACCATGTCAACCAAGAAACAGCAGGAAAAAAAGAAATTCATGATCCGGGTGATCTGCATCGTGCTGGCGGTGATCCTCGTCGGGTCCTCCGTGGCGGCCATATTTGGCATTTTCGGCTGACCCGCGCGGGCCGCGTAAAACCCGGGGAGTACGACGAAACGTCCTCCCCGGGTTTTCATACTGTTCAGAATATATTCCTTGAATGGGCGTTTCGAGGGCTTTGCCCTCGAGCTCCCACCAGGGTGGGCGTCCCACCCCGGACCCACCATCAGGCGGAAACAGCATCTACCGGATAACAAGCAGCTTCCCGCAGCTGCTTGAATGTCGAAGCCCGCCGCTTCCGTGCAGCGCGGCAAAGCCGCGCAGGCTGTGCGCAAGCGCACAGCGAAAAGCCGAGGGGCAGACTCGAAAACAAATTCATTCGTTTTCGGGCTGACCCCCGGCTTTTCCCTTGCCCGGAAGCTCTCTTTGCGTTTATCAAGCTACAGGCGCAATTTGTTTGTTCTTTCACCCATGTCGGTTCGCCGGGATGGGATGCAAGGGCGAAAGCCCTTGCCGCAGGATTATAAGGGCCGCGGAGGCCCTTATCGTATCCCCCGGTTCAGCAGCAAATGGAGAAATCAATTATCGGCCAGATTAAACCCGTTCTTCATATTCCGGCTGGCATCCAGAAGCACCTTGTTCAGGGTATCGGTGGTGCGTTCCCTGGCCATTTGGCACAGCTTCTCGTTGGCCTCGCCGGCCAGGGAAGCGTCGCCGGTTTCGGTGATTCTCCGGTCGTACTCCCGGATGATCTCCCGGCCTTTGGTAATCACGGCGTTCTGGTAGCGCTCGATCTGCTGCACGCAGGTGACGTAGTTATGATCGGCCAGGGCGGCGATGAGGCGGCTGCCCCAATAGAAATTCTCGGTGGACACATCCAGCGTCACGTCGCTGAGATACTTGGGCATTTTTTCCACGTTGGGGTATACCGGCAAAATGGCGTCAAAGGCGGTGGAACCGAAGCAGATCCATTCCACGCCCTTGATGGCCTGGGGTTTGTCGGGCCTGATCTGGCAGATGGAGGTGACCCCGGTGCGGTTGATGCCGATGGAGCGGTACATGCCCCGCTTGCCGGTATCCTGGTTGGTATAGGGATTATAGGGCGTGCCCTGATAATGGGCGGAGAGCATGTATTTCACGTCCTCCACCGCGATTTTCCGATCCGGCACCAGCGACCAGGGGATCCGGTCGCTCTCCGGGGTGAATTCGGCGTTTTCCCCTTCCCAGCGATGGGAACAGGGCGTGAGGAACCGGCCCATGAACCAGGCCCGGGGCGTATTGTAAATGTGATCCATGTCGGAATGGGAGCCAAACACGTCCCGGGGATTGAAGCGGCCGCCCTGGTTCAAATCCAGATGATTGTCCCGGATAAACTCCCGCAGGTCCTTGGAGCAAAGATGGGCCTTCTGTTCGCCAAATGCGTCGTCCAGGTCGAATTCGTCCATGCCAAACTGGTTGGGCGCGATCACCACCCTGTCGTCGGGCACCCGCCGGGCCATCCAGTGATGGCCGCCGATGGTTTCCAGCCACCAGACCTCGTTTTCATCGTTGAAGGCGATGCCGTTGGATTCGTAGGTGCCATACTGCTCCAGCAGGGAGGCCAACCGCAGCACGCCCTCCCGGGCGGAATGGATGTAGGGCAGCACCAGCACCACCATATCCTCTTCCCCGATGCCGCCGGGCGCGTCCTTTTCCCCGCGGGTCTTGGCCTTTTTGTATTCCACCAGCGGGTCCGCCGCCAGTACCCGGGGATTGGAGGTGATGGTCTCGGTGGCGGTCATGCCCACCTGGGAAGCGTTAATGCCGGTGGCCGCCCAAATGCCCCTCTGCTTGTCCACGCTGGGGCAGGCGGTATAGCGCATGGGATCGTCCGGCAGGTCGATCTCCACGTGAGAGAGCACGCTCTTATATTTCCTGGGCTGCTTGTCCGGGGTGACCACGATCAGCTTTTTCACGTCGTAGGAGCCGTCGTCGGTGCGGGAAATCATGGTTGACAAATCATTGCTGGCTTTTTTTCCCACCAGCACGGTGGTGCAGGGCATAGCTTTATCCTCCGTTTGAAAGAATTGATTGAATCAAATGACTTCTACCTTGATCAGGTTGGTATTGCCGGATTTGCCGTTGGGCAAGCCGCCGGTGATCACGATCTTGTCCCCCGGCTGCAGGTGCAGCATTTCCTTGGCCTTTTGGGCGGCCACGTAGAAAAGCACGTCGGTGGAGGTATAGGCGTCGGCCAGGGCCGGTATCACGCCCCAGGACAGGGCCAGCTTGCGCATGGTGGTTTCCGAGGTGGTCAGGCCCAGGATGTCCACCGGCGCCCGGAAACGGGAGATCATCCGCGCCGTGCCGCCGGACAGGGAGCACACCACGATGGCCTTGGCCCCGATGTCAATGGCCATGCCGCAGGTGGCGTGGGACATGGCGTCCACGGTGTTGTGGGTGATGAACTCGGCGGTGCGGAAGCGTTGGGCGTAGTCGATCTTGCCCTCGGTGGCCTGGGCGATGCGGGCCATCACGGCCACAGCCTCCACGGGATATTTGCCCGCGGCGGTTTCGCCGGAAAGCATCACGGCGCTGGTGCCGTCGTAGACGGCGTTGGCCACGTCGGAAATCTCCGCCCGGGTGGGCCGGGCGTTGTAGATCATGCTCTCCAGCATTTCCGTGGCGGTGATCACCCGCTTGCCGATCATGCGGCACTTGGTAATCAGGTGCTTTTGCACGGCGGGCAATTCCTCGTAGGGGATCTCCACGCCCATGTCGCCCCGGCCGATCATGATGCCCTCGCAGGCGGTGCAGATCTCCTCGATGTTGTCGATGCCGGGCTGGTTTTCTATTTTGGCGATGAGGCTGATCTGCTTGCCGCCGTTCTGATCCAGGAACTGCCTTACGTCCAAAAGATCCTGCTTGCGGCTGACAAAGGAGCAGGCCACGTAATCCACTTCGTTTTCGATGCCAAAGAGCAGATCCTGCTTGTCCTGTTCGCTCAGATACACCAGGTTCAGCACCTTGCCGGGGAAGGACATGCTTTTGCGGTTGCTCAGTTCGCCGCCGATTTTCACCCGGCAGTGGATCTGCTTTCCTTCGATCTCCTCCACGTCCATGGCCACCAGGCCGTTGTTGATCAGCACCCGGTCGCCGGTTTTCAGATCGTCGGCCAGGCCGGCATAGTTCACCGACACGCCGTTTTCATCGCCCTCGATTTCATCCACGTGCAGGGTGAAGCGCTGGCCTTCCTGCAAGGTGACCTTGTCGTTTTTGAAGGTGCGGATGCGGTATTCGGGGCCCTTGGTGTCCAGCATGATGGCCACGGGCAAACGCAGCTTTTCCCGCACGGCCTTGATGCGGTCCATCTTTACCTTGTGCTCCGGATGGGTGCCGTGAGAAAAATTGATCCGGGCCACGTTCATGCCGGCCAGCATCATTTTTTCCAGCGTTTCCTCCCGTTCGCTGGCGGGACCGATGGTGCAGATGATCTTGGTTTTGCGCATGGTATGTCCTCCTCTTATTTCGCAAAGCGGGTGATCGCTTTTTTCATAGAAAACCGGCCCGGGACGGTTCTTCGCCCCGGGCCGGAAAATGCTGCTTACTTGCCCATGACTTCCTTGGCGGCCTTCACAACGTTCTCCACCGTAAAGCCGAATTCCCTGAACAGGATGGCGTAGGGGGCGGAAGCGCCGTAATGGTCGATGCCGATCACCTTGCCGTCCAGGCCGGTGAAGCGATACCAGGGCATGGTGGCGCCGGCTTCGATGGCCACGCGGGCGCGCACGGAAGCAGGGATCACCTGCTCCTGATACGCCTTGGGCTGGCTGAGGAACAGCTCCATGCAGGGCATGGAAACCACCCGGGCGTCGATGCCCTCCGCTTTGAGCGCTTCCTTGGCGCCCATGGCCTGCTCCACTTCGCTGCCGCAGCCGATGAGCAGCACGTCCGGCGTCTCCTTTTCGCTGTCAGCCAGGATGTAGCCGCCCTTCATGGCTTCGCAGCCGCTGTTTTCATACTGGGGCAGGTTCTGCCTCGTCAGCACCAGGCAGGTGGGCTTGCCGGCGGTCAGCGCGGTGAGCCAGGCGGCGGTGGTCTCCTTGCCGTCGGCAGGACGGAACACCAGCAGGTCCGGGATGGCCCGCAAGCCGGCCAGCTGCTCGATGGGCTCGTGGGTGGCACCGTCCTCGCCCACGCCGATGGAATCGTGGGTCAGCACGTAGGTAACAGGGATCTGCATGATGGCGCTCATGCGCATGGCGTGCTTCATGTAATCGGAGAAGACGAAGAACGTGCCGCAGAACACGCGCAGACCGCCGTGCAGGGCGATGCCGTTGCAGATGGCCGCCATGGCATGCTCGCGCACGCCGAAATGCAGGTTGCGCCCGGCGCGGTTTTCAGCGGAGTAATCGCCGCCGTCCTTGATGTTGGTCTTGTTGGAGGGAGCCAGGTCGGCGCTGCCGCCAACCAGGTTGGGCAGCAGCTTTGCCAGGCGCTGGATCATTTCGCCGGAGGTGGCGCGGGTGGCCATCTTGGCGTCCCACTGCCACAGGGCGTCGTTCATCACCACGTCGTCGGGCAATTCGGCGCTGAACCAGGTTTCCCATTCCTCGGCCAGTTCGGGATAGGCCTTGGTGTAGGCAACGAACAGCTCGTTCCATTCCTTTTCGGCCTGATCGTTCTTTTCCATGGCAGCCTTGCAGTGCTCGTACACCTCGGGATAGACGAAGAAATCATCCTCCGGCATGCCCAGGTTCTTCTTGGTTTCCTTCACGTTGTCCACGCCCAGGGGCTCGCCGTGGGCCGAGGGCTTGCCTTCCTTGGCGGGGCAGCCAAAGCCGATCTTGGTGGGGCAGATGATGATGGTGGGCCGCTCGTCCTTTTTGGCGTCCTCCAAAGCGGCAATCACGCTGTCCACGTCGTTGCCGTCCTTGAGGCGGATCACCTGCCAGCCGTAGGCTTCAAAGCGCTTGCCCACGTCCTCGCGGAAGGCGATGTCGGTATTGCCTTCGATGGAGATTTCGTTGTCGTCGTAGAGCAGGGTCAGTTTGCCCAGCTTCAGGGTGCCTGCCAGGGAGCAGGCTTCGGAGGAAATGCCTTCCATCATGCAGCCGTCGCCGCAGACCACGTAGGTGCGGTGATCCACCACGGGGAAGTTGGGCCGGTTGAAGTGGGCGGCTACCATGGTTTCGGCAATGGCGAAGCCCACGGCGTTGGCCACGCCCTGGCCCAGGGGACCGGTGGTGGTTTCAATGCCCACGGTGCGGCGGTATTCGGGATGGCCGGGGGTCTTGCTGCCCCACTGACGGAACTGCTTGAGATCGTCCATGGCCAGCGGATATCCGGTCAGGTGCAGCATCACGTAGTTCAGGGAGCTGGCATGGCCGGAGGAGAGAACGAACCGGTCCCGGTTGGGCCATTGGGGATTCCTGGGGGTGTGATGCATTGTGTTGACCCACAGGGCGTAAGCCAGGGGGGCCATGCCCATCGGCGCGCCGGGATGGCCGGAGTTGGCCTTCTGCACGATGTCGGCAACCAGGGTGCGGATGTTGTTGATGGTGGTTTGCCTGATGTCCATGATGCCTTACCTCTCTTTATCTTGAATGTAGTTTTCCAGTTTGCTCAAATCAATGCCTTCGCTGCCCGCCAATACGGCATACAGAGCCTTGGCCATTTGCCTGACGCCGCCCTCCACGTCGCTTTCCAGATTCAGCGGCAGCACGGGATCGTGCACCGACAGCCGCAAAAGGAACCAGCCGTTGCCATATCCGCCGTTCAGATCGAAATTGATCCTTACGCCCTCCCGGTTGTCCGGCGCAATGTGCCAGCCCGGGGCGAAGGCGGCGTGGTCCATCACCTTTTCGATGGCGCTGTGCCCGGCGGCGCGGAAGTCCTCCTGGGTGATGCCCAGGCGGATCTCGGCGCTTTCCACCGGTTCCTGCAAATCAGCGATCAGGGAGGAAAGCTCCTTGCCCTCCTGCTTTAAGCGCATGGCCTCGCAGATCAGCACCGTCACCAGGTACATGCCGTCGTCCAGGAAATGATTTTCCCGCAGGGCGGCGTGGCCGCTGGTTTCGATGGCCAGGGGGCAGTCGATGCCGGCGTCGTTCAGACGCTTGGCCTCGTTGATCACGTTGCGGTAGCCCCGCTTGTAGCGATAATGCTCGCCGCCCCATTCCATGATGAAGCGGGCCAGGCCCGAGGAGGTGACCGAATCGGTCACGATGGTGAGGCCGGGCTTGCGGTCCAGCAAAATGGCGGAAATCAGGGCGATCAGGCGGTTGCGGTTGATTTCCCGGCCGGTGGAATCCACAATGGCCGCCCGGTCGCAGTCGGTATCGAAGATCACGCCCAGATCGGCCCCGGCCTTCACCACCGCGGCGCTGACGGAGGCCATGGCCTCTTCGTTCTCCGGGTTGGGGATGTGATTGGGGAAGCGGCCGTCGGGCTCCAGGAACTGGCTGCCCTCCACCCAGGCGCCCATTTCCTCCAAGAGCCTGGCGTAGAAGCCGCCGGCGCCGTTGCCGGCGTCCACCACCACGTGAAGGCCCAGCAGGGGCTTTTGCACGTCGGTATCCAGGCCGCGGCAAATGCGGTCCTTGAGCTGCTGGCAGTACACCGGCAGAAATTCCCTCTTTTGGATGGGGCTGGAGCCGCCCTGCAGGGGCAGATCGCTTTCGGCAATGTCCAGGATCGCGTCCAGATCGGTGCTTTCAATGCCGCCTTCTTTGGTGAAGAACTTCAGGCCGTTGCGGTCGGAAGGATGGTGGCTGGCCGTAATCATCACCGAGCCGTCGCAGCCAAAGCCCTCTGTGATCAGGCTCATGAACATAGCGGGCGTGGTGCACATGCCGTAGCTTTCCACTTGCGCGCCCGCCTGGGCGCAGCCCATCGCGCAGGCCTCCAGCAGCATTTCCCCGGTCAGGCGGGAATCCCGGCCCAGGGCCACCCGCGGGTTGTCGATCCCCCGCCGCCTGAGCCATTCCACAAAGGCGCCGCCGATCCGGCCGGCCGCCTCCGCCGTCAGCGGAGGATTCTCCCCCATGGCGCGTCCCCGCACGTCCGTGCCGCTTTTCAAACTGCGCAAATCCGTACTCATACATTCCCTCCCATATCGTCCATTTGATTCATTGCTTCCTCCACACAGCCCCGGAAAATCCAGTACAAAGGGGCCAGCGCTTCGTAATCCTTCATCACCCGGTCGGCAAGATCGGGCGAGGAAATCCATTGCATCTGCGCGCCGTTCCGGCTGGCGTACACCTGCTTTTTGAGGTACCAGGGCTTCAGCGCCTCGGGCAGCTCTTTGGGCGCGGCCATTTTCTTCCATTCCTGGCCGTCCAGGGTAAAGCCGCGCCTTTTCAATACCGGCAGGATACGCAGAAAATCATCGGGATGGGCCAGCATACGGCGGCGCATCACGTCCATGATCTGCCGCCCTTCGCCCCAGATGCCCACGCCCCAGGTCACGTTTTCCGGCGACAGCTCAAACCAGTAAAAGGGCGTGCCGTCGTTGGCCATGCCCTGCTGGCGGAAGGCCACCCACAGATGATCCCGGTAGGGGGATTTATCCTTGGAAAAGCGGGTATCCCGGTTGATGCGGCTCAGGCACTTTTGGGGCCGCACCTCCATATCCTCGCTGATTTTGCTTTGGATGCGGGGGCCCAGCGCGCCGATAAAATCATAGAACGGCTGACGCACCTCCCGGTAGTATCTTTCCCGGTTGGCGTCCATAAAAGTTTTATCGTTGTGAAAGCGCAAATCCAGGAAAAAGGGAATCACGCCTTCGCCAAAACCCTGAAACACTTTCGTGCCTCCTCAAGCCTCTTTTTCACCACGCTTCATTATATACGAAAACCGGATGGAATTCAAGGCAAAAAGCATCGAAAAAAGCCGCAAACGCAAAAGCCGATGAGAAAATCCCATCGGCTTGAAGAATGATTATTTTTCCGCCGGCATATCCGCCAGCAGCGCTTTCGCCCTGGCCGCGTCCTTTTCCACCTGGCGCTCCACCTCCTGCAGGGAGGCCATCTCCCGGGTTTCCCGCAGGAAATGGTACAGCCTGAGCGTCATGGTCTGGCCGTACAGGTCGCCCGTCCAGTCCAGCAGAAGCGTTTCCACGGTGGGCGTCTGACCATCGTGCAGCGTGGGCCGCAGCCCCACGTTGGTCACGCCGACGCACTTTTTCCCGTCCACCTCCGCAATGGCCGCGTACACCCCGAAGGGCGGCAGGGCAGCGCCCTTGGCCATCTGTAGATTGGCGGTGGGCATGCCCACCGTATGGCCGTTGCCCTTGCCGTGGACGATCACACCCTCAAGGACGTACAGCGGCTGATCCATTTCATCCTCCGAATCACTTGATTTTGGCATGCAGCAAGGGA
>Ga0310694_10006010_pt1 | contig 11524 bp, 16 predicted proteins | sample 174DNAGHGhighgp2_FD_203884 | JGI IMG/M metagenome (GOLD analysis project Ga0310694, IMG submission 203884) | Sheep rumen microbial communities from Palmerston North, Manawatu-Wanganui, New Zealand - 1742 DNA GHGhigh gp2 (v2) (version 2) | ecosystem: Host-associated > Mammals > Digestive system... | reverse complement strand
TGCCATCGTCGGTCATGGCCTTGTACATGCCCCAACCAGCGATTCCAGCCCACGTGAGCGGGATGAAGGTGTCGTTGAGAATCTTGCGGGAGTTCACGGCAAGGTCGTTGTACGTGAACTTCTTGTTCCAGTAGCCCCGAATCTTCTCAATCTGCGCCGTCGCGTCGGCGACGGTCGGGAGGATTTTGCCCGTCCTGCCGAAGAAGATGCCGTTCAGCTCGTCTTTCAGCTTCGATGCCGTGCAATCGGTCGGGTTCTGGTGGTTCTTGCGCTTCCAGACGGTGAAATTGCTCGTCGCCTCCTTCACCAAGCCGTAGAAGGACTCGATGCCGATGCCGATGATTTCCTTGTCGAGGTCAACCGAACCAGCCGAACGTTCGAACTGGGTAGCGTCGCCGAGGGCAAGAAGCAGGTCATAGACCTTGAAGCCGAGGAAAGCGTCCACGCATGTAGAACCGACGACGGTCAGTTCGTTGTTCGGGTCGCGGAAGTAGAAGTACCCGTTGCGGTTCTTTATGTTTCTTCCGCAATGGTCGCATCTCATGTTCCTTTCGTTGACCTCGAATTCGTCCTTCGGGTCGTCGGACTGCATGGTGCGATACCATCTTCCGTCAATACGACGGTACTCGCCGATGAAACGGTAGCCCTTCATTCCGACGATTTCATCTGGGACGGAGAGGACGTACTTCTTGCCCTTGACACAATAATGCAGGTTGCTGGAGGCAACCTTGATGTCGATGTCGCATTCGCCAAGGAAAATCGGTTGGGTTTCAGCGAAGCCAGAAGCCTTCAGGCAACGGTTGAACTTCTTCATGAGCTTCTGGAATTCTTCTTCCTTCGTGGGACGGACTTTGAAAATCATGTTCGGCATAATTCGCTCCTTTGGGTTGGTCTGGTGTCTCAGGATTTTCATCCTCTTTCATTGTCAACGCCCTTAATATACACCGAGAATCCACGATTGCAAATCGGAAGCGTGAAAAAAATAAAAAAGCCGAAGAATTTCCTTTCTTCGGCTTTTAGTCTAAACAATTATAATAATAGACGGATTCAGGATTCGTCCACAGAACCGTCGTCGGAGTCCTGCAACCTCTCGTCGCCCTCCTCCACGATGATGTACCCGTTGTCGGCAATCCAGTCGTTGATGTTCATGGAGGCAACCGTGTCGTCGCCCTCCTTCATCCCGTTCATGTACTCCTCAAGGAGCTTCTCGTGAGCCTGCTTCTGGGTGATGTACTTCGGCGGGTTCGGATACAGCTTGTTGGATATGATGTCCGAGCACTCCTCGCATTTCTTCAGGGTGTTGATAAGGATGCTCCACGAATCCATCTCCTTCTCCTCGTCCCCGTTCTCAAGGAAAGCCTCGCTCGACACGAAGCTTCCGAGATTGTCGAGCGTTATGCTGAAAAGCTCCTTCTCCATCTCGTTCTCTTCAGGAAGCATGTCCCTGACATCGGCGAGAAGCTTCTTGCACATGTTGATTCGTTCCTTCCAGGTCATTCCACGTCCTCCACGCATCATTGCACCTTTATCACACGCTTCTTGTGGCTGGTGAGGTCGTAAAGCATCGCGTCCCACCCGACAAGGCTACCGTGGTCAACATAGAACAGGCACATGCCCCAGTCCGTCAGACCGACGCACTGGCGGGCACCGTACTTGGTGTCGCTGGACTGCAACGCTGGAAGCGTGAACCCGTACCAGTTCGATTCACCGCAGAACGAGAAGTAATGCACATGGGAGCGGACATAAACATCCGCAGGCTTCGTGTCCGTGCGCAACGCCTCGATAGCCTCCCAGAGACGGTGCCTTCCGACTGGCATGGCGCGGTTGTAGGGACTGCTGGACGAGCCGACCTTGTGCTTCACATTGAACATCAGACCGTCCACGTTCACATTGAGTTCATCCTGTATCGGGGAGTTCATCCTGTCGGCAACCTCCTTGTCGAAGTCCTCCCCGTTCGGGGAAGCCGTGTGGTAAGGCGTGCCGTAGGTGAACATCAGTTGCTTCGCGTCGATTTCCTTCAGGACGTTCACGGCGATGTCGCATTGCTCGAACATGTCGGACGTGATTTGCTCAGTCCCTCCAGAACGGGTCCCCTTCCCGTCGATGACATCCCCGTTCACGATGAGCGCATCGACCTTCCCGAAGGAGTCGCACATCTCCATGTAGTTGTCCCACATCTCACGCTGGAGGTTCGCGTAGAACGAATTGCGCCCCTTTGAAACGAACCAGTCTGGAGGCGTGATACCGCACATCGACCCGCAGTGCAGGTCGCCGATAATCAGAATCTTCTTACTCATGTGGATGTTCCCCTACTTTATTTTCTACAGAATCTTCTTCGCAAGGATGTCTGGGACTCGGATGAACCCGAACGCCGAGACTATCCAAGGCTCTTCGTCGAAAACGATGATGTCGCCGATGTTCACCGTCCGCATCTGCCTCTTCTTCCGCTTGTCAATCGACAGGACGGAATAATGGCGGAACACGGCGTTGAGGGACTCGGCTTGCCCGTGTCCTACCATATTATACTTCCATGTCACGATTTTGAGACCGTTCTCGCACCAGTCGATGCTCCTGTTGAGAGAGCATGTCAGCATGCACTCCATGCGGTTCGCGTTGTCAACATAATATAACCTGTAGCTCTTCATCGTTTCAGACAGTATCCCTTCACAACAAGCCTCATTGTCTTCGTGTCCCTGTAGAATTTGAACGCGAGGATGTTCTTCGGAACGATGTCGAACACGTACTTCGTCACCGTCTTCTTCAGGGTCTTGCTGTTCTTGAGAACCTTTCGCGTGTACTGCCTGATTATCACGTTGCTCAATTCCTGGTCGAATTCCTTCAGGAGGGACTTGAGGAAGTCGTAATCAATCGGGGCGTTGTCCATCCATATCTGCTCTGGAGGCGTGAATTCGAACAGTCCGAGATACACTTCAATCTTCTTCCCCTGACCGTTGTCGGTTTCCCCGACCTTCACAGCCTTCTTCAAATTGAGCTTGTGAAAACCAGACTTGAATATCTGTAGAAAGTCCTCTTTTTTCATTTCCAAGGCAATCCTTTTTTCATAAAACCATCATGTTCTTAATCTATGCGGTTTTATAAACGGAAATTCAAAAAAAGGCAACCACTGGGACGAGTGGTTGCCATGAGAGCCTGATGGATTATCTCTTCTTCGGCGCGATGAGTCCGTATGCCCCGTCGTCGAGCGAGTAGGACAGCATCTTGAAATCGTTGTCCAACGGTCTGAAGGCGATGGTCAGGTTGTCGTCGCTCGTGTTCTTGACGACATCGAGGAGGTCTGTCGGCTTGACGAGAACGCTTTCGTCGAAGCCCTTGACGCGCTCGCACGGGAATGTGTCGTCAAGCATGCCGTCGCCAGAATCACGCACGGAACGGATGGTGATTGAATCCTCTTTGAAATCCATCTGGATGGTGTTGTCGTTCGCCACGACGATTTCGATGGATTCCTTCAACGCCTTCGCCGACAGCTTGTATTCCGAAATGATGTCGTTCTTGAACATCCTCTGGACATCGGGGAAGTTGCAGAGAATCTTCGACGCATACGCCTCAAGCTTGTCCGACACAAGCACGATTTTCGATTCCTCCATGTACACCCTGACCGTATCCTCGTCGTCGTAGAGACCGATGGATGCGATTGTCTTCGGAGACATGATTCCGCTGACCGTGTTGGTTGCCATCCCTTCGAGCGATTCCGAATTCGGCTTCTTCCATCCCGCGACACGGTGGCGGTCTGTCGAGACCATCGTCAGGTCGTCGCCACAGCCGACGAAGTTGACACCCGTGATGTACGGGGTCTGCGTGTCCTTCTCGTTCCTTGCGAAACCAGACTCCCTGATGGCGTTTTTCAATGTCTTCGCGTCGATTTCGAAGTACGGGATGTCCGTCGGAACGACCGACGCATCCTCCTGAGCCTTGAGGGAGTTGTTCTCATGCAACGCCCATTCGAACTTGGACTTGCCGTCCGTGAATTCGATGCCAGACATCTTCTCGCCGTTCTCGCCAGCCCTGTCCATGAAAATCGTGGCGGTCAGCTCGTTCCCACGGGCGCGGACGGTCTGCATCAACTGGTTGTACTCGATGCAGAATTCAAACACGTCCTTTTCCTCCGTGTCGAAATATGCGCGTCCAGCGGACGCAAAGTCCGTGGCGAAAAGCATCGCCTTGTTGTTCTCGTTCCTGAAATGGACGAACGACACCGTTTTGTCGATGTTCGTCTTCCCGATAAAGATTCCGATTTGCTTCAACGCCTTTGTCAACTTGCTCTTGTCAATCTTCATTGTACTTACTTTCTCCTTTGCTGGCTTATTTCTTCTTTGTGGAAATCTTCTTCGAACTCAAGTCCACCTTGTACGTCTGGACAAGCTCGCGGTCTTCCTCGACCTTTTTCAAGACCTCGGTCTCGTATTTCAGGAAATCGCGCCGTCCCGCCTGCCACTCGTAGTAGGCTCTGCCGAGATGCGCGATGGCGCAAGCGTCCGCGATGTTGTTGGAAGCCGTGTCGAGGTTGTGCCTCTTGTAAACGGACTTGAGCATGTTGTCCTTCGGGGCGACACCCTTGCCAGTCTCGAATTTCTTGATTTGCGACACCGCGAACGTGATGTAGGGATGCCCGTTGTCGAGAAGCCTCATCCTGACGACCGTGCCGAGCGTGGCGAGCTTGATGACCGACTGCGGTTGCTTGCCCGTGAAGTAGTCCTCCATCGCGATGAGCGTGATGTTCTCGCCCTTGATGCATCCGACAATCTTGTTCGCGATGTAGTCCGAACGCTCGATGTCGTTCGGGAAGTCTTCTGGCTTCGTGTTGATTTCAAAGTATTCATCCTTACCGCCATCCTTGATGAGGTAAAACCCAGTGGCGGTGAGCGAAAGGTCAAGACCTAGGAAATTCATCATCCCGCACCCCCTATCGTATCTTCTCTTCTGCTTCGGCGACGAGCTTCTCAAGCTCGGCGAGCTTCGCGTCGCGTTCCTTCTTCATCGTCTCTATCGCCTGTGCGAAGTCCGTAATCTCGACACCGTATGTGTCCTTGATTTCCTTCTTGCTCTTCTCCAGCTCGTCCGTCAGCCTCTTCACCTCGGCTTCGGCAGCGAGTCTTTTGACCTTAATTGAATCGACCCTTTTCTTGAGCGACTCAAACTTTTCCGCTTCCGTCATCCTTGTTCTCCTGATTTTCCTTCCGTTCCTTCTTCTCCTTCACTATCTCCTTCTTCGCGTCCTCCAGATAGTTTTTCCGCTTGTTCCTATCGACAACCATCCCGTCGAACAGGACGCGCTGGACTTGCGGAGGAATGATTTCCATCGCCCCAATGGAGCCGAAATCGCATACAAAGCCATGCCCCTGAGCATTGCTCTTCTTGTAAACCTCGCAATTCATATCTTCAATATGACATGGATTTGAAGAAAGAAGGCACCTGCCTGCGCAATTAATCGACGGGTTCTTGCACACATAAGCCTGAAGACCAGAATACCCGCCTGTCACCCCGCCACCGACAATCTGGTATGCGAAGTATCCCTTCATGTTGAAGGTGATTTCATCCTTCCCGCCATCTTGCAAAAGCCTCACGCAGTCGTCCGTCGAGCCAGTGCAAAGCCCCTCGAACACATGACCGTTGCAATCCCATATCTTGAGCCTTTTCCCATTCAGTTGTTTCATCGTGCATTCCTTCTACATAAAAAATCCCATGCCAATACAATAATATGGCATGGGATTCGACAATGGAATGTAACGAATGATTTTATTTGAACGTGAATGACACCGAATATCCGCTAGGACCGTACTCTTCGCAGTTGAAGACGACCGTCCTGCCGTTGTCGATGCTGTTCTCCTGACCGTCCAGCTCGGTTTTCAGCTTGTCCCACGGAAGCGCAAGCTTGCCGTCGTTCTCCTCGCCCTGTTGCTTGTCCTCCTCCGCCTGAGTCCAAACACTGCACCTCCTCCCGATGACATTCTCGCCGTCGTCGATGTCGGTGGCGTAGTCATAGATGCACCAGCCGTACTTGGCAAGCTCTTCCGAAAGACAATACGTTTCAATGTCGTCAAAGTATTTCTGCGTCTTCTGGTCGTCCCCCGCGACAAGACTCTTGGCGAGTCTGACCAATTGCCACGCCGTCTTGATTCTGATGCCCTTGTCCATCTTTTCTCCTCTTCTGCTTATTTGAACCAATGTTTCATCGCATCCAAGTTATACGGCATTATAAAGAAATAATTGAAAACAAATCACGGCTCATTCCCTCACCTTCCGTATCAGTCCTTGACCACAAGTTTGACGATGGCGATGATGTTCTCCTTCTCTGGAGGGTTGAAGCAGTTCTTGTCCATCACCCCAGAAGTCAGCCAGATTTCGTTCTCTGGCATGCGACCGTCCTCGGCTTCGATAAATTCGGCAGGCTCGTTGTCGATGGTTTCCCAGTCAATGTTCTTCCTGATAAGCTCCATCATCTTCTTTCCAGCTATGGCATACCTCCACAGTATATCCTTTTCGACCAGATTGAAATGCGCCTCAATCAAATCGACGTATGTAAAATCCTTCCCGATTTCAATCGGGTCGCAAGCGTCGTAAAGCCCCACGCCACTGAAATCACCCTTCACCCAGTCGAAATCCTTGTCGATGTCACTTCCTTTGCTCTTTCCCATAATCATTCCTCCTGTTCAATATACTCCACCAGTTTCTTCGATTCCTTGAACGCATCGTAGAGCGTCCTCGTGAATTTGTCGCTGTATGCAATCTTTATCGTCGCGAACTCCATCCCCTTCTTCTCGTACTTCCCGATGAACTTCTCAAGCCCCTCGACGACATCCTTCCCGTCGTCGTAAGACCAGCGTTCCCTCTCGCGCTCGACGACGTTCTCCGCTCCGTATGCCACAAGTTGCGTCGAGTCGCTCGACCAGTCCCTCGACATCTTGTCAACCGCGTCGATGAAGTCGTTCATCGAAATCGTCTTCCCGCTCCTTCCAAGCCTCAGAACCGCATCCCCCTTGTAGGCTATCGTGCAGGAAGCCGAGCTTGAGTTGCTGACATATCCAAACCTGACAATCATTTGACCACCCCGTTGAATTCGACGAACTTCCCAGTGCCCTTGAATGCGTTGTACAACGCCATGATAAGCCTGTCGTCCTTCGAAATCCTTATCTTCATGAACCCGACACCATCCCTCTTGTTCCTCCTGAAGAATTCCTTCAGCTCGTCAAGGCTCTCCTTGTCGCGGAATTCATTGTACTCCTCATAGTCCGTCACCGCCTTCTCCCCGACGGCGAGCAACATCGTCCCGCCGTTGTTCACAGTGCAGAGGACTCTTATGAAATCGCCTACCTCAATCCTCTCCACGGAACCCGCGATGGAAACCCATGCGTCCTCCTCGTAAGCCATGATGAAGGAGCGTGTGTCGGAATCACCGCCATAACTTCCCATGAGACACCTCCGAAACGTCACCTGCTGACCTGACACATGTTGCTCTTGTAATGGAACAACGCCTTCTTCCAGATGTCGTCGGGAAGGCACTGCTTGTCGAAAACCCGACTGTTCAGGACATCCTCGTTGCCGAACATCTTCTCAATCTGGAACGGGGCAGCGAGCCAGGCGGTGACAAGCATGTTCTTGTTGCAATCGACAATCATCATCACCCCAGTGCTGGTGAGCAGGCAGAGCCTTCTGTCGCCTTCCTTCTGGTCTGACTTGATTCCGCAGACGACGTTGCCGTATCCGCCCTCCCATTCTATCAGCTTCCTCCGTCTCATGTGCTTGGCATCCTTGTAGTGTTCCGAAAGCCTGAGACGGTGTATGTCGAGTTGGTATTGCCCTTTCATTTTCTTTCCTCTTGCCTTTCAGAAAAGCCTGAGCTGTACGGGTTCCGAATTCATCATGCAGAACCTCATGCTCCCTTCCTTGTAGTATGTTTCGTCGATTTCCGCGCCATAGGCGATTCGTTTGTTCATCACGGCTGACAGGGACGCGGTGAAAAGACCGCCGAACGGCTCCCAGACGACATCCCCTTCATCCGACGTGGATTCAATAAGCAAGCCCATCAGCTCAAGTGGCTTCTGTTGCGGATGCACCGCCTTCCCGTTCAAGTCCCTCACCCTCTCGTCGCCGTATGGCTCTGGGAATGACAGGACGTTCGTCATGTCCGACGGGCAACGGAACTTCGGTTGCCTTTCCTGAACCTTCTTCCTTATCCCGTCCAACTGCGCGTTGCTCTCCTGAATCACGTCGTCATTAAAATATGGCTTGCCTTCGGGATTCCCGTATTCGTTCGCATAGCCCCTCAATTTGGCATACTGGCTTTCTGGAGGGATGTAGAAGCAGGAGTCGGACGCGAGGTACTTCCTCGTCGCAGCGTTCTTCACCCCGCACGCCTCGTTCGCCTTCTGGAACGGCAACCCAGTCCTAATCCATTCGTTGCGGAGCGGGTTCCTGATTTGTATCCCGCCAATCCTGTCGCGCACATACTGCACGACGACCTCTGTACGGCACGGGAACTGGTTCGGTGCCTTGGCGTTCGCCCTCTCGACGACATGCGACACGCCCTTGTCCCAGACACAGCTCCTCACGTACTTCCAGCCATGCCTCCTCAAGACTGGATGGACGTTAGCCCACCCAAGCTCCGTGTTGAAGAACCACAGCGTCGTGTAGGTGGCGCACAGTTCAGACCACTTCGCGACATGCGGTTCATACCAGTCCGCGATGGACTCGCGACCTTCCAGCTCCCCGTCGAACCAGTCGATTCCGTATGCCCCGTCGGACACGATGACAGTCGGCTTAGCCCACCCGTCGTAGAAATCAAGCGCATCCCCGTGCTCCAGATGCGCGTCCCAAGTATTAATCATAGAATCGTACTCCTTTGCGTAAAACAAAAAACTCCATACCTTTAATATGGTATGGAGTCGTAAAAATTCGGATGCCGTTCCGTTCAACTTATCTGCACGGCGTACTGCTCCTTGTTGGCGAGCTTCACTCCGAGCACTGGGTCGAGATGCGGTTCCTGTCCTGGAATGTACCTCCCGAACTTCACGATGATGTTGCTGAAGTGCTTCAGCACGTCGATTTTGTCCTTGATTTCATTCTCGTAGTAGCCCGTGAAGACCACAATCGTGTCCTTTGTCTGGTCGCGGAAGCAACGGATTAGCTCGACCAGCTCCTCGAACTGGAGCATCGGCTCGAACCCGCCGAACACGACGGCATGGGTAATCGGGTTCTTCAGGTACCGATTCACCAGCGCGTCGTTGTGCTTGTTCACGATTTTGCAGTCGTAGGCGGGGGAATTCTGGCACATACAGATGTCCATCCCAAGCTCCCTGCAACACTTCCAGTCGCAGAAACACGTCGAAATGAACATGCACGGGTCTTTGAACTGGACGAAATCCTCGTCGATGACATTCTTGAGTCTCATGGCGCGTCCTCCTCAGTCAAGGAATGCGGAATGCTCGTCGCTCAGGACATCCATCCAGTCGCGAAGCTTGAATTCCGCCTTACGCTCCTTCGAGTAAGTGCGCTCTGGTACAAGGAAGCCAACGATTCTCTGAACCGAGGTGTACTTCGGTTCACCACAGATGGGGCAGACCTCGCCGTAGAACGAATGGTTGTGCTTGCACACGCTGATGCGGACACAGAACGCGAAATAGACCACGCCTGCGTCGGCGACGTAGTTCAACAGATTCCACGCCTGCTCGAAGTTGGCGAATGGAGCAGACAAATTTATATGACTTATGGACCCCCCATTACATGCCCTGTCTAAAGCCGCGCTGATTTTGACCTTCTCCTGCATCGTCGTCTTGACGGCGAGAGGAATCCACTGGTTGCCATAGAGCGGAAGTTCGTACTTCTCGTTCGGGAAGGCAATCTTGTCCTTCTCCATCAGCACGACCGCAGCGCGCTCTGCGGGGACTTGCTCCACATTGATTTTGTAGTTCTTGTCCTTCGCGAATTCGTTCTTGACTTCGTGGATTTTCGCAAGAATCCTCTTCGCGAATTCCAGTCCTTCGTCCGTGTACCTGGTATAGCCGAATTCGTCCTTTTCGACCATGCCGTACTTCTGGAGGACTTCGTAGATGCCGATGATTCCGATTGTGTTGTACTGGCTGTCCATGTGCATGATTTCCAGCGAGTAGTTCGGAAGCAACCCCTTCTCCACATTGCGCTTGATGATGTGGCGAACCACGTCGAGGCATTGCAGGTCAAGGATAATCTTCTCCGCGAGAGCGTCGAGATAATGGTCTTTGTCGTTCTCGTAGGCGATTCTCGCGAGGTTGATGGTGTTGACCTTGACGCTTCCGACTTCAAGCGATGTACCGCCGATGGAATTGAAGTATCCGAGTTCCTGAATGTCGGATGTCAGACGACAGCAGTTCGACAACGCCGTGACGGAGGATGAGATGTAGAAGTTGGAGTCAGCCCAACGCATGTTGTGCTCACAGCACCATCTTGCGAATTCCTCGTTGTGCCACTTTCCGTCCTTCTTGAGCAACGCCATCGTCAGCACGGGGAACGTCATCGCATTCTGCTCGCGGACTTCCGACACGACTCTCATGAACGCCTTCTGGTATTCCATGATGTCGTCGATGTAGTCGATGATGAACGAGCCGTCTGGGAATTCCTTGCCACCGAACAGTTCGACAAGGTACGCATCGTCGAAGATGCTGAAGTTCGTGAACGCGCTCTGGTTGACGCGCAGGTACGGCTGGTTCAGCTTGTAGATGATGCGCTGGAATTCCTGGTCTCGGTAGTATTCTGGAGACTTCGTGTAGTAGCCTTCTTCCACATCCTTCTTCCAGAAGTAGAACGAGTAAACGAGGAACGACGGAAGACCAACGGCTCCAGACGAGCGGTTGCTCGTCCATGAAACGAATTCGCCGACGAAATCCGTGTACGTCACCAAGTGCTTCGGAGGTTGCGCGTTGAAGCCTTCGACAAAATACAAACCTTTTTTTATAAGTTGTTCAATATCATACGCGAAGCAGTATGGTTTCTGGGTCGAAGAAGCGGAGTCATGGAGGTAGAAATGACCGTCCCATTCATTCCTGAGCCATTCATTAGCAACTGCATAACCATATTTCTTGTTCAACTCGTAGTAAATCTTGTTGAACGCCAGCAACTTCATGTGTGGCTTGTCCATCTCCGAGGTCAGCGAAACAATGTCCTTCGTCCCGACGTTCGCGTTCCCGTCGATGGTCGCGTCGGCGACCGTGTTCTTGTCAACAAAGTTGTCGATGAAGTCCGTAAAATTAAGTTGCGATTCGGCGAACCCGTTCAGCCGTCTCAGTTGCTCGCCACCTTCCTCACACAGCTTGTTGAACTGCGTTGTGAAATTCTTATCAAGTTTGACGTTAATTTGCATAGTAAACCCTGTAGCCTTGTTTCCAACACCCTGACAATTAGAGACTGTTCACGAATTTGACGGCATCAAAGTAAGCCATCATCTTCCCGTCCGCGCACTGCAAGACAGGCACCGAAGTTATGCCAAGTTCAGCCATTTTGCTCGTATCCTCAATCTTCTCGACTTCAATTTTCT
>Ga0310694_10006008_pt1 | contig 11526 bp, 24 predicted proteins | sample 174DNAGHGhighgp2_FD_203884 | JGI IMG/M metagenome (GOLD analysis project Ga0310694, IMG submission 203884) | Sheep rumen microbial communities from Palmerston North, Manawatu-Wanganui, New Zealand - 1742 DNA GHGhigh gp2 (v2) (version 2) | ecosystem: Host-associated > Mammals > Digestive system... | reverse complement strand
ATTTACACCTCAACTTTATATGGATTAGGACCCATTTTCCATGTTTCTTCTATATGATTTTCTATTTCACTATCGGAAACACCACGAGATAGTAATTCAGATTTTATCTCTTTTCTTGTATTTTCTATATATTGTTTTGCTTCCTCTAAATATCCTGATGTAACAGATTTTGGATAAAATCCAATATGAAGTTTAACATAGGCTTTAAAATTTCTTTCTATGTGTTTATAAACATTCATTAGGTGGTCGGTAGTCATTTCTTCATAGATTAATTCTCTTCCATAGGAATCTAACCAACCACCTGAATATTTTGTTTCTTTTTCAATTCCATTACAAATTAGTTTCATAGTTATTCCTCCGCATAAAACTCTGAAAAGTACGTATTATCTTGTTCTTCTATATCTGTATTATAGTTTTTATCCTGTTTCTTTATATGAAATCTACTATCGCCAACAGAATAAACTAAGGTATAGAAATCACCATTTTGATTGTTATTTAATTCATCTATTAAATCAGATAAATTTTCTATTGCTTTATGAAATTTATTTTTCTGTCTTTGATTCATTAACAAAACCTTTCCATTATATGATTTGTTGTTAAAATTTCGTCTTTATATTTTATTGGGCTTAACTTTTCTATATCCGATAAAGGAATTTGAACAGTATCCATAGCGATTCCTCTTAAACCATGCTTTTCACCGAGTTTGTTTAAAACCTCTCCAAAAGCAGAAAGTTTACATCTTGTTAAGTGTCCTTCTACAACTAATTTATACTCATTTTCAAGAAGTATTATTTTTACAACAGGAACATTGAATACATTTTCTATTGTTTCTTTTACTTCTTGTAAAGTATCATTAAAAGCAAAACATCCTAATAATCTTTTATAGATTATTTCCATTTCTTCTTGAGTTGCTTCTTCTACTTGATTTATATAATCTATTATTGCTTGGTTCATTGAAATGTCTCCTGTACTTCTTCTCTAACTATATCAACATTTTGCAATAGTGCCATTAATATAAATTCTTTTAACTCCACTTTTGTCTGTATCTCTGGACAACTTTCAGTAACTAAATGGTTTCTTTGTATAATTACCATAAATTCCATATAAATAGAATCTGTTATAGGAGGAAAATCTAATTTAACACAGTAATTATCATCTACATCAAATTCATCTGAATATATAAAATTACATTCAGGTTTAGAATTGTTTATTGAGTTATCCCTATAATAATGAGGGCAATTATCACAATTCATATAAGTTTTACTTATATTAAAAGTTTGATAAAATTGTTTTTCTAATTTATTCTTACTATTCTGCATGTATTCAGTTTCCTTTTATTCCAAAGTATTGTTTCATTTCCTTTACAGCTTGTTTATATCCAGAATCAAAAGCATCTGTTAATAATATTTCCATTTGGTTAGAACTTATTTTCATAGTAAACTGACCATAATCTTTAAATTTAGGAGTTGGTGACTTCATTTTATTTAATTTTCTAACTATTTCATCAGGTACTCTGTATTTAAACATAATTACTCCTATAGATATTGTTCTGCACCACATGCAGAGAATACTGCCCTTACAAATTCTTCTTCTAATCTTTCTTCTTCCTGTACTCTTTTTGTTTTAATTCCTGGTATTGGATTAAAACCTTGTTTTACATCTAAAAGATTTAAACCTAACTCCTCGGCATATTTTAGAAGTTTAGAAATCTTTTCAGTATATGGATTTATTCTCCAAGGTGTTTCACCTTGTACACCAAGTATAATACTCATTGTAACATCTCCATCTGAAAAGAGATGTTCTACTACTATTTCTTCTTTTGGTCTTCTATACCATTCATTTTGTCTTTTTGTTTTCATTATTCCACCACACTTTCTGTATTTACAAAGTAAGGAGTTTTATAATTTTTATTACAACTATAAGGTAAAGAATATCTACAATTCAACAATCTATACCCTGCTTTATTTTGTTCCAATATTTTATTTATTTGCTTTATATGTCTTGGTCTTAAACATTTAGATAACTCAAAATCATGGTCAATTAAAATATCATGTATTTCTTGGTCATCTAATAATTGTTTTATTAACTTTTGAACTTCTTGTTTGTTTTTGTATTGCATTATTCTATCTCATCCTTTATTTCTTGGAGTTTACTGTGTCAAAAGTAATCGTTATAGCTATAAAAGGAACTTGAATAAAGTATTTATTCTCTTCAAATTCATCCTTTTCAAATTTAAAGTCTATATATCTACTAATACTTATTACAGATTTTATAAGTAATATTTTACCTGTGTTAAATATTTTCATGCTTACTCCTTTACTTACATTCTTCTAAAGTAAGTTTGTTTTCTCTTTCACATTCTATTTCTGTTACTTGTGTGTTGAAGTGATAGAAGTTTCTGATGTCAGAAGGTACTACTTGTTTATTTTTGTATTGCATTATTCCACCTTATATTTCATTATTCCACAATTAAAAATTTTTATAATCTTTTAAATCATACATTCCTTTCTTTTATATTTAGAATAGGCATCTTTCATTGCTTGTTTATCACCTTTTAAAACAATTAAACCTTTTTGATATGACCATCTTGGGCTTAATTCTTCTAATGGAATATTGGTAAATTTAGAACGCAATTCCAAATCTTTCTTATCCTCAGGTGTACGAGAATCCCAAGTAAATAATTTACACTCATAATCTTTACCATTTACATCTACAATACAATCCCATATACCAAAAGGAATTTCATGTTCTGTTTCTTTGGTTACTATATCATAACCATTTATTCTTTCTATTTCACCATGTAAATAGTTAAATGGAAATTGATTACCTGTTTCTTCTCTATCATAATGTTGAGCTATTAGTCTATACATTCACTCACCTTACCTGCTTCTTGTTTTATCTTTTGTAATAGTTTATCACATGCTTTTACATGGTTATATTGTGCCTTATTCAATTTAAACTCCGTTGTTTGAGCCTTTTCAATTAATTTCTCCACTTTAGGATAACAATCTAAACAAATACATTGATATTCAAAATCTTCTATACCTATATAAATCCCTTCTTGGTCAAAGCATTCATCACAAAATACTTTCTTACAGATTGGACATCTGTTAGTTGCATCTGAAAATACTGATATTTGTTTTCCACATTTACTACATGTTTGCATGTTCATTCACCTTATATATTTCTCTAATGTCGTATTTAGTACATGGTTTATTATTTTTAAATTTTATAACACCACTATCTTCGTCATAGTTATAAAATTTATCTGTAAATATTCTATGTTCCCAATCTTCTTGAATATGTACTTTATATGTTTGTCCAGCCTCTAACATATCTACATCTACAGGTATTTTATCCACATAATTCATAATAGCATCCATGTGTTCTTTTATACATTTAGTTACAGTTGCTTCTAAAGTAGATTCATTTGCAAAAGATGTATAAGAATAATCACCATCACAAATTCTATTAAATTGCATCTCACCACAAGATACATCTAACATTATTTCTGTTTTCTGTGATAAATCATATATAAATTCTAAGGCTTGTTCTTTAGTTATCATTGTGTACCTCATATATTTCATTAATATCTTCTTTATCAATTCCAAAAAGAGTATTAGTTTTTGTATATAGGAATATTAATTTATCTTCGGTTATTTCGGTAAGTCTTCCTTTTTGATAGACACCACACCCATACACATCCACTTTATATGTTTTTCCAACTTCTAACATACTTATACCAACAGGAATTTGAAGCTTAGACAACAATTCGGAGTCCAAATATCCTTTGATAAAAAACATAACCAATTCTTCCAAAGAACATTTACCCATCTCTGCTCTATAGTTATATAACCCTTTGATATCCGAATTTTCTTCAGCAGCCAATAACCCTTTTGATAAATCCAGTTTAACATCAGTTATTTGACTTAAATCATATATAAAATCCAATGCTTGTCGTTTAGTTATCATATCTTCACCTTTATACTATATATCCTGCCTAAATTCTTTATACAATCTATTTGTTTATCTCCATAGAATCTTATACCTCTAGGTGTTTTTATATTCTGGTTATATTTTGTATCAATAACTTGTTTAACATCTTTCCAAGGAATTTGCCAAGACGGAATAAGTACATGAGGAGTTATACTATCACAAAAACCCGTGATTACTTTCTCATTTTCTTCGGTTATTTCAACATGTACTTCTTTAATTGGTGGCATGTTTCCTTCATTGGTTACTACAATAAATCTACTCATTATATTTATTCCTTTATGAATTAAGAATGTTTCTATTGTATATTCTTATTTTTGCCATATTTCGTAATTCTTTTTTAAATTCTCTTACAGGCTCTTCTGTTAAATGTTTTTTAAGAACCGTAATATAATCTTCTGCTTTTTGTATTGTATCTATAGAAAGAAGATGACTCATACCTTCACCTGTTCCTAAGACAGAAACTTCTTCTCCATCTCGTATTTCCATCTGCACATTAAAAGATTTACCTTTAAAGTAATCTACAGTAAACCTATTACCTATATTCATTCTTTCACGGTATATACCCAAATCCCAAAATCCTCTTTCCAGAATTTTAACAATGTCTTGTTTCTTTTCTATCTGTAATTGCTCGTCTGTCATATTTATCCTTTCTAATACCATTATACAGTACCCTGAGAAAAAGTCAACCCTTTTATTGAAACAGTTGAAACCTATTTATAGAGCCGTACTTTCTTTATCAGCTCACCTTCACCCTTGATAAAATCTTTAACCCAGGTAAAACCTTGCACCTTACGGTTTCCATGCCTGTCTTTACCTATACCGTCAAATCTTCTCCAATGACCTCTTACGGAGAAGGCATGTGAATATTCTAATCTGGTACGAGGTTGGATATTATAGTGTCCGTTTTTATAGATTTTCTTCTCGATTAGATAATATATTATCCGTTCTTTCTTTATAGTAGGCTTTCCCTTAAAAGAATAATAGTCACTCTTACCTTGGTCTACCAGAGTAACGTATTCATTCACGGAATTAATCGTCTGAAGAGCTAAGGATACTATTTGATAAACATCTGTGAATTGGATATTAATCAGTTCCGTTACCTCATTCGGTTTTAAATAAGATAAATTATTTCCTGTTTTTCTGGTTAAATCATTTACTACATTCAACAAATCCTGATACCCGATTATTAATTGTTTTAAATCTATGTTAAGAGTAAAGGGTATAGTAAAATCATATTTCAACCCAAAACGATTTGTCTTAATAAACACAGCTCCGGTAAAGTTAAACGGGTCGTGTTCTCTTATGAATACTCCGTTAGTTTCCTCTTCATCATCATAAACCTTTATAAAACAGCTCTCAAAAGGCAGTACAAGCGGAGTTTCAAAACTGCAAAACAGATTATTAGGGTTAGAAAAAACCTTAACTTTGTAATTTATTCTTGAATCGGCATGAGAAATATCAAATAATTCCGTATTAGCAAATACTTCTTTTATCATATCCTTATCAGATTTTTTAGCATTATCAAGTATTGCCTTTTGATATTCATGAAATAAATCAATAACGTTCATCTGAGGCTTTCCGATTCTTTTATTAGTCAAGTTTAAACTCGGTGTTAACATATTCCACCAGCCAGACTTAATAATAATTGTTGTAAAGCTATTCTTGCACCTTCCTCAGTAATACGACCTGCATTAAGTAAAGCCTTATAATCAGGTGCAATCATACTAATCATATCTAATATTTCTTCTAAAGATTTAGGGTTTCCGTCTTTATTTCTCAGTGTCAAGCTTTCTTTAGATACTATTAAAGACTTTGTTCCGATAGGTTTAACGGATACTTCATCTCCAGATGACCAATTGCCTGAATTAATTAATTCTTTCGGTAAAACCACCCCTACCGAACCCGTTGAATTTAGTTTTGTTAAACGTGCCATTTACATTCCTTTCAATTCATTCTTTTTATGTTTATATGATTTATTGGTTTCAGCCCAATGTTTATTTACTCGTTCAAGATACTTTTCAAAGTGTTTTCTTTCTGCCGTATAAACCTCTCCAGACTCCTCTGAACGATAGGAAACCGTTTTTGAGTCTGCTTGTATCACGGTGAAAGTTTTGCCCTTTGACAAGCCTTCTATTGCCCTGAATTTTAATCCTAATTTTATCTTCATAATTCCTCTTTTAAATTCTTAATTAAAATCTCAATAATTTCTTTTACACACCTAAGATTATCAAAATGACCTTCAAACTCATTTGCACCGTTAGAGTCATAAGTCTTAACCGTAAGGTCATCTCCCTTTTTAATTTCTACACGAGGGAACTCAGCATCCCCAAGAAAGATGTGTGCCAAAGGTAAATCCGACTCTAAAGCAAACCTAACCACATCATCATAACAACTCTGGGATACAATATACGTATCTGTTTCATAGTTATATCTGTATAAATCTAATTTCATATTTCTCCTTTAGTGTAAAATCCTTCTAAAAGTTGTTTTCCCTTTTACATACTGTTTTTGTCTTAATTTACCATAACATTCTGTTACTCACATAGTTGTAGCCGCATTCTTGACAGTATACCAAATATTCTTTCTTTGCTTTAGTGGTACTTTTAGCAGCTCTTTTTGCCCGTTCCTCTTTTTGTTTTTTATGATAAGTATTATCCTTATTCTCTTCTGTTGTTTTATAATGAGTATGAACAGTATATCCAAGGTTCATTGAATTAATCTTGTCCATATACTCTTTAAACCCAAGCCTATGATTCAACTCCCCTGCCGCATGGATTAATTCATGTGCTATTACACTCATTATTTCTTCATCCGAGTCTAAATATTCGTTTATTTTAATCTTATTATCCTTCGGAGAATATCTGCCCAATACTCTGATTGATTTAAAATCTTCCCAAATAATACCTTCTTTATAAGGAACTACACCTTTTAGGTCGTTCTTTACTTTTTCAACTAAATCTAAACGCATCCTCTTTCCTCCAATACTTTTTGCGCCATCACAATTGACACAGGAAGCCCAAAAGCAGACGTTTGATTATAATAATCCATAAATCTGTCAACTTCTGCTTTCAACTCCTCAGAAGAACGTTTAGACTGTTTTTCATACCATGCCTGTCTTCTGGCATCAGCCTCTTTACAGGAACGAGTATAATGCAATTGTTGTAAATTATTTTGTCCTTCGGTCATACTATTCTCCTTTTTTAACATTATAGCACATATAGATAAATATGTCAACATGTATCTATATAAGCATATAAATAAAAACTCCCAGAGAAAAATCCCTGAGAGTTTAAAACTAAAATCTATAACTAAGATTAAATTATTGGATATTATTTCTTAAATAAACCTTTTGTACTTGCCAATGTCGGAGGTTCTACCTGTTCATTTCTACCATATTGTTTTTCGTATTCATAGGTTCTAATGGCAGCTATCTTACCCTTTAGTTCTCTTTTAGAAGATGCTCCTATAATTTCAGATTTAGCACCACCCTCACTTATATAAACTAAATCGGTATTCCATACCATGTAAGCATTATGTTTACCATTTTTATATTCGTCATATGTCATATAAGGTTGAAAATAATCTTTAGCTAAATCGTCTATATCAGAAACACCAACAGATTCTTTCATAGCTTTCTTATCAGTAACAGACTCATTCTTATCTAATGAACTTATCTGTATTAATTTATCTTCTATTGTTAAACATCTTTTCAAAGATTCTGCTAAATATTCTTCCAATAATTTATCTATTGCTTGTGCCTTATACGTAAAATGTATTGGACAGTTATAATACAATTCAAAAATAGCTTGGTCATCTTCTTCGTAATTATATTCTTTTTCAAGAACAGCTTTTACAATTTCTACTGCATTTTTTGAAATATAGTTCATTACATTATTACCCTCAGGCTTTACACCATGTTCATTTAAATACTCAGCAATGTTTTCTTCAAATATATCCCATATTTTTCTCTTATATTCCATTTCTTCTTTCATGACTTTCTTATCAGAGTTAAGTGATTCATCTATACATGAAATATTCCATACTTCTTCTGGTATTCCAGACCATTCAGCTAATTTAACATCTCCTAACCAAACAATTTGTGATTGTAAAGATTGTAAGTTAGATAATTCTGCATAAGAAATACCCTCTTCATTTTCTATCTTCCTTGCCATATCATCTAAAAATGCTTTTTCTTCCTCAGTTGGTTCTATTGCCTTAATAGGTTTAATCTTTTCGTTTAGTGTCTTAGAAATTGCTTCAGTTAGTTTTTTAATATCCATATTGTAAACCTCTTTCAAAATAGTCCTATATTTTACGGGAACAGGATTCCCTATATTTTACGGGCAAACAAGTTGCCCTATAATTTAATATAAAAATTCAGCAATTTTTTAGACGGTTGCATGGGAGGGAATACATTCTCCCATGACTAACTTTTCAAGAAATCAACGAATCATCCACTTTGTACTCTATCCAATCTCCAATCGCCTTTTTCCAACTTTCGACCAAATAAACACAGGTGAATTCTCCTGCTTATTTATGTATTCCGTATTACCTACCGCCTTAAATCCTTTCTTTTTCTTCATTGTATAAATCTATTGAGAGTTCAGCTTGTTCTACTATTCTCTTTTTCAATTTACGTCTTATACAATTCTTCATCGTCTGTGCTATATATCCTTTTATATGCTGCTTATGTGTATATCCATGTTGTTTAATCCAATATAGAATAGATGGTATCTGCATCATATAATCTGAATAAACATCTTCTACATCTAACCAATCCAAACTTCCCTTGTTATCGTACAATACCTTTTTAGAAAAATCCGTCCATTCAAAAAGAAATTCTTCTACTCTTTTATTATCTAAATCAGCCATGTTTCTTTTATGGGTTTTCTTCCTGTTGTATTCTCCCAAACATATCTTGCAGCAAAACTTCTGATTAGGATTATCACACGTTATCTTTATCTCCTTGCCGCAATTAAGACATTTTCTTACCTCTTTAACCGTCCTATAATGTTTTCTTACAGGATGATATAAATGAAATTTTAATCTTATTCTCTTTACAGTACACCAAGTAATAGGCCTTTGAAATTTATTAATCAATCTCTCAGCCATTTCTTTATCACTGTATTTAAGATAATGTAAACGGATATATCTTTCCCAATCCTTTCTGATTGCCTCACGATTGGTATTTGACTTTAATCTACTTTTCCAATCTCTCAATGTACCAAGAGGAACTTCAACATTAAACTTTATCTTGATATGTTCATATAACCATTTATCTGTTTGTCTGTGATGAAGTTTTATATAATTATCTATCTCAGGAGATTTTACTCTCTTTTTCATTGGATACCCTGCAACACGTAACCAACCTTTATATGTATTAGGATTTACATATCCAACTTCCTTACAAAGTTTTTCATAGAGTTCTTTCCTTGATAAAGATGTATTATTCTTAATAAAGACTAAAGCACATTCTCTTTCAGCACTCATCTCCAACCTCAAAAACAATTATAGAGAATAGAGTTGAGGCTGTCAAGATAGACCTAATCTGTCGTGTTTACAACACAAAACCATCCTGATTAAAAATTAGGATGTAACAAAATAAGCTGGATTTCTCCAGTATGAAACTGTCTTGAATTAACTATTTTAACTTGTTGAAAACTTATTAGAACACACCGTGAACTTATTAAAAACTTGTAAAAACTTATTAAATACAACCAAGAACTTATAAAGACCCTATAGTACGGATTATCACACCGTATCCCTAACTTGTTGTCACTTAAAAAAAAACTTATCTTTGGGGCTTGCACCCTGCTATACTCGGATATTATACCTCGTTAACTTGTGCTTTACTTGTTCCTATAGTTTGATTAAAAAATTCATTTAAAAATTTCCTTTGTAAATTTTACCGACAACATCACCGTTTGAATTAACAAAAGTTGCCAGTACAGTCGGTACTTCCACATAGCCGCTCTTCTTAAAGAAACTGACAACCAACCATAAAATAAACTTAATCACGTAATAATATACCATGCCCTTAAAGAAATACGGCTGAAATGCCATATAGGTTATTACTATAGAGAATATAACAGAATCCAATATCTCAATTACGGTATATTGCATATTAACCACTCTGGCAGTCAATGTATCTAAATTAAGTAAGTATCTTCTTAATATATCGAAAAAGCATCCAAGACTTTTAAAAATTCTTAGACCATGCCTTACAGAGATAAACCATAGTACAGTTATTAATATAGGATGTCCTGTTGGTTTTAATCCTGCTAAATCTATGCCTATATTAAATACATAAGATAACTCATGATTCATATGTGACCAGCCGAATAACTCAAACTGTACAAAAGCATATAGCAAAGATAGTATAGGAGTTAATAATAACATACTAAGTGATATTATCTTTAATATGACTACAGGTTTACTATCAATAAATTCTTCCCAGCCATCTTTTATATCCTGCATCTTATTATAATTACTATAAGCTTTTTTATTCATATTGTCACCTCTATTATAATTATACAACCTCTTAATGAAAAGTCAACACTTTATTAAAAACTTGTTACTTTTCCAATATCACTTGAGACCTGTCTGACTTGCCTCTTAAAGAACGAGTTTTACATACATAGTTTTAATCACATCAAAGAGTTTTCTTAACACTTCTTAACAATTCTTTAAGAAAAGATTGAGTTTTTTCACACCTGCATAAAACTTAAAGTAGCTAATTTCCGACAAATAGGCAACCAGGTTGCCACAGTACCGAAAGAATTAATCCAATAACAAAGATATATGGGCAAAGATATAGGCAACCAAGTTGCCAACGTGATAAAGTTACGTGTTAAAGAACTATATAGTAAAAATAAATCTGCCTATTTTAAACAGGCAGAATAGTAGATAAGAGAGGGATATTATTCCCTCTAAGGATAATTTATCTGAAAAAGTTAAATTGTTTCTTTGTTAAATTCTCTCTTTAGTTGCAATAGTTTTTCTTGCTCTTCTTTTATATGTTTTTCTTTCCTTTGGATTTCCAATTCTTTTTCTTCTTTTTGTTTACGGTCTATTTCCTTTAGATATTTAATCCATGATTCAGGTCTTTCTTCATGGTATTTATCAAATAGTTTATCCACTTCTTTATTTCCCCAAATAAATGTTGGATATTGACCATGTTTTACTCTATCTAAAGCAGCTCTTTCAACTTCTTCTAATGATGTATATTTTCCTTCAAAAGAGAATTCATGATATTCCTTAGAGTATGGTTCATTCCACAAATATTTTATTGAACCGTCTTGAAGGTCTAAACCTACTACACCGTAATTAACTGCTCTTGGTACTCCGTTTTCTAATAAATATAGTTTATACTCTCCTGTTAAAGCTTCTATTAAGGTATCAGCTCCTTTTATTTCTTTTAATTTATCCTGTAGCATGGTCTTTGCATCTTTTTCTATCTCTGATTTAAACCTTTTTATTGCTTCGTTATTAGATAATATCTGTTCTCTCTGTTCTTTTATAATCTCATTT
>Ga0310694_10006007_pt1 | contig 11527 bp, 14 predicted proteins | sample 174DNAGHGhighgp2_FD_203884 | JGI IMG/M metagenome (GOLD analysis project Ga0310694, IMG submission 203884) | Sheep rumen microbial communities from Palmerston North, Manawatu-Wanganui, New Zealand - 1742 DNA GHGhigh gp2 (v2) (version 2) | ecosystem: Host-associated > Mammals > Digestive system... | reverse complement strand
CAAATTGTTGCCGAAGACGATGTTCTTCCGCACCATGTTGCTGATTTTTATTCCGTTGATTGTGGTGCAGGTGGTTTCAATTTATGCCTTTTTGGACGGCAACTGGAAACGTGTCGGTCGCCATTTGTCCGAGAATTTGACCGAGAATATGGCATTTGTAATTCAGCTTAAAAACGACGGAGTCAATTTTGAGCGGGTACGTCAGTTGGCTACAACGCTGTATAATCTTGATGTAACATTTTATGATAATGACAACAAACACTCGGTGTGGCGCGAAAATAAAAAGAATCACCACTTTGCCACTAAATATTTGGAAGATGCATTGAAAAAACAATTCCCGCTGGCAAATACCGAGATTTTTCTGACACAGCACCATTCAAATTTGGATGTTTTGGTGGATACCGACCAAGGATTATATGTTTTCAATACTCCGGCAAAAAATATTTTCAGTTCGTCAATTTTCGGATTCGTTATTTGGATGATTGGTTGCGGCTTGCTGTTGTTTGTGGTGGCGGCTCTGTTTTTGCGAGTTCAGGCACGTTCGATTTCGCAGTTGGCGGAAGCGGCCGAGGATTTCGGTAAAGGTATCAACACCAAATTCAAACCGTACGGTTCGATTGAAGTGCGTCGCGCCGGTTTGGCCTTTACCAAAATGAAGGAGCGCATTATGCGCCAAATTTCCGAAAGAACGCAAATGTTGGCCGGTGTTTCACACGACTTGCGCACGCCGTTGACCCGTATGAAACTGCAAATGGCGATGTTGCCGGACAGTAAAGAAAATAAGGAGTTTGTGCAAGATATTGATGAAATGGAAAAAATGCTCGACGGCTATCTGGCCTTTGTCAGCGGCGAGGGCGGAGAAAAATCGACGTTTGTAGATTTGAATGAGATGATTTCCGGCATCATCAATAAATATCGCAAAAACTCCAATGCAATGGTGCGTTTTGCCACCAACTACGATGTCAGCGCCATACAGGGACGTGAACAGGCTTTGCGCCGCGCCGTTACCAACATCATCGAAAATGCCTTCCATTACGGCGAAACCGTTGCGGTTAAACTGGACAGCGACAATAAACACGTTCAGCTCAGTATTGATGATGACGGTCCGGGAATTCCGGCGGACAAACGCGATGATGTGTTCAAAGCTTTCTATCGTGTTGAAGGTTCGCGCAACAAAGATACCGGCGGTGTCGGCCTTGGTTTGGCCATTGCCAAAGATATCATAGTTTCGCACGGCGGTTCAATTGAATTATCAGACAGTGAGTTAGGAGGCTTGAGGGTACTCATTACTTTGCCCTTATAGGAGGCTGAGTAAGTATATTCGTCGCACCACCTACTCATGGTAGGTAAAAATCCGTATAATGGGTAACTACTTGTAAGCGGGTTGGCTTATGTACCTTTTTGTTGTACACTGCGCCAACCCGCTTACTGCGTATTTACCTCATTCTCCGGATTTTTTTTCTTATGTACCTCTTTTGTACACCGCGAAAAACGCTCTTTTTCTATCAGAACCATTCTCCGGATTTTTTTTGGCTTATGTACCTTTTTGTTGTACACTGCGCCAACCCGCTTACTACGTATTTACCTCATTCTCCGGATTTTTTTGGCTTATGTACCTCTTTTGTACACCGCGAAAAACGCTCTTTTTCTATCAGAGCCATTCTCCGGATTTTATTATAACGTTATCTATATTCAATGAGTTATTGAAACATCTTTCATCTTATGTTTATATTCTTTTTTTATCATCTTTTTCTGTTCTTTATATTTTTCCTTGGTCTGTTTGATGCAATCGCGAGTACTCATTTTGGTATTACTTAAACAGCTTTGCAAGTCGGCGCGCATATCATTATCCATCTTCTTATATTCGTCAGAATTTTTATAACTGCCGTCTCCGGCCATACAATCCGCCGCCGAAATTCCGATTAATGCAATCGTCAAAAGTGCAAAAATTTTTCTCATTTTTTTCTCCTTTGAAATTGTTAACAGTACGAATATATGCATTGTCAGCCGCATAACAATATGTTATAAAACATAATAATACATGGAGAAAAAAATGAATACTGCGGAAAAAATAAAATCTGTGCGCGATGTTGCCGCCGGATTGATAATGTGTGACGACTTAATCTTGATTGCCCAACGCAAACACGGCAAAAGTTTGGAATATAAATGGGAATTTCCGGGCGGAAAGTTGGAAGAAGGAGAAACCTTGCAAGAGTGTCTGGCGCGTGAAATGATGGAAGAAATGCAACTGGAAATAAAAGTAGGCGAACATTTTATCGATTCCACTTACGATTATGATTTCGGCACCATTATTTTGCACGCATATTGGGCTACTTGCAACAGCCGGAATATCGCGGTTGTCAACGAACACGAACAATATAAATGGGTTACGCTTGAAGAGTTGCCGCAATACGATTTTGCACCTGCGGATAAGCCGATTATTGCAGCCCTGTTGCGTCAAGCGTAAAAACGCATAAAATCGCTTTGTTTTTAAGATTAAGTTAACCGAATTAATATATTATTTTCGGTAAGGTTAAGATTATATCTTAAAAGGATTATTTTAGGCAGAGCGGTGAAAAAATGGCAGAAAAGAAAAACATCGGGTATATTGCGGCCATCAACGGCGGAGTTATTGAAGTTACGTTTCCGGAAAAATTGCCGGCATTGTATAACGAGTTGAAAATCGGCAAATTGGTTGCCGAAGTTCAGGGATACATCAATCAACAAAACGTTCGGGCACTGGTTATGGGGCCAACTCAAGGGTTGTCGCGCTACACCGAAGTTGTGGACAGCGGACATCCGATTGAAGTGCCGGTCGGCGATGCGGTGTTGGGACGGATGTTTAATATGTTCGGCCATCCGATTGACCACGCGGGAGAGCTCAAAGCCAAGCATAAACAATCAATACACGCCAAAGCGCTGCCGCTCAGCGAGCGTAAAGCCTCGTCCGAAATATTTATTTCCGGCATTAAAGCCATTGATTTGCTGGCACCGATGGAGCGCGGCGGCAAAGCCGGTTTGTTCGGCGGTGCCGGTGTGGGTAAAACCGTTTTGATTACCGAGCTGATTAACAATATGGTCGGACGCTACGAGGGCGCCAGTATTTTTTGCGGTGTCGGCGAACGTTCACGTGAGGGAGAGCAACTGTATCGTGAAATGAAAGACGCCGGCGTGCTTGATAAAACCGTGATGGTGTTCGGACAAATGAATGAAGCACCGGGGGTTCGTTTTCGGGTACCGCTGACCGGTCTGACCATGGCCGAATATTTTCGTGATAAAGAGAAAAAAGACGTGTTGTTATTGGTGGATAATATTTTCCGCTTTGTGCAGGCCGGTTCCGAAGTTTCGGTATTGCTCGGGCAAATTCCGTCACGCGTGGGTTATCAACCGTCGCTAGGTACAGATATTGCTGATTTGGAGGAACGGATTGCTTCAACCGAAAATGCCGCAATTACTTCAATTCAAGCGGTATATGTTCCGGCTGACGATTTTACCGACCCGTCGGCGGTGCATACTTTTGCGCATCTATCTTCCAGTATTGTGTTGTCGCGTGCCCGTGCGGCGCAAGGTTTGTATCCGGCGGTTGACCCGTTGGCTTCGGCATCAAATATGCTGGTGCCGCAGATTGTGGGAGAACGGCATTATCGGGTGGCGATTGCCGTGCGTAAATGTTTGGCTGAATATGAGGAGTTGAAAGATATTATCGCTATGCTCGGCTTTGATGAATTGCAGGAGCATGACCAGCAAACGGTTTTGACCGCACGCAAACTGGAGCGTTTTTTGACTCAGCCTTTCCATACCACGTTTCAATTTACCGGTATGAAAGGGCGTTCGGTTGACTTGGATAAAACAATCGAGGGCTGCGAGCGGATTTTGGCCGGAGAGTTTAACTATCTTTCCGAAAACGATTTCTTTATGGTGGGCGATATTGATGAAGTGTTGGCCAAAACCAAAGATAAAAAAGCGGCTTATGAACAATCGCTGAAAGAGAGTGCCTGATGAGGTTGACGGTGTTCACACCTTTGGGCGAGGTGCTCAGATGCAAAATCAAGAAAATAACCGTTGAAACCTTAAACGGTCACTATACATTATTGCCCAAACATATTGATTTTGCAGCGGCAATGAGCGAAAACATCGTTACTTATACCACCGAGCAAATGCAGCAAAAATATATAGCCTGCCATCGGGGAATAGTGGTTAAAAAAGGCGAGGCCGTGACCATAACCGTACAAAATGCGGTTGTCGGAGATACTCTTGATGAGTTGACCGAGGTAATCAATCGCGACTTTAAGCAAACCGATGAACAACGCAAAGAACTCAACAGCGCCATGGCTCGTTTGGAACTGGGTATTATCCGCGGTTTCGACCAACTGAGCAAAGGAGACTTCAATGGCGGAATTTGAAAAAGTGCAAAACAGCAAAGTGCGTGATGAACTGGTTTATAAGGCTACGCTGATGAAACAACGTCCGGAGGGGCTTCCGCGTTCTAATTTCGGAATGATAGCCTCTCTCGGCGGAGTGATTATTATTCCGATTTTGCTCGGAATATGGCTGGGCGGATATTTGGATGAAACTTGGCCGCAACGTTTTTCGTGGCGGTTGTCGCTGTTGTTTGTCGGCTTTGTGTGGGGAGCATTCAATGCTTATATGTGGGTAGCGATGGAAAATCGTAAAATTGCCGAGTTGGACGCCAAAATGGACGCGCTGAAAAAAGGAGAAAAAAATGAGTAGCGGTTATTTGGAACTGATGTGGCAACAAGCGGAAGAATGGCGGTTGATTATCGCATTTATCTGCGGTATTGCGGTCGGATTGGTATATTTTTACAGCCTGCGCTGGAGTATAAATCACTATGGTGAATTGGAACATAAATTCAAAATTTATGCCCTGACGGCATTGTGCCGGATTGCGCTGTTTTTTGGGGTTTTGATTTTAATCGGCCATCGTAATATTGCCGTAATTCTGTTATATATTCTGGCGTTTTTCCTGACTAAAGTGGTAATAATTTGGATTGAAAAACGCAAATACGTCGCTGCTGATAACAAAAATGAGGTGAAAAAGTAATGGAATGCCGGACTGACTTTTCGCAATGGTTCGATTTACCGTGGCAAGACAAGGCCCTCGGTTTGGAAAACTTTGACTCGATTATGTTGGTCGATTGCGGCAATTACGGCATTAATGTTACGATTTTCAATTCTTGGTTGGTAATAGCGCTGATTACATTAGTTTCATGGTTGGTTACGCGCCGTATCAGTACCGGCAAAAATGTCTCAAAAATGCAAATTGTTTTGGAAACTTTGGTGATATGGATGCAAAAAGAAGCCAAAGAAACCAGCGGCTCCGGCAACCGAAAGTATTTTTCTATGGCGTTGGGGCTGTTTTGCTTTATTGTTACGGCCAATTTGCTGACCTTTATTCCGTGGTTCCGCCCGCCGACCGCCTCGTTGAGTACGACTATGGCTTTGGCGTTGATTGTGTTTATGGCTATACCATATTTTTCAATTCAAAATGCGGGGATAAAGGGATATTTGAAAAAATTTATTGAACCGGTACCGTTGCTGTTGCCGATGAACATATTCAGCGAAGTGTTTTCGGTTTTTGCCATGGGACTGCGTTTGTTCGGCAATATGCTGAGCGGGGTGATGTTTGCCGGCATATTGAGTGCGTTTATACCGTTTATAGCGCCGCTGACCATGCAGACGCTCGGCTTGCTGACCGGTTCGATTCAGGCATATATTTTTGCTTTGTTGGCGCTTGTGTATACCTCAAGTGTTAAAAAGGAAGAAGAATTATCAATAACTTAACGTAAAGGAGAAAACAATGGATTCTTATGCAATTATCGGTGCGGTTTCAGTTTTGGGAGCCTGTTTATGTATGGGTATCGGCAGTATCGGTTCGGCACTCGGTGAAGGACAAGCGGCAGCTGCGGCCTTAACCGCAATGGCACAACAACCGGATGAGGCCGGACGGATTCGTTCCACCATGTTCGTTACTTTGGCAATGCTCGAAACAACGGCGCTGTATGCGTTGCTGATTGCTTTTTTAACGCTGTATGCCAACCCGTTTTGGGACTATGCCGTCAACCAATAAAATACGCGAGGATCAATGGAAATCGATCTGGTAACATTAATTGCGCAAATTATCAATTTACTGATTTTGTTGTTTTTGCTCAGAAAGTTTTTGTATCTTCCGGTTTTGAAAGCGGTTGAGGCAAGACAAAAAGCCGTTGCCGATGAATTGCAGGCGGCGGAAGATGCGCAAAAGCACGCGCAAATTACCATAAAAGCTTGTGAAAAACAAACTCAGAAACTTGAGGCGCAGAAACAGGAAATTTTGCAGAAAGCACATCAGGAAGCCGAGGATTTATCGGTAGAATTGACGGCACAAGCGCAAAAAGAATACGCTGCGGCGCAAAAACAATGGCAGCGCCGGATGGCGGCAGAACAAGACAATTTTGTGCATACAATGCAAAAAGCCGTAAGTCTGCAATTTAATCGCTTTGCTCAAAAGGCCTTAAAGCAGATTGCCGACGTTGATATCAATGATATGGCAGTAGATTGTTTGCTCAAACAACTGGATAGTTTGTCGCCGGAACAGCAGGCCGAATATGCCGCGGATTTTCGCTCCAAAAAGCGTATTGAGATTCAATCAGCGGCACCGTTGAACGCAAAAAATCAGCAAAAACTGGAAAATTATCTGCGCCCAAAATGGCAGCTTGCGCCGCAAACTCAAATAGTTTTTACGGTCAACGACGAGCTGATTTGCGGTTTGTGCCTGATGGCTGAAGAACAGTTGATTTCATGGAATTTGGAAGAATATATGCGTCAGTTCGGGCAAAATCTTAAACAGGAAGCAACACAATTTTTAAACAGAGGTAAAAATGATTGAAGCAAAAAATATGTTGCAGGCGATTCAGCAAAGTATCGAAAAAACCGATATGGAACTGAAAAAAGAAGAAGTGAGTACCGTGCAATCGGTTTCAGCCGGAACGGCGATTGTCAGCGGATTGGAAAACGCGCAAATGGACGAGTTGTTGCAATTTCCTTACAATGTTTTGGGAATGGTGCAGACGCTTAATCGGCAATCGGTCGGGGTGGTATTTTTGAACGATCCGCAAAAAATAAAAGCCGGCGACCGTGTGGTGAGAACCGGTCGCGTTTCCGACGTGCCGGTCAGCGAGAATCTGCTGGGACGGGTAATCAATCCGCTGGGTGAACCGTTGGACGGTAAAGGGACTTACACCTACGAAGAACGCCGTCCGCTTGAAGTTGAAGCCGTGCCGATTATGGACAGAGCTCCGGTTGATATGCCTCTGCAAACCGGAATTAAGGCCGTTGATGCTTTTACTCCTATCGGACGCGGGCAACGCGAGTTGATTTTAGGCGACCGCCAAACCGGCAAAACCGCGATTGCATTGGATACAATAATCAATCAGAAAAACAGCGGTGTAATCAGTATTTATTGTGCCATCGGACAACGTAATGCGGCGGTGGCATCGGTAATTGCCGATTTGCAAAAATATGGTGTGATGGATAAAACAATCGTTGTTTCGTCCTCAGCCGACGATGAAGCCGGAATGCAATATATTGCCCCTTATGCCGCCACCACCATCGGCGAATATTTTATGCAACGCGGTTATGATGTCTTGGTGGTGTACGATGATTTAACCAACCACGCCAGAGCCTATCGGCAAATGTCGTTGTTATTGCGTCGTCCGCCGGGACGTGAGGCTTTTCCGGGCGATATCTTTTATATTCATTCGCGCTTGTTGGAAAGAGCCACGCATTTGCGGCCGGAAGCCGGCGGCGGTTCTTTGACCGCATTACCGATTGTTTCAACCGAAGCTGGCAATATTTCGGCTTATATTCCGACCAATATCATTTCAATTACCGACGGTCAGATTTATCTGTCGGCGCAAATGTTTCAAAAAGGATTGATGCCGGCGATAGATACCGGAAAATCTGTTTCGCGTGTGGGGGGTGATGCTCAGTTGCCGGCCTATAAATCGGTAGTAGGGCCGCTTAAATTGTTTTATGCGCAATTCGAGGAACTGGAGTCGTTTACCAAATTCGGCACTCAGTTGGATAAAGAAACTCAGCAAAGAATCGCCCGCGGACAGGCAGTACGCGCCGTATTGCAGCAACGGCAATATGCTCTGCTGACGGCGGCCGAGCAGATAGCCATATTTGCCGCCACCAACGACGGTATGTTTGACGGTTTGGATGCCGAGCAAACGAGCCATGTTCAAAAAGTTATTTTGCAGGTGTTGCACAGCCGTTTCAAAAAGTTGATACATGCCGTGGATAAGCGCCACAAAATTTCCGATGCCGATATGAACAATATGATACAAACATTCAGGTCTGTTTTGCAAGGCGAGGAATAATATTATGCCGATTGAAAAATTGCAGCGAAAGATAAAAACCACTCAAGAACTGCGAGAAATCGTCAGTAATATGAAAACGCTGTCGTCGGTGAGTATTCTGCAATATGACCAAGCCAATACGGTTTTAGAGAAATATCAGCGCAATTTGCAAGATGCAATTCATGTGTTGGCGCTGCATGACGGCGTCCCGCAGGCGGCCTCCGAACAACCGGTGCACCCGCGTTATTTGTTTATTATTATCGGTTCGGATAACGGTATGGTCGGTCGTTTCAACCGTGATTTGACCGAGCGAGTACAACAGTTTATCAAAACGGAAAAAATACCCGCCTCCGATGCCTATTTTATCACCATCGGCAAAAGATTATCTGCTTTGAGCGAACAGGCTGATTTTAACGTTTTAACCGGCTATGCCACCTCCAATTCGGTAAAGGCTGCGGTATCGTTGGCCGAAACAATAATCTTGCGTTTGGAACAAGCTATGCGCCGTCAACGTGTAACCAATGTTTATACCTGCTTTCATCGGCGCACCGGAACCGGCGTAAGCGTCAATTTGCAAAGGATTTTGCCGGTGGATAAAGAAGGGCTGTTGAAATTAAAGAAAAAAAAGTGGGAAACCAACAATATTCCGATGCTGCCCGTCAATAAAGCCGATATGTTTGCGGCATTGGTCGGAGAAATTTTGATGATTGCCTTATCTAAGCAAATCAATGCCTCATTGGCGGCCGAACACTATATTCGTATGACCAATATGCAAAATGCCGAGAAGAATATTGATGAAAGTTTGGAGGAACTTAATTTGGAATTTCAACAGCAACGCCAAGAAGAAATTACCGGCGAACTGATTGATGTTATTTCCGGCGCAAATGCCATGGCAGAAGAATAAACTTACGATTCTGCAAAAAAAGACCGATAGATGTATCGGTCTTTTTTATACCAGAAACATACTCAGTTCTTTGGTGGAATATTAATTTGTGCAATATATCCCGGTTTGATTCTGACCGAACTGTATTTCATATTGCTGGTATCAATCATATAAAGCTCGCGTCCGGTCCAGTTTGCAGCCGTCTTATAAAAGTCTTTGGCCAGAATTTCCTGATTTTTAGGATTCATTATATATAATACGCACCCATATTGCGGTTCGGCCACACCGCAACGGCTGCGGCCTTGCGGCAAATCCGGATTGAGCACAACTCCGTCCAACCCGCGTGAAGCAGAGGAGGAAGATGTCGGTGCCAGAATATAACCGATAATCGCTCCGATTAATCCGGCGATAATCAGCAACATAAATACGGTTTTGTTACGCAACAATATCGCTATGGAATCCTGCGTCTGCGGCACCAATTCTTCTTCGGTAATAAAATGGATATTTTCCGCATCACCGTTGTTATCGTACACGGTATTATTATTGGCCGTTTCATTGAATGCATCTTCCAAAAACGAACTCGGCTGAGAATAATTTACCTTTGTCGGTGCGCCGAACGACATCGGCTGATTTTGCGGTCTGGATCTTTTAATTTTGCGCAGCTTGCGAATTTTAGGCGCATTTTGATTTTGTTCCATAATACCCCCTTATTTAATCTTATTTTTAATAGCTTCAGTAGTCTTTAAAGTACGAATCAAGCGTGGTACCATAAAGATAATGGTTTCAGACTTCGGAGAGTTAACCCCGAACAATTCGTTCGGCATACCTATAATCAGGAAGTTTTCGCCGAGCTTGTTGCGAATATTAAATTTTGTAACCTGACCGTCAGTAACTTCAACCGTAACGTCGGTAAATATTTCGTTGTTCTTTTCAACCGAGGCTTTGGCCAAAACGGACATACCGTAAGGGTCTGCCCCCGGTTGGCTGCATTTGCCGATATCAAAGCGCGCCAACCACAAATTAGGCACTACGAATTTACCTTCGGAAACCGCCTCGATTTTGGCCTGACTTCCCAAAAATTGCTGCAATTTTTCAATAGAAATGTCATTGGTAGTGGTCAAAACTCTACCGATAACACCTGTTTGAGCCGTGGTAATCGAGCCAAAATCAAACGCTTTAAGCATTTCTTTCCATTCGATATCGCGTGTCGGGTCGTTTGGATACAAACGGAACACGCTGACATCATAGGCCACCAGAGTCGGGCTGTTTTCAAAAATCTTAATCAGCTCTGTCATTTTTTTCTGTATTTCAATATCGGCATCAAAAGTAATGGAATAATCCGCCCAGTTGGTTGTAATATTGGTAATGCCCGCACCGCGAATAACATCCAACAAACCGAGAATAATCGGACGCGAATGCGGTGTGTATAAGGTCATATTGGCACGGCGGCTCAACGTCAGAATTTTATCTTTGGCATTGTAAGAATAATAAATATCTGCCGATTCGGTAATCATTTTGATAACTTCAGAAAATTCGCCCTTCAAATCTTGGGCCGAAATGCTGGTGTACGGACCATCGGCAGAAGAAACGCGAATACCGGCTTCTTTTGTTAGGCGTACCAAAGCCTGTTCTGCCGGCATCATATCAAACGAAAATCCGGTAACTTCAAACCGCGGCAGGGCGTCATTTTGTCCGTTGCGTTCAAGTTTGAAAGCGGAACGAACATACGGCAAAGTCAGAATCATTTGTTGGGTTCCCCAATTAACGTTACAGCGCAACGGGGTTTCCAAATCCAGAGCATTGGCGCCCTCGGTGGTTCTTATCATAAACGGGTCCTGAGGTTCTTTGCGTATCGGCTCGGCTTCCATCATTTGCATGGCATGTTCATATTCCTGTCTGGCGGCAAACTGCTCCGCTTCTGCCTGTCTGATGGCTTCGCTGTTTTCGAAACAGCCGGTTATTGCAAGCAACAAAAAAGCCGAGAAAATATATAGTCCTGAATTAAGCAATTTTTTCATTGTCGGTATCCTCTTATTTTTGAGTGTCAGCGGCTTCATTACCTGTTTCCGCGGCGTTCTCCGCCATAAGTTTATTCATTAAATCGTCAATATTCATGCCGGCACCGACGGTCGGATCGGTCGCCTTGTCAAAGTTACTCATAACTTCATTCAGCTTCTTTGCTTCGTTCGGGTCGGCTCGCAACATTTCAGGCGTTTGATTGTTGGTAAGTTCTTGCTGATACAACGCCAGATTCTTGCGCAACGCCTCAATTCCGCCGGCGATT
>Ga0310694_10006004_pt1 | contig 11531 bp, 6 predicted proteins | sample 174DNAGHGhighgp2_FD_203884 | JGI IMG/M metagenome (GOLD analysis project Ga0310694, IMG submission 203884) | Sheep rumen microbial communities from Palmerston North, Manawatu-Wanganui, New Zealand - 1742 DNA GHGhigh gp2 (v2) (version 2) | ecosystem: Host-associated > Mammals > Digestive system >... | reverse complement strand
ACAGCCATGCGATGGCGGAGCAGTTTGCCAAGGGCGCGGAAGCCGCCGGGCATCAAGTGGAGTTTGTCTCGCTGAGAGGCAAGGAAATCAAGTTCTGCATCGGCTGCCTGTCGTGCCAGAAGACGGGTGCGTGCGTCATCAAGGACGACGTGCCGGCCATCATGGAGAGCGTGCTCAACGCCGATGTGGTCTGCTGGGCCACGCCCATCTACTACTACGAGATGAGCGGCCAGATGAAGACCCTCATCGACCGCATGAACGCGATGTACCCAAAGGATTACCGCTTCCGCGATGTCTATCTGCTGACCACCGCGGCCGAGAACGAGGAGTTCGTGCCGGAGCGCGCCGAGGGCGGTCTCACCGGCTGGATCGACTGCTATGAGAAGTCCGCGCTCAAGGGCCATCTTTTCTGCGGAGGCGTGGGCGGCCCGAACGAAATCGCCGGCAACGCCAAGCTGCAGGAGGCGTTCGAGATGGGAAAACAGGTGTGATTACGCCACGCCGCAAAGGCAGCCACTGGACGAATCGCAGCCAGCAGCGCTGCACCGACTTAGGACGGTGCGGATAGATGACAAAAGCGGGAGGAGGGTGCAACCGAGGTAAAAGTAAAAAGTGTATTTTTGCCGCTTTTATTTATTGTTACTAACAAACAAATGGAAGCACTAAAGCACGAATGCGGGGTGGCGATGGTTCGACTGCTCAAGCCCCTAGCATTTTACGAGAAGAGATACGGCGACAGCCATTATGCCCTCGGCAAACTCTACCTGATGATGGAGAAGCAGCACAACCGGGGCCAGGAAGGGGCCGGCGTCGCCTGCGTCAACATCCATCAGACCCCCGGCCACGAATACATGTACCGCGAAAAAGCGGAGGGCAAGGATGCCATCACCAAGGTGTTCGACACCATCTACCGCCAGGCTTCCGCCCCCGACCCCGATGACCCATGTGCAGGTCCCGCCTTCTCCGGCGAGCTGTACATGGGTCATCTTCGTTATTCCACCACGGGCAAAGGCGGACTGAAATACGTGCACCCGTTCCTCCGCCGCAACAACTGGCGGGCGAAGAACCTCTGCCTGTGCGGCAATTTCAACATGACCAATATCGAGGAGGTGTTCGACTACCTCACCTCCAAAGGGCAGTACCCCCGCGTCTATAGCGACACCTACATCCTGCTGGAGCTGATGGGACACCGCCTCGACCGCGAGGTGGAGCGTTGCTACCAAGAAGGACTGGCGTTAGGGCTGGACGATCGGAAAGTGACCGAATATATTGACAATCACGTGGATATGACCAACGTCCTGAAGTCCACAATGTCGCATTTCGACGGCGGCTATGTGATGTGCGGGATGACGGGCAGCGGCGAGATGTTCGCCATGCGCGACCCGTGGGGAATCCGCCCCGCCTTCTACTACCGAAACGACGAAATCTGCGCCATCACCAGCGAGCGCCCCGTCCTGCAGACCACCTTCAATCTGCAACAAAACGACATTCAGGAGCTGCAGCCCGGACAGGCCATCATCATCAACCGCAAAGGGGAAATCCGTTTGGAACAGGTGCTCCCGGCGGAGAAGTTCTCGGCCTGCTCCTTCGAACGAATCTATTTCAGCCGGGGCAACGACAGCGACATCCATCGCGAGCGTAAGACCTTGGGCTTCCAACTTCGCGATTCCATCCTGAAAGCCATCGACGGCGATGTGGAGAACACCGTGTTTTCCTACATCCCCAACACAGCGGAGGTGGCCTACCACGGCATGGTGGAGGGCATTCGCACCGTGGCGCCGAATGTCCGCGCCGAGAAGGTGGTGTGGAAGGACATCAAACTTCGCACCTTCATCACCGAAGGCAGCACCCGCAACGACCTGGCCGCGCACGTCTATGACATCACCTTCAACTCCATCCGTCCCGGCATCGACAATTTGGTGGTCATCGACGACAGCATCGTGCGGGGCACAACCATGCGCGAAAGCATCCTGAAAATCTTAGACAGACTGCATCCGAAGAAAATCGTGGTGGTCAGCTCGGCACCGCAAATCCGCTATCCCGACTTTTACGGCATCGACATGGGTCGCATCGAGGAGTTCATCGCCTTCCAAGCCTGCATCTCGCTACTGAAAGAGCGAAATATGGAAGATTGGATAACCAAGGTGTATGAAAACTGTCGGCAGAATCATGAGGAAGCGTTGCGGCAACTGTACGAACCGTTCACCGTGGAGGAGCTGAACACGAAAATGGTCGAGCTGTTGAGACCCGCCGACGTGCACTGCCCGATAGAATTGGTCTTCCAATCGTTGGAAGGTCTTCACGAGGCTATCCCGGACCATCCCGGCGACTGGTACTTCTCCGGCCGCTATCCCACCACAGGCGGAGCCCGCCTCGCCTGCCGCAGCTTCGTAAACTGGTATGAAACCGTAAATCCTAAACTCTAAACCTTAAACTCTAAACTCTAAACCTTAAACTCTAAACCTTAAACTCTAAACCTTAAACCTTAAACCATTATGAAACGCTACATATTCGTAACCGGAGGCGTGGTCTCCTCCTTAGGCAAAGGCATCATCTCGGCCAGCATCGGAAAACTGCTGCAGGCGCGGGGATATACCATCACCATCCAGAAATTCGACCCCTACATCAACATCGACCCCGGCACGCTGAACCCCTACGAGCACGGCGAGTGCTACGTGACCGTCGATGGGATGGAAACCGACTTGGACTTGGGGCATTACGAACGGTTCACGGGCATCCGCACCACCCGCGCCAACTCCGTGACCACCGGCAGAATCTACAAGACCGTCATCGACAAGGAGCGGCACGGCGACTATTTGGGCAAAACCATCCAGGTGGTGCCGCACATCACTGACGAGATCAAGCGCCGGATGCTGCGTGACGACGACGTTGACTTTGTCATCACGGAAATCGGCGGCACCATCGGCGACATCGAGTCGGCACCGTTCTTGGAGGCCATCCGCCAGCTGAAATGGGAGCTGGGCAACCGCGCCGTGAGCGTGCACCTCACGTACGTGCCCTATCTGCGCGCCGCCGACGAGCTCAAGACCAAGCCCACCCAGCACTCCGTGAAGGAGATGCAGGGAGCCGGCATCCAACCCGACGTGCTCGTCCTGCGCACCGAAAAGCACCTCTCCGACGGCATCCGCCAGAAGGTGGCCTCCTTCTGCAACGTCGATTTGGAATGCGTGGTGCAGAGCGAGGACCTGCCGAGCATCTACGAAGTGCCCGTCAATATGCAGAAGCAGGGATTGGATGCGGCACTACTGCGGAAGTTCGGTGTTCCCGTGGGCGAGACCCCCAAGATGGAGGGCTGGCACCGGTTCCTGGACCTCCAACGCACCGCCGAAAAGGAAGTCCGCGTAGGATTGGTGGGCAAATACGACCTGCAGGATGCCTATAAGAGCATCCGCGAAAGTCTCTCTTTGGCGGGCATTTACAACCACGTGAAAGTAAAAATCGAGTTCATCAACAGCGAGAACATCACCGAAGAGAACGTAGAGGCGAAACTTAAAGACGTGGCAGGAATCTTAGTATGTCCCGGCTTCGGGCAGCGCGGCATCGAGGGTAAAATCATCGCGGTGGAATACGCCCGCACCCACAACATGCCGGCGTTCGGTATCTGCTTGGGTATGCAGATGATGGTGATCGAATTTGCCCGCAACGTGTTGAAATACCGCGATGCCAACTCCGCCGAGATGGATCCAGCCACCCCGCACAATGTGATAGACCTGATGGAGGAGCAGAAGTCGGTGACCAACATGGGCGGCACGATGCGTTTGGGCGCCTACGACTGCGAGTTGCGTGAAAGCAGCCGCGTGGCGGAGATCTACGGAACCCTCCAGATCAGCGAACGCCACCGTCACCGCTACGAGTTCAACAACCGGTACAAGGAAGAGTACGAGAAAAACGGCATGCAATGCGTGGGCACGAATCCCGGCAACGACTTGGTCGAAATCGTGGAGATTCCCGGTCACCGCTGGTTCATCGGCACGCAATTCCACCCCGAGTACTCCAGCACGGTGCTGCATCCGCATCCGTTGTTCATGAGTTTTGTGAGGGAGGTGTCGACAAGCTGCCAATAGCAATCCCCTTTTCAACATCCGATACGGCCTGCTCGTCTTCACCTTTCTGTTGACCGTCAGCATGCAAGCGCAGCAGCGCGACCGGTTGGGAAAACTCGACAGTGCTGACGACGTGTGGGTCATCGAAGGAAGATGATTCCTTCGGATTTTGCCTATCTTACCACAAACTTGACCGTCCTCCAGCCTTTCTCACTCTTGATTTGCAGGAAATAGAGTCCCTGCTCCAAAATAACCCCACACAAGGCGAAGCCGCAGTGTGGGGGCTGCGCCAGTATTTCCCATTGGCTTTGGCTCTGGGGCGCGGGGATCGTCGTCATCAAAGTCATCAACCAGATTTCCGCCATAGTGATGTACAAGAAATGTCTCTTCCTACCCACAAGGTTCCCATATATCAGGCATGCCCTTAACATATAGATGCCATAGTGTTGCCATACTCTTGCCATACTCTTTCCATACTTAAGAGTATGGCTACAGTATGGCATCAGTATGGCATCAGTATGGCATCTCCTTGCCAAATACTTGTCAACTGCATGTCATCTACGTAGCGATGGAATGTGATCGATGATGCCTGCAAAAGTCTATAAGTCGCCGGTAGCCAGAAAACGCCATGATGCGCAAACCCTGAAACTTCGCCGGAACGGCCGAGGTGAAGTTTTGGTGCGGTTGTCCATTATTTCGCGTATCACTTTCTGCATGAAAAGAAATTTTGTACCTTTGCACTCGGAAAAGAATAAAAGGAAGTAAAAGCACTCCTACCTGTCTGGATACCTTTTGAAAATCACCGACAATGGCCTCGTGGAATAAAGAATGGTTACCTAAGGAAAATGGCGAACGGATCTGGATGCAGGTGCCGGAAATTGTCTCTGCCAGCCGCAGCACCGACATCCCCGCGTTCTATGCCGACTGGTTCTTCCACCGGCTGAAGGTCGGTTATTCCGCCTGGACCAACCCGTTTAACGGCACCAAGAGTTACGTCTCCTATAAGAACACCCGCTTCATCGTGTTTTGGTCGAAGAACCCGAAGCCGCTGCTCGGGCATCTCGACGAGCTGAAAGACAGGAACATCGGCTGTTATATCCAATACACGCTGAACGACTACGGGAAAGAGGGGTTGGAAAGAGGTGTCCCACCATTGGAAGAGAGAGTTGACACATTCAAGAGACTGGTTGACAAGCTGGGGAAAGGCCGGGTGATTTGGCGTTTCGACCCCATGAGTCTGACCGAGCAAATCGGTTTGGATGACTTGCTCAAGAAAGTGGAAAGCATTGGTGATCAGCTGCAAGGCTACACGGAGAAACTCGTTTTCAGTTACGCCGACATCGCCTCATACAAGAAGGTGAAGTCCAATCTGGAGAAGAGTCGCATAAACTATCGGGAATGGACGGAGCCGCAGATGGAAGAGTTCGCCCGAAGGCTTTCGGAAATCAACCGGAAATGGCATTACCAGTTGGCCACCTGCGGCGAGAAAATTGATATAGAACGATACGGCATACAGCACAACCGCTGCGTGGATGACGAGCTGATGATTCGTTTCGCGCACCACGACAAGGCTTTGATGGACTTCCTCGGCGTGGAGATAAAGACGGTGGAAAGCTCCTTGTTTGGCACGGAGCCGGTTCCCGCCAGCGCCATCCGGCTGAGCGAGACGCAATACGCCCTCAAGAAGAGGGATAACCGCGACAAAGGCCAGCGTCAGTTCTGCAGCTGCATCCTGAGCAAAGACATCGGCGAATACAACACCTGCCCGCACCTGTGCGAGTACTGCTACGCGAACGCGAGCAAGGAGGTGGCGGTGAGGAACTGGAAGGAGCACAAAATGAATCCGTTGGGAGAAACGATAACAGGGAAATGATTATGATGATAGAACAAAAAGCAATTATGCGTACAAGGTGATTTTTGTGAAGGAGAAAGGAGTTAGAGGAACAAAAGCGCTGGAAGAGGCTGAGGAGTTGGGAAGGGCAATATCACCCTCTTGATTTCGGCACGTTATATTCTCCTTACTGCGATATTCATTATCATTTGGATCTAACTTGGATCGAATATCGATTGATCGGGTGCTTTCTTTATTCTCCAACAGCCAACGACCCAAGTCATTGTCAATGTCGTATGTTGGTGCGGTTGTCCGAATGTTTTTCCTCTGATGCTCTCATTTGAATAAATAATGTGTATTTTTGCAGTCTGAAATAATAATAACCCTTACAAGAAATGAGCAAGTACGAGACACCCTTTTTGACAGCTGCGGTGCAGGCGTTCGGACAACGTTTCGCGATGACCCGACAAGCAGCGTTCAACCACCTGCACAAGCACAAAGGACTATCCTTCCTGATTGAGTTTTACGATGTGGAACATCTTCAGCCGATGGACGAAACGATAGACGATCTGCTTATTATTTGCCAACAAAACGGAGGTGTACTTGCATGAAACTATACCACGGTACAAATACTGACATTGAGGTGATAGACCTCTCCCGAGGCTTGCGCCACAAAGATTTCGGCAAAAGATTCTATGCAACACCAGACAGAACAACTGCTGTACGTATGGTCCAAAAACGAGCTCGACTTTTTGGAGGGAAAGCCACATTGTTGTTACAAGACAAATATCTTGACCAGCAATATTACTTTGGAACAGACAAGGCTCTGCATTTCCTCCATAAAATAAATGTTGAAACCGTATGATACAGCCTAATCATTACCAAATAGCGACATATCTTACTGACTATGCCTTGAGCGAGTTGGTAAAATATGCGATGGAGTAAAAAAACATGTTATAATAGCCAGGTGTTTGTATAGTAGTATAATATGTTGTATTTGATAATAACACTATTAATGGTAATAATACTCCTTGCTATCTATTTGTTAGGTGGAGTCGGGGTTGTTGCGTTTTTTGATAATGATGGCGATAGTAAGGAAGGCTGTTCTGTGATTATTGTATTTATTGTAATACTTTTTTTAATAATGCTTATGTTAAGCGGATTAAGGTCCTGTGTTTCATAAATTGCCATCGTTATATAAAAAAACTGATTATGAGTTACGCGGTAATGAAGGAAAGAATAGAGTATACTGATTACAAAATATCACGGATAAAGTACTCTCAAGAATCTCGACTTGGAATAGGATACATTTTACAATGTGCTAAAGGCGAAACTTTTGGCATTATATATGGTTATCGTGATCATTATCGTAGTTATCATCGAGAAAAAACATGGTTGTACTTCTTTAGGAAACCTAAAAGTTTGTATTACGATAAGCATACTGAAGTCTCTTATGTAAAATCCTCATCTGGATATGATAAACCTGAAACATTTCAAGTTAATAATGTCCTTCCTTTATCACATTATAGAATAATTGATACTGGTAACAAAGCGTTGCGTGGTAAAGAGATAAAACGTAATGATGGCATATACCATTACGATTTGGAGTGGAATTTGATGAACGAAGGAATTCCTTATATGGATTTATGGGATTATTCAATTCATGTTTATTATCCAATAATAGATGTATCCTGTAAAACTATTATTTATCATAATTATTCGGTATATACAAGAAACAAAAGAACAAATATTGTGTCTTGTTTTATAGGAATGCATGATTTGAGTTTGTATAGTACAGAACCCACTTTTGAATATGTTAGTTCAAAATTAGATGCCATTAAGGAATATATAGAAAATTTTAACCTTGATAGCGAAACTCAAAATTTTATTGCAGGCCATTGTGGGTATTTCCATTGTTATCCGGGAAGAGACGATTCATTTTTTATGATAGATTATTGGCGTTCATCAAGTGCTGATTCTTATATGAATCAATTAGTAAAGCTTCATGAAGAAAAGGATTACTATAATTGTTGTGGTAGAGATGAAGACGATTACGACAGTATCGATTTAGACGAAACGGAAAAGATGAGAGAAGAAGTAAAGAAAAAATACAACAAAGACGCTCATTACATGTTTCTTCTAAATGAATTTTTTACAGAATTGAAAAAACAAAGGCAACAGTATCTTTTGTACTTAGAAGATATAAAGTCTTTTGTTGAAAAAGGAGATGAGGAACTCTTTCAACATAACTACAACGAAAATGATTTTCAAAAAGCAATACTACAATACAATAGTAAGAATTAGAAACAAGGTAAGGACAAAAATGATTGATTCTTACCTTGTTTTGACAATCATTCAAATAGAATCTTTGAATAAAGGGCTTCCACGTTCCTGCCTTTGACAGCGATTACTTTTGGTATTTCTTCGCCATCACTTTTAGCTCGATTGTTTCTCCATTGTAAAGGCTGTAGGTTAGAAATATCACTTCGACCACCTTTGGCTTTAGGTATAATATGGTCAATTTCCCAACCATATTCACCTTTTGTGCCCCATGCATTTTTTTTGATTAAAGCACCACAAGAATCCAATCGCCAAATTTTGGGGTCTCTGTACGGGAGTTTTTCTCCTTTCTCCCATACCAACTGAACTAACAATTCTTTCATGAGCAATAATTATTTAATTTAATTGGAACGATACCAATCAGAAGAAATTAAATGAATTATACCAGTTACAAATGGACGCCTAAATAGACTTTGAGTTCCAAACTAACTTTTGAAGTATTACCAACATGTCCATCACTATATACAAAGATATTTTAATATGATACGGACGCGACAAAAATACACTTTTTAAGTGAATTAACAATAGCCCCATGAAAAAAAATGCCGATAGGTGTTGCGTATTTCAATAACTTTGGTGAGTTTTAGATGATTGTTCCCTTCTCCAAAATCTTGTGATTATATGCAGCAGTTTGGTGTAAATAATAATCCTAAACTATACCAATACTTTCTTCCAAAAACAAATGGAAATAAAAATAAAAGCCTTGCCGCATTCGAGTAATCGAATGCGGTAGAGTTTCAAAGGTTGTTATTCACAGTCAAAAGTTTCGGCAGGGCACTATGCAGGAGGCATGAGACGCGCCGACAGGCGCAATCAACACCATACAAGCGCGATAGCGTGTGGTGTTGAGCAGGTACTATGAGCATCTTGGAGAGATGCGACTGGCTATGCAGGATGGCATTGACAGAGAGTTGTCGCATATCTCCGATATGCCGGATCACTCGCACCTGCCAATCACCACACTGCGCTCCGTTTGTGTGGTGTTAATTGCACTGCGTGCGTGAAGCCTCTCCGAGGCTATGCCCGTAAATCGAAAACCGCAATTCCGAGCAAAACCTCGGCTTGCGGAATTTTTGTATTTTTGCGGCCTTTGTAGTGATTTCTATTGGATTTTTCATGATTGACAATGACCAAACCTACGATTTCTCCCACATCATCGTGCGCGATGCCACGGAGAACAACCTCAAGCACGTCAACGTCAGGATTCCCAAGGGGAAGATCACCGTGGTGACGGGCGTGTCGGGGTCGGGGAAGTCGTCGCTGGTGCTGGACACCATCGCGGCCAAGTCGCGGCGCGAACTCAACGACACCTTCCCCTCCTTCACGCAGCAGTACTTGCCCAAGTACGGGCGGCCGCACGTGGGCGACATCCGGAACCTGCCCATCGCCATCGTCATCGAACAGCGCAAGCCAGCCTCCAACTCCCGCTCCACGGTGGGCACCTACACCGACATCTACGCCTTGCTGCGTCTGCTCTTCTCGCGCATCGGGCAACCCTTCGTGGGCTACTCCGACGCCTTCTCGTTCAACCACCCCTCGGGCAGCTGTCCGCGCTGCGGCGGACTGGGCGAGATCCGCGAGCTGGACATCCACAAATTGGTGGATTTCGACAAGTCGCTCAACGACGAGGACACCATCCACTACATCGCCTTCGGCAAGGGCGGCTGGCGCTGGATACGCTACGCCCACAGCGGCCTCTTCGACCTCGACAAGAAGATCAAGGACTACACGCCCGAGGAGCTCGACCTCTTCCTCAACTCGCCGCAGATCAAGCTGAAGAACCCGCCTTCCAACTGGCCCAAGACCGCCAAGTACGAAGGCCTCATCCCCCGTATGTACCGCAGCATCATCAACTCGGAGGAGGGGCTGCTCCACGCCTCCGTGCTCAACCCGATGCTGACGATGGGCACCTGTCCCGACTGCGGCGGCACGCGTCTCAACGAGAAGATACGCTCCTGCAAGATCGGCGGCCTCAACATCGCTGAGGTGACCGCGATGAGCATCAGCGACTGCCGTAAGTGGATGGAGACCATCGACAACCCGCTGGCGGAGGACATCCGGCGGGCCACCACCGAGCGGCTGGCGGCGTTGGAGGAGATCGGTCTCGGCTACCTCACCCTCGACCGCGCCATCGGCACCCTCTCCGGCGGCGAAGCGCAGCGTTGCAAGATCGCCAAATACATCAACTCTCCCCTATCCGATGTGATGTACATCCTCGACGAGCCCAGTGTGGGCCTCCACAACCACGACATCCTGCTGATGCAGAAGTCGGTGCAGAAGCTCAAGAATCACGGCAACACCGTCATCCTCGTGGAGCACCACAAGGAAATCATCAAAATCGCCGACCATATCATCGATATGGGTCCCGGCGCGGGCATGAAGGGCGGCGAAATCGTCTTTGAGGGCACCTACGAGGAGCTGCTGCACAGTCAGACGCTTACGGGCACGATGCTGAGCGCGACGAGTGCCATCAAGGAGCAGGTGCGCACGCCTAAGGGCTTCTTCTTATTGGCGAACGCCCATCTGCACAACCTGAAGAATGTTTCCGTCAAGCTGCCGTTGGGCGTGATGTGCGGCATCGCGGGCGTGGCGGGCTCGGGTAAGAGTTCGCTGATGGAATGTTTCCGGAACGCCTATCCGCATCCCGAACACATCGTCTATATTAGCCAGAAGAGCATCGGCATCAGCCTGCGCAGCACTCCGGCCACCTATCTGGACGTGGCCGACGACATCCGCAAGCTCTTCGCCAAGACCAACAAGACCAAGGCCGACCTCTTCTCCTTCAACGGCAAGGGCGGCTGTCCCGTCTGTCAGGGCAAGGGCGTCATCGTCAACGACATGGCCTTCATGGATGCCATCGAGACCACCTGCGAGGCCTGCGGCGGATTGCGCTATTCGCCGGAAGTGCTCTCCTACAAGGTGAACGGCCTCAACATCGCCGAGGTGATGGACCTCACCGCCAACAAAGCCGCCGAGTTGTTTTCCGGAAGTGTGATTGCCGAGAAACTGGAGCCGCTGCGCAAGGTCGGCTTGGGCTATCTCCATCTGAACCAGTCGCTCTCCACCCTCTCCGGCGGCGAGTTGCAGCGCATCAAGTTAGCCTCCTATCTGCGCGACGCGGGCAAGATCTTCATCATGGACGAGCCTTCTGACGGCCTCCACGCGGGCGACATCAAGCGCATCCTCAACCTCTTCGACACGATGGTGGAGGCGGGCAACACCATCTTCCTCATCGAGCACAACATCGAGATGCTGAAGTCCTGCGACTGGCTCATCGAGCTCGGTCCCGGCGGCGG
>Ga0310694_10006003_pt1 | contig 11532 bp, 6 predicted proteins | sample 174DNAGHGhighgp2_FD_203884 | JGI IMG/M metagenome (GOLD analysis project Ga0310694, IMG submission 203884) | Sheep rumen microbial communities from Palmerston North, Manawatu-Wanganui, New Zealand - 1742 DNA GHGhigh gp2 (v2) (version 2) | ecosystem: Host-associated > Mammals > Digestive system >... | reverse complement strand
TCCTTCGGCTTGAGCGAGTAGAAGAACGGACCGGTCTTAATGAAGCGCTTTTTCTGCAGGCCCTGGTTGATGGCCTCGGTGAGCGCCTTCTGGAGGATGGGGCCCATACGGTCTACGTGGTGGAGTTCCAGGATGCGCAGGATCAGGATGTCCTGATGGATGGGCGCCTCGGAGTCCACATAGAACTTGAGCTGCGTGATGAGCGCTGCTGTCGGGAGTTCCGCGATCGGCTTGTCGTGGGCAGTACCTTCGATTTTCGGGTGCTGTACCTGGTACGGGACCGTCGTCGGGGCGCTATTGGCAAAGACTTCGGAATCGTCTTCTTCTTCGGTTGCGGCGGACGGCGGCGGTGCGACACTCTGTTCGATAGCGATGGTCGCCACAAGGTGGCCAACTTCGTCCTTCTGCGCCATGAACCAGAAGGGAAGCCAGAGGTTCATGACCTTCCAGCCGAGCTGTTTCAAAATCTGCGGGCGAATGTAGTCGCGGTCTTCGACCGAGTCGCGGAAACGTTCCGCGGTGCAGTCGTCTTCGATGAGCGCGAGGTAGCGGTTCGGATTGTTCGCGTCGATAATGACGGGGCCGACGGGGATGCCTCCGCGGGAGAAGCTTTCCTTCGCTTGGATGTTCTCGCTGGAGAGTGCCTTGAGGACTTGTTCGCGAAGCGGGGAACTGGCGGACGTTGTCGTTTCGTCGGCGTTGTATTCCTTGTTCTGCAGATGGTTGATCCATTCGTGGAAAAGGGTGTGCTTCTGGTCGTTGCCCTTTGAGGAATCCGATTCCGATATGAAAACTTGAAGTTCCTTCTTGGCGAGTGTCGAGCAGGTGGCAACCTTGTTGTTGCTTGCAATTTCCGGTTCGCCGCAAATGAGGACGACATCCCTGAAGCGGTCAACGGCGCGGTCCGGCGTCTTTACGAAGAAGCTGATGTCCTGATTCGGGCGCGAGAAGAATGCCGCCATGGGAGTGCCTGCCAGGAGCTGGGCGCGGATAGCGTCTTCGATTTCGCGGCAGGTGGACTGGTGGAATGCGATGATTCCAAGTGTCTTTTCGGGGTGGCGTTCGGCATGCTGCAGGGCTGCCTGCGCAATGGCGTTCACCTTGTCATCGACGACCTTGAGGCGGATTCCCTTGAACGGTTCGCTGCTTGGGGTCGGGAACTGCTTGATGCCGTGGTTGTAGATGTGGCTGTTCGCAAACGAAACGAGAGCGGCGTCGCCATACAGCGACGAGAACCAGAGCTCGCGGGTCGGAATGCCCTGACGGAGCGCTGCGGTCAGGATGCTTTCCTGGAAGAAAGGCGAATGCGGGAACGGCTGGTCCTGGAAGGCGTCAAGTGGCTGGAATTCCAGCGCCGGATTGTGCGGGTCGCCGACAAGGATGGTCTTGCCAGCGGCAAGGATGGTCGGGATTGCTTCGGCAATCGAGATGCTGTCGGCATCCAGGATGAGTGCGATGTCAAAAGTAGTCTTTTCGGAAATCCGGAAGGTGTCGCTCAGGGTAAGGTGCGTAAGCGCGTCGGGATTCTTCTCGACGGCCTGGTGCAGCTCGCTGAAGTTCGCGTTGCTGAACTTGTCCAAAAGTTCACGGTATGCCTTGCTCTTCTTGGACCGTTCCTTGGGCGGTTGCGTAAACAGGTTCGGACATGTCTTGGTGACATTCTGGATCTGTTCCCTGCTCCAGCAGGAAGACACGACATTGATGAGTTCCTTGTCCGCGTTCTCGGGGTCGGAAATGAATTGCACCAGTCCCTTGCATGGGTAGCTTTCCATTTTCTTGAACAGAGCGGTCAGCTGCACGTGGATGTCGAGGTGTTCCCAGTTTTCGCTCCAGGACTTGATCTTGCCGAGCCATTTTTCGATGCTCAAGCTTTCGAGCGGAGTTTCCAGTTCCATCGCCTTGTTGATCTGCTTGATGGATTGCTGGAGTTCAAGGACAGAACGGTACAGCTCGTCGATTTGCGGGAGCATTTCCTTGAACAGGTGCCACTGCTCGAGAATCTGCAGGAGCAGGTCGAGCTTGGGATCGTTCTTGTGGTTGTCGCGGAATTCGTAGATGAACTGGATCTTGGTGTTGAGCTCGACCCAGTTGGAACGTTCGTAATGCCAGTCCTTGCCGAGCAGATGGTTGCCGAGGACGGCACTTTCCTTGTACGCCCTCTTGTTGGCCTGCAGTTCGAGCAACGTATCGATTAGGTCAAGCAGATGGGCGTCGGATTCCACGTTCTTCGGGTTACGGAGCACCGAAAGGAGCTTGCGCCTAGAAGAACGGTAACGGTCGGAAAGTCCCTTGAGCGTGGCCTTCTGACTTTCGGCGAAGTCTTCGCGTGCCGACTGGATGTTTTCGTCGACAGCGGTGTCAGTATAAATTTCGGAGGTCTGCCTGCGATAGCGCACCCATTGGTCGCCCGCTTCGGGAAGTGCCGTGAGCGTGTCGCGGTAGGCAGTCCAGTTGTGGCTGCGCAGTTGCCAGTCTTCGAACTCGGGAGTGTCCTTGTTGAAGTGGTCGCGGATGATTTCCAGTGTGTCGGCGAGACTCGAAAGGAAGATGCCCGTGGGGAAAAGCCCTGTGGCTTCCATGATCTTGATGAGTCCGTCGAGGCTCGTGGCGCGGCTTGCGGCGCGGTTCAGTTCCTGCGATAAGGTCTGCTGCAGTTCGGCGTCGAGGCCAGGAAGCTTTACGCCCTGGAATGCCTTGCGTGCTTCGATTCCCTTCTTGTCGAAATAGAGCTCGTTCAGAAGGAGAAGGTCTTTCTTGAGGTCTTGGTATTGCTGGTAGTTCAGCGAAGAAATCCCTTGCAAGACCGAAGCGGGATACTTGTGCTTGGACGGCTTGATGGCGATGAATTCTTCGAGAAGGTTTGCCAGCGGAACGTTCGCCGGTGCAATCGGATTGTTGACGGTGTCGTAGTATTCCTGGAATTCCGCGCGCATCTTGCGGACATCCTGTTCCAGGACACTGCGGTCGGCTTGCGAGAAACTGCGGAAAGCGGGTTTCCAGGCTTCCTTGAAGGCACGGCCGGAAACGGCTCGGCGGTGAACCACGAGAACCTTTTGTCCCTTGGCGACGGAATCGGCCACGATGTTTGCGGCAACCTTCATCTTGTCAGTGCCGGGGAGCGCTTGGATGGCGTAGGCTTTCGCCTGGTCGTTCAGGGCGTCGACAATGACCTTGTCTGTATGCGAATCCGTGGTGTAAAGGAAATGGTGGTCTGCAGGCGAGAACACCTTGTCAAAATTCTGTTCTTCGAAAAGGGATTCCTGCGTCTGGAAACCGTCTTCGCTGAAAAGGGAGGCGAGTGCCGGATTGGCGTTGATCGTCTTGTCCTGGAATCCCAGGGCCATGCGTTTCTTGAGGAGCAGCTGCTCCGTGTTGAAGAAACAGAGGCAGAGGCCGTGGCGCGTGAATTTCCAGTTGCGGTTGCTTGCAATCGCCTTTTCAAAAAGTGAAAAGTAGAGAAGCAGGCTGAACTTGCCGTTGATGACCGCGTCTTCGGCGGTGGGAAGCGTCACGGAATCCTTGAGGCGTTCGCGGAGGATGACGTTCTCGATGGGGGTGCGCTTCGAAATCTGTAGCGTCTTTTGGACGGGGTCGGCATCCAGGGGAATGAGCAGGCTCGGGGCGAGCGCGTTGCCGTCCCACTTCAAGAAACCGAGGACCAGGTAGAGGTCTGTCTCGCCGAAATCTTCAAGCTTGTTGCGAAGAACCGCCGTCATCGCGTCAATGGCGGTTATCTTTTGCTGCGCCGTAAAGTTTGCTGAAACCTTGAAGAACGATTCTAGCGGAAGGGGACCCTTGGCCTGGAGCCATTTTTCAAAGAACAGGTCACCGGCTTCCATGACAAGGGGAGACTGGAAGTCGTTCTTGGTGGCAAAATTGAGGAGACGGTCCTTGGTATCAAAGAGGGCCGCTTCTTGCCTTATTTTAGCAACAACAGCGGATGGCGATGACATACCCTGAATATACTTATTTTTCGAGGGGATGAACGGGGTGGCCGCTATAAAGTACGGATGATTTGTCCAAGTGCGTCTTCCAGGGGCGTGGGGGAGTCGCTCTCCTGGAGCCCGGCCTTGAAAAGTACTCTTCCGAATAGGGCTTCGGGAGAGATTCCTGCCTCCTTGTCTTGGCGGAGGCTGTGGGCGTGTTCACGCTTGGAAAGCTTCTTGCCGGTAGTGTCGACGATAAGGGGGTGGTGCAGGTACAGGGGGCGCGTATAGGCGGGAACCTGGAGCGAGGCGTCGCCTGTACAGGCTTCTGCAATCATCTGCGAAAGGGCAATCTGGCGGGCGGTGGAACTGAGGATGTCCTCGCCGCGGACAATGTGCGTGATTTGTTGCGTGAGGTCATCGATGCAGACGGCGAATTGGTAGGTCCAGAAACCGTCGCGGTCACGGATCGGGAAGTCGCCACATTGCTGCTTCGGGTTTTCGTGGAAGTCTCCGAGACGCTCGTCATGCCAGTCTATTACTTTGTCTGGAATTACAATGCGAAGGTTGTGCGGAACGTCTCTAAAGTCATCCTCGACCGAGTGTAACGAGGGAGGGGATCCACTGAGGCTGTCTATACTGGATTCCGTCGGCCTTTTTGGCCTCCAGAATGACTGAATAGGTTTACATTTTCCCTGATAGATGACTTCGCCGGTTTCGCTGCGCGGATTTTCGGCGAGGAGCTGCTTGCGGCTGCAGGTGCAAGGGTAGACGAATCCCTTGGCGACGAGCTTTTCGAGGATCTTCTGGAAAAAGTCAAAATGACTGCTTTGGATGCTTTGGCTGTCGTACTTGAAGCCTAGCCAGGCAAGGTCTTCGTAGATGCTGTCGATGTATTCCTTGCGGGCGCGACCCTGGTCGTGGTCCTCGATGCGCAAGTGCACCTTCAGGTTCCATTTCTTTGCTGCGGCCCACACGTAAAGGGCGGAAAGCAGGTGCCCTTCGTGGAGGTAGCCCGTAGGGCTCGGTGCAAAACGGATGGTTCCGGACATGTGGGAAAATGTAGAAAATAGTAGGTTGTGGTTTGTATAGTCATCCTGGAGGAAGTGTAACGACCGACGGGATCCAAAGGGAAGTTATTCGATGGATCCCCTTCGCTTCGCTCCGAGGATGACTTCATCGAGGCAGTCGTCCTGGAGTTCCATTTTTTTTCTATTTTGACAGACGATGAAAATGTCAAGATTTTTGCATATTGCCTTTAGCGGCTTTTTTGCTGTAGGGCTTATGGCGTGTTCGGGTTCGCCGGAGCCGCAGACGGAACCCGTTACTTCCGCTGCCTCGGCGGATACGGTGTCGGCCCCTGTTGCAGAACAGGTCGTGGCGGACTCGGTGGCGAAGGCTGAAACCCCGGCGGTGCCCGCAAGCTACAAGGATATCGTGTTTCCGGAATTTCGCTATGTGGCTCCCTATCCGAAGGATTTCCGTGTCGAAATTGCTCCCGGGATTGCGGGCTACATCGTAAGTGACCGTAGCCTTCCGCTGGTGAATTTTACAGTTTACTTTGAGCAGCCGCATGTGCCGATGGTCCTGAAGGATGAGGCGGCAAGTTCCATGGTGGGTAGTATGCTGCGTCGTGGCGGTGGTGGCGGTATTTCGGCCCGAGCCCTTGACGATTCTCTGGAATTTATCAGTGCGGGCCTGAGTTCGTCGGTCGGTACGTTTGCCTCGTCTTTTGACATCGACTGCCTTTCGAAGGACTTTGACAATATGCTTGCCTTGGCGAAACAGGTGCTCACGGCCCCCGCCTTTGACAAGGAACAGCTTGAGATTTTGCGGGCGAATTTCCTGACTGCTTATGACCGCCGTTACGATACTCCGGCGAAGGTGCTTTCGGCGCTCCGTTCCAAGGTGAACTATGCCCCGAATCCGAGGTTGTGGGATGCCAACGCGGAGGAGTACAAGAAGGTTTCCGTTGCCGACGTGAAACGCTTGTCCCAGGGAGTGTATTCTTCGAACCGGATCGTGTTTGCGCTTTCGGGCGATGTGGATCGGGATTCCGCTGTCACGAAACTCAAGGAATTCTTCGAAGGCTGGAAAATTGCGGTCGGTGCGGCGGACTCTTCGGCAAAGAAGAAGGCGGCGAAACCCACGGTGGCAGAACCGCAGCCGCTTTCGTTCTTGCGCAAGCCTGGCATCTACGTGGTGGACAAGGACATTACGCAGGCGAATATCTCGATGAACCAGCCGTTCGTAAAGAGGCCGCACGAAGACTACTATCCGGCGGCGGTGGCGAGTTTCATTTTGGGTGGCGGAAGTTTTACAAGCCGCCTGATGAACCGTGTGCGCAGTGACGAAGGCCTTGCCTATAGCGTGTACAGTTCGGTCGGTAACGACTACCGTGATACGGCCATGGTGACGATTGCCTTGCAGACCAAGGTGGAATCGGTGGATTTCGCTCTGAAGCTGATTCGCGAGGTAGTGCAGGAATTTGCCGAAAAAGGCCCCACCGAAGAAGAACTTTCGCAGGCGAAAAAGTCGCTGATCGAAAGCCTCCCGAGCCTGTTTGATAGCCCCGAGGCGACGGCGACGATTTTTGCGCGGGGTGAATTGATTGGAAAGACCTTCGACCACTACTTGGATTACGTCAAGGAAATCAACGCCGTGACGGCAGACCAGGTGAAGGCGATGACCAAGAAGTATTTTGACATGGACAAGATGACAGTCTCGATTGTGGCGCCCGTGGCGAAAATGGAAGCCTTGAAGCCGTTTACGGTGGTTCCGCTTGATAGTCTGGAGTTCAGGGACTGATGTTGCGTCTTGCTCGACAGGTGATGTTTGTTGCCGTTGCGATGCTTTTCTGTGCCGCGGTGTCTTTTGCTGCGGATAATGCCGTGCAGGATGTTTTGGCGGACTCGCTTATTAATCGGCACCTCCATGAAAAACTCCGCAAAAAGCTGGGTAACGAAGACGACTTGCGTGCGCTCTGCTCGGGTCTCAAGATCTGCATGGACATTGACTACGAAGGCTGTTTCGAAGAAGACAAGAAACCTTGGCCGCACCACAAGTACGACAAGGAATTCTGCGGTGTCTTCAAGGAAGTGGAAAAACGCGGCTTTTTGCCTGATCCTAATGTCACGATGGCGGCGGAAGTCTATGCAAGGCTTGGCAGACGTTATCGTGCGATCTATGTGAACGAGGGAACGCTTCCGCTGAACGAAAGTGTCATCAAGTACCTGTTTGACAATATGCCCTTTACGGCGCAGCTGATCAACGCCTACTTGGACGAAAACTACACGCTTGAGTATACGCATCCGAACAGGCGTTTCTTTAACGGAAGCAACGGTCGCAGCCTTTCCGGGGAATTCTACTGGGCCCTGCAGGATAGCGCCGGAAAACGGCTCGGGATGCGCAACCTGTTCTTCGGTTACGGCCATGCGCATGTGCTCAAGTGGCAGTTGCACGGAACGGCAATCGCGTATCTGGACATGGATCCCCTTCCGGGAAACAAACTTAAGTACAAATTAACTGCCATCGTGTTTCCGGCGAATTCGGTGCTCAATTCCATTATGCAGATGAAAGTGTTCCGGAGTGTCGTGAACAGCAAGATCGACCATATTGTCGATGATATCAAGAAGGCTTCCAAGATGTACTTTAGCGGCAATAAGGAACCGATGCTGAAGAGTGCAGCCCTGAAATCTTCCGAGAATGTACAGTACGTGCTGGATTTTGAAGAAGTGGTCAACGGTGCCCATTGGGAGCTGGGCGACTTTGAACGTTTGCAGAAGGCCCGCAAGGAAAAGCGCAAGCAGGATATGCAGGCTGTGCCCATCATGGTAGACGACAATCAAATAATCAAGGACAAGAAATGAGCGAAGAAAGAGAATCGATGGAATCCCTGTTGGCGCGCGTAACGGAACGCCGCCGCGAACTTTTGACATCTGTGGTGGACCGCCGCACAAGGCATTTTTGCATGGTGCTGGAAGACCTGTTTGATCCGCACAACATTTCTGCCGTGATCCGCACCGCCGAAGTCTTTGGTCTCCAGGATGTGCACATTATTGAAGAGGACAACGCCTATAGCGTGAACAAGTCCATTCTGAAGGGGTCCTACAAGTGGATGAGCCTGTACCTTTACAAGAAGCGCATGCTCTGCATGGAAAAGCTGCGTGCGAAGGGCTACAAGATTGCCGTGGCGAGCACCAACACGACCAACTCCGTTCTGGATCTGGATTTGAGCCAGCCGACGGCTTTCTACCTGGGTAGCGAATTCCACGGGAACCATCCCGATACGCTCGCCCATGCTGATTACGAGTTTAAGCTCCCGCAGTACGGCATTACCGAATCGATGAACGTGTCGGTGGCCGGTGGCGTGCTGATGACCTACCTCGACGTATTTATGCAGAAGGAAGGTCGCGAGAAGTTCCTGCTCAAGAAGGAAGAACGCGACGCCCTGCTCTGGGACTGGCTCGACCGCCATGTAAACGGCATCGAGAACAACAGCCCCATTACGCGTGTGGAAGAATAAACCGTCTATCCCGTTCGCAAAAACCTATTTCTAGCCTCAAAGCCCCCTTTTTAGAGGGCTTTTTTTCTGCGCTGTATACAAAAATGCTAGATTGAAGCTCAAATGAAAAAGTATACGGCTCTTTATTTTTCAGTCGGCCTAGTGGTCATACTGGCCCTTATCATTCTTGTTTTCGGAATTTTCTTTTTGAACGAGAAGGATCCACGGGAAACGTTTAATACTTTCCATCTCCGTTTTACCCAGGTGAGCACGCTCGTTTTGGACGACCCCGTCAAGGTAAACGGCGTGAAGCTCGGAAAGGTCGAGGCCATTGAGCTCTCGGGGCACCGTGTGGTGGTGACCATCCGCCTGCGTACCGACGTGAAGATTCCGAAGGATTCTGAAATCCGTGTGCAGAATATCGGCATTATGGGTGAACGCCAGATCGGCATTATCCTGGGCGATCAGACAGACTACTTTGCACCGGGCGATACCATTACCGGCCAGTTCGATGCGGGTATTGCCGAGGCGATCGGCCTTGCGGGCGAACTTTGCGACAGCACCAAGGTGCTTCTGGAATCGGTGAAGCACGCCCTGAACCAGACAATCGTGAATCCAGAGTTCCAGGAAAGGTTCAAGACCCTGCTCGTGAAGGCGGAAACCCTGGAAGACCGTGCCATTACCATGCTGAATACGACGGACCCGCAGCTCAAGAAGAGCCTGCAAGGGCTGAACCAGGTGGTGGTGAAGGTCGACAGCCTGATTGACGGGGTGAAACCTCCCATCGACAATATGTTTGCCAATACCGATAAGGTGATGAGCGATGCCGACAAGCTGATCGGCGAACTCGAGGGCGTAACGAACCATTTGGATGAACTGATCGTCAAGGTTCAGACAAAGATTGAATCCAAGGACAATACGGTCGGCATCTTGCTGAACGACAGGACCTTGCATGACGATTTGGTGAAGACGGTGCACTCGGCGGATAGTTTGGTACGCGTTATCCTGCACGACGGTCTCGATATCAATGTGGATTTGTTCTGAGGAAAAAATGATAGAGAAAACACTGGTGGTGACAAACAAGTTGGGAATTCACGCTAGGCCGGCCGGAATGATCGTCGATATTACCGGTCAGGCGAAAAGCGACATCTCGATTGTGTTCGAAGGCTCCAAGGCAAATGCAAAGAGCATCTTGAATGTGATGATGCTCGCCATTCCCGCTGGCTCCGAAGTCAAGTTCGAGATAGACGGCGAAGATGAAGAAAGCGTGGCTTCTCAGCTGGAAAGTCTGTTCAATGACCACTTCAACGAAGAACCCTGCTAGTAATAAGGCTCCCGTCCGCACAGTGTTGGCGGGCGTGCCTGCGTCTCCGGGCTTTGCCATGGGACGCGTTTTCCCGGTTATCAACCGGAATATTTCGGTGGTGGAAGAGACACTGCCGGAAAGCCGTCTTGCTGACGAAGAACAGCTCTTCTTGAAGGCGATTCACAAGACGGTCAAGGAAGTTTCGCAGATCAAGGAAATTTCCGAAAGTCGCACAGGGATGAAGGACAGCCTCATCTTTGCGACGCACTTGATGATTTTGCAGGATCCCGTGTTGATCAACGGAATCCTTGATAAGGTCCGTAAGGAACACAAGAATGCGCGCTGGGCGGTTCACGTGGTGCTGGGCTCCTATATCGACCAGTTCGAGAAGGTCGATTCCCCGGCGATGCGCGACAAGGCGGCGGACCTGAGGGACGTGTACAACCGTCTGATGGCGGCGATGGAAGACTCCGGACCTGTGTTGGAGGATGAAGCTCGCGAGGACGGTGTGATTCTGGTGGGCCACGAACTTTTGCCGAGCCTACTGATGTCGATCAAGCCCGGCCAGGTGGCTGCTCTTGCGATGGATACCGGTGGTCGTACTAGCCACGTGGCGATTCTTGCCCGTTCGCTCCAGATACCGTTGGTGTCGGGTCTCCGCAATTTTGCGGCTATGGTGAAGTCCGGCGATACGGTCATTGTCGACGGTTCTAGCGGACAAGTCGTAATCAATCCGAACCAGGACGACGTCAACGAATTCCATGCACGTCAGGAAGTCTTTGAACGGCAGCGCCGTGAACTGTTCACGATGCGCCAGCTGGAGCCGATGACGCGCGACGGCAAGTATATCACCTTGCACGCCAACATCGAACTTCCGTCGGAATCGGAAAAGGTGACGGATTTCGGTGCGACGGGTATTGGCCTTTACCGTTCTGAATTCTTGTTCCTGCGTAAGGACGCGCCGACTCAGGACGAGCAGCGCGATGCCTACCGCTATATCCTCGAGACGATGTTCCCTTGCCCCGTTACGATCCGTACCTTGGATGCCGGTGGCGACAAATTGGTGAACGGCATTACGGCGGTGAATGAGTCGAACCCGTTTATGGGATGGCGCTCGATTCGCGTGTGTCTCGACCGCGAAGATATTTTCTGCACCCAACTGAAGGCGTTGCTGCTTGCGAATACCAAGGGTAACCTGCGCTTGCTGTTGCCGATGATTTCGGGGATGACGGAACTCCGCCGTGCCCGCGCCTGCATCGAGAAAAGCCGCAAGGAACTCGAGGCCGAAGGCCACAAGGTCGCCAAGGTGAAGATGGGCGTGATGATCGAAGTCCCCGCCGCGGTGATGATTGTGGACAAACTAGCGAAAGAGGTGGATTTCTTCAGCATCGGTACGAACGACCTGATTCAGTTTACCTTGGCCGTGGACCGCACGAACGAATTGATTACGGACATGTTCCAGCCGCACCATCCGGCGGTGCTCAGTATGATTTACCAGACTGTCCAGGCGGCTCACCGTGAGGGAATCCCCGTGGCGGTTTGCGGTGAAATGAGTGCAGACCCGATGAGCGTGTTGCTCTTGGTGGGACTTGGTGTCGACGAACTTTCGATGACTCCCTGGAGCGTGATGTCGACCAAGAAGATTATCCGTTCCATCAACTTCGAGGATGTTCGTGATTCTGCCCTGACGGTTTTGCAGATGGATGACGCCGAGAGTGTGAACAGCTATATGCACGGCAAGTATGCCCAGACGATTCGCGACCTGGGAATATCGAGCTTTGTGGGCCAGGTGGACA
>Ga0310694_10006000_pt1 | contig 11538 bp, 7 predicted proteins | sample 174DNAGHGhighgp2_FD_203884 | JGI IMG/M metagenome (GOLD analysis project Ga0310694, IMG submission 203884) | Sheep rumen microbial communities from Palmerston North, Manawatu-Wanganui, New Zealand - 1742 DNA GHGhigh gp2 (v2) (version 2) | ecosystem: Host-associated > Mammals > Digestive system >... | reverse complement strand
AAGATTTCCGCCGGTGTCTATGAATCGTTGGCAAGCGTTGACCCCGAAGCCATTTGGCTCCAGATGGCTTGGCTCTTCATCAGCAACAAGAGAGCCTGGACACCCGAGCGCATCAAGGCTTACCTCACAGCCGTTCCGCAAGGCAAGATGATTATGCTTGACTACGAGTGCGACTACACCGAGATATGGCGTATGACGGAACATTTCTACGGCCATAAGTTCATTTGGTGCTACCTGGGGAACTTCGGCGGCATGACAGAGATTGAGGGCGACTACAAACATAATGCAAAGCTGATTGCCGGCACAAAGAAGGAAGGCGGCCCTGAGTTCGTGGGCATCGGCTCCACGCTGGAAGGCTTTGGTGTCAACGAGCCAGTCTATGAAGCGATGCTGGCTCAGGCATGGGACACAGGCATCGGCTTCGATGCCTACATCGACAACATTGCCGACCGCCATCTGGGACGCGCCGATGCGAACTACCGGGCTTTCTGGCACACGATGGTCGATAAGGTCTGCACCACTCACACCAGCACAGGCGCGGCAGGCATCATCAACGCTCACCCCAACCTGGAGGGCGAATGGAACTGGACGACCGAGCTTCGAAAAGGCTACGACATCAAGAATCTCGACGAGGCGTTGGCGATCCTGGAGAAGGTAGAAGGCTCGTCCAACTACCTCAAGTTTGACCTCGCCAACACGCGCCGGCAGTCTATCCGCAACAACGCTCTGGCCGTAAGGAAACGTTTCTCGGATGCCTATAAGGCAGGCGACAGGGACGGCATGGTAGCGGCTTCGCAGGAGTTCCTCGGCATGTGCGACCAGATGGTCTCGGCGATAAAGGGCTGCAAGGAGTTCTCGCTCGATGACTGGGTACGCGATGCCCGTGCCTGGGGCAAGGACGAAGCCGAGAAAGACTACTTTGAGATGAACGCCCGCACCATCATCACCGTCTGGGGTGACTCGTACCAGCTCACGGACTACGCCAATCGCGACTGGGACGGACTGGTTGAGACCTTCTACAAAGTCCGTTGGCAGAAGTTCTTCGATGCCGTTCTGGCGGCCTACGACGCCGGCGAGCCGTTTGTCAACATGAAGGGTCCTCGCATTCCAAAGGACAAGACAAAGGAAGAGTGCGAGCATGCCATGAAGTTCGACGCCGAAATCTGGGACTTCGAAACCAATTGGGCAGGCATAAAGAAATAATGAATACAATAAAGAACACACTCATTGCCATCCTGTTTGCCCTCATCTGTATGGGGGCCTGGGCGCAAGGGAATCCCTATGGCATTTATCCTGTTCCGCATTCGACACAGATAACAGACAAGACAGCCTCCGTCACAGAGACGGTAAATATCATTGCCGAAGACGGGATAGACCAATTTACAATAGACCGCGCCACGCAAATTCTTGAGGAGCACGGAAAGGCACACTCCCTCGGGGGAGATGGAGGGGGAGCGGAAGGCTCCTCTGTCCTTCGCCTTGCTGTTGACGCGAGCCTCGCTGTTCCTGGCAAGTACGACCGGCACGACATCACCATCAGAAGGCAGGAGGGAAGTGAACTGGCCGAAATCATCATCACCGGCGAGAACACCGACGCGACGTTCTATGGCCTTGCCTCGTTGGAACAGATACTTGATGCGGATGCCGCTGACATCGTTTGCGGTGAGATTCAGGACTATGCCGACGTGAAGAATCGCGGCATCATAGAAGGCTACTACGGCGTTCCATACAGTGCCGAGGTCAGCCAAGACCTTTTCCGCTTCATGGCCCGCTACAAGATGAATATGTATATGTATGGTGCCAAGAGCGACCCCTATCATTCCCAGAAATGGGCAGACCCCTATCCGACCAGTATCACGGCGGAGCAGAAGAAGTTAGGCTACTTATCGCAGCGTATGCTTCGCGACATCACTAACACGGCGCATCAGTGCAAGGTAAACTTCATCTGGGCAATCCATCCAGGCTCGGCCTTCACCAATTCCGGCAACACAACCGTCGTCTCGAAGATAATGACGAAGTTCCAGAATATGTATCGGCTCGGCGTACGACAGTTCGGTTTGTGCGTTGATGACGTGAGCATCCCTACAGACGAAGTCACGCAACGGCTCAATGCCAGCCGTGTGACGGAACTACAAAACCTCATCGACCAAAAGTGGAACAAAGAGGGAGCTGCTCCCGAGGACACCGTGAAGCCCCTGAACGTTGTGCCTCAAATCTATAACTTCAACCAATCCACAGCGGAGAACCGCCAGAAGTTCTATGCTGCCCTGGCCGGCACACCCGCGAAGGTCGATGTCTATATCACCGGTCAGAAGACATGGACGGTGCCCAACACCAGCGACTTACAGACAGGCAAGAACTATATGGGGCGCGAGGTATCGTGGTGGTGGAACTATCCCTGCAACGACCAGGACGTGACGAAGCTCTTCCCAATGGACACCTATACAAACTTCAGCATACATCGTCGCATCGATGGCTCCTCGAGGCTCGAGCCCAACCTGCAAGGTGCGAAGACCATCCTCATCAATCCCATGCAGCAGGGCGAGGTGTCGAAGATTGCGTTGTTCAGCATAGGGAACTACACTTGGAACACAGCCGCCTTCGACAATATGGCATCCTGGGAGGCAGCTCTGACAGCCGTGGTGGGACAGGAACATGCCGCTGCCCTGCGTCTCCTTGCTCCCTACTTGAGCTACTATGATGCATCGGCCTTCAATGCGCTTGCCTCTCGCTTCAAGACAGCACTGGGCAAGGGCAATGCTCCGACGGAGGAGATGCTGACAGAGGTTCAAGGCATACTGGATGCCTGTGCAGACCTTCACGCGTTGGAGACTTCCGAGCACGAGAGCGACCGGCTCTTCTATAATGATGTCCGTCCCTGGCTCCTGAAGCTGGAAGCGATGGCACAGGAGATTATGAAGCTTTCGGAGTTGGTCGTATCACCCAACGACGATGCGAAGTGGGAAGTCTTCGTGAAAGAAAAGAACTATGTGGACGGCCTCGCCACAGACAATCGCTTTGCCTACAACATCCTGACAGGCATGGGCAGCAGCATCCGTCTTTCCACACAATACCCGGAACCAGCGGCGGAAGCAATGACGCCCTTCGTGGAATGGTTCTCGCAGAACTCGCTCGGCAAGGATTATTTCACGAACCTCATTGCCACAAGCCCCAGTTTCGTGGGCAGCCGCGAGGACATGAACGGCTCCGTTAGCCTTTCTTCCTCTGGCCAAGCCTACATCAAACTGACCAATCCTGTCGTGATGAACTCCGGCGACTATGTCGGTATTTCCCTACCGAAAGCCATACGCATAGAGAGCTGCGCCGTAGCTGACACGCTTTGGGAACACTACGAAATGCTCTGCTCTGCCAACGGAAAGCAATGGGTGAATATGACGAAGGACAATCCTCTTCCCGTGGAACACATCAAGTACGTTGTCCTTTTCAATCCCTCCACGGAGGCACGGCTCCTGAAACTCTCCGGCACAGAGTTCAAGCTTGTGCTACCCCAGAAACTGAAGCCCCTTTCTGCCACCACGCCGCAATGCAGCGCGGGCTTCTACGACGGCCATACGGAGAAGTATATCATAGATGGCGACTACACGACATGGACTTGCATCCGTCGCAATCAGCAGGACGGCGATGCCTACACGGTGAGGCTCAAGGCAGCTACGCCCATCCACGATGTCCGCATCTGCATGGGAACAGAGAACGGCGACTACATGACGGCAGGACTTGTGCAAATCTCCCAAAACGGAAACACATGGGAAAGCATCCCCATCAGCGGAACTTCAGACACAAACTATACGCTCACAAATGCGCACAACGTGAAGTACAACGACGAGATGACCTATTGCGACTTCGACGGGCAGGGAAAGACAGCAAGGTTCGTGCGCCTTTTCCTCTCCACGCCGAACACTTCGAATTGGCTCCGTCTCTATGAAATCGAAGTGAACGGCCGTCTCTATGAAGAAGCCTATCAAGGCCCGGCCGTCGATGCTTCGAACATGACGATTCGCGAACTGGCAGATGCAGAGGGCAGCACCTGCTATGTCCCCGCCGCCATGAACAAGCCGGGAGAGATCATCTGGCATCTTCGTTCGCTCGAATACGCCAAAGCCCTCACCATTTATCAGGATGGCGGGCAGAAGACAGACGCAGTCGTAAGTGTGATAACAGATGACGACCAATCACTCCTCCTAAATGGGGATGGGGAGTCTCTGACGGGCTATGTCTCTCGCTTCGACCTCACATCCTATCCCCTTGCCGTCGCCGTAAAGATAAGCTGGACATCAAAAGCCCCGCTCATCTATGAGATTTCCGAAGAGACAGATGCCGAAACAAATGCCTTCACGGGAATAGGAAAGAATGAAGAGATAAGAATGAGGAATGAAAAATCAAATGGCGCTATCTATGACCTCTCTGGCCGCCTTATCCGTGCGGAAGCAACTTCTTCTTCGCAAAGTTCAGGCACAGGGACAGTCTTCACTCCTCACGCTCACTCTTCACTTAAAAAGGGCATCTATATTCAGGGTGGAAAGAAGATTATCCGCTACGAATGAGAGGAGGCTGATTACAAGCAATGTTTAATGTCTATTGCTTCCATCATCTCTTCTCGAAGACACGAAGATAATCGACATACATTTCCGAGGTGTTGTTGTAGCGTTCAAGATTGATTCTCCATCCACTGGAGCCGCCGATGGCATAGTTGACGAGCAGGACGTGCGACTGCTCGTAAGAATAACTGTTGGTGGGATGGCTCCACACCTCCTCGTCATCCAGATAGTAGGTCGTCGTTTCACGTTCTATCCGTAAGCCATAGGTGTGGAAGGTCTGGCTCCACGACGTTCCCTGCCCGCCCTTCGTCATTTCGATGAGCTTGCCCGGATGTTCGAGAGGCTTACCCTCTGCATCTTTCTGTTCCCAGAAATGGGACGTTACCCAATAGCCTGTGTTGTTCGGATTTCCTTCGCCCCAACCTCCGTAGGCCTCTATAACATCCAGCTCATCGCCTTCACCGCGATTGATGTTGGTAATCGTCCAAAAAGCTGGCCAAGTACCGGGCGCAGATTGGGCCATCAGCCGACATTCCATGTAGCAGGGCGGTGTGGCTCGGAACCCATTTCCATCCATATCTACGGTGGCTAACAGTCCTGTACTTCCTCGAGTACCCTCTGCCTTGTGCGCACGAATAATTAAATAAGTGTCGCGTTGCACAAAGGGATTATTTGGTCCTTCAGGGTCGCAGAAGAGCCAGCCGCTGAAGTCGCCAAAGGTGGGCTTGTGAGCGTTATAGCAAGTTCCACGTCCATCGCGTGATATGGACAGTGGCCCGTCGAAATCGTCACTGAATACCAGTTGCATTCCCCGTGCCGCCTCAGGAATGGTGTCTGGGATGCCGACGAAAGGCGATTGCCTGCCTGCCGTGTTGTAGAGTTGTAGTTCATAGAGATCACATTCGCCAGCAGAATTACGGCTGGTAATCTGAACCGTCAGCGGACCGTGAGGCAGCGTCTTTGCATTTAGCCAAAATGTCCCGTAGCCCTCGTCATCAAGCTTGATGCCATTAGGTGTCAGCATTCGTTTCTGTGGACGAGGGTTCTTGTCGTCCGTCACATAACATTCTGCCTTCACATGCTCCATCCCCTTGGCTTGCAGGCAGACTTTCACCCGACCACTGATGACAGAACAGGGAGCAGGGGAGAGCACTCTTATGCTTTCCACCCATCGTGTGCCTTTCTCCTGTGCTTCAAGTCCTGTATGAGCCAGGATAAAGGCAACCATAACAATGCAAAACTTAAAACAAGGCAGATGAACCCTATTAACGGAATAGGCAGAAGATTGGCTGGTGCTGTTCATTTACCCCATCAATTGTTTCAAGGCTTATCAGATTTTATCTGGACGCGATGAGCTTGCAAACCCTTTATAATTATTGCTCCTGTTCCTCCTCACGAAGAAGATCCCTTACCTTGTATATCTGATCTCTCATCGCCTGCTTTCCGTCAAGAATCATCTGGACAAGGTCTTCCCTGTCGAAACTGATAATGTCGTAATTCACAAGTTGGTCGTTCCTAATCTTTACGTCCGCCATCTCCCAGTTGCTTTGATGTCGCCTATCTGATTCACAGATATCCCAGTTTAAAAGCCATTCCGAATTCGTAAGATTCACGACAATATTAAATTTATTATTTATGCGCTTACAAAACTTTAACCCTTTCTGTAGGAAAGGAGCTATCTTGTGCCTTTGCTTCAATTCAAGGTCAATGGCTATCACATGTCTTGCCCCCATGCTCTTAACCACATCGACAGGCAGATTGTTCATCATTCCGCCATCCACAAGCTGCATTCCCTCGTACGACACTGGTTTCAAGCCCACAAGAGGAGCAGGGAAAGTCAAGGAGGCATGGATGGCTTTTGCCACGTCACCGCTCTTGAACACATACTCTCTCAAATACTTGCCATCGACAATTTCTGTGGCAGTGCATTGGAAGGGGATGCACAAGTCGTCGAATGTTTCGCAGCCTTTTTCTTTGAGCACTTGATGCAAACGTTCTTCAAGCTCGTCACCGTCAATGACTCCAAAGATGTTTCGCTCCACATCTTCTATATTTACGCCATGGGTGTAGCCTATAGCATGTCTGTCAAACAGCGTTATCCACTCCTCGTTCAGCAACATCTCCCTAATTTCTTCTCCTGAATAACCAGCTGCATAAAGACCGCCCACCAGTGCCCCCATGCTGCTTCCTGCGATATAGCCGACAGGAATGTTCGCCTCGTCAAGGGCTATCAATGCACCAACCTCGGAAGCACACTTGGCACCTCCGCCGCCCAGGGCCAAACCGATTTTTGGCTTGTTCTCGCATGACAGCATTAAGACAATCGTCAGCGCAAGGCTACATAATTCAATAATATGTTTCATGTTAATATGAGGTTTGTGGAGAATAGCTGAAGTTAATCTCTCTTGTCGAGTAACTCCTTTCCTTTTTATAGCCACCACCGCGCTCCAACAGAACAATATACTCTCCATCGCTTCCATTGGCGGTTACATAAGCTGTAAACCATATGTTATCTGCATCTACGCGTAACCATCCGTATTGAAAAGAAAGAGAGCCCTTAACAATGTCAGAATTTTTGGAACGACGCCCCACCGATGTCACCTTCAATTCTCCCTCTTTATAATATACTGCATCTCCTTTGAATGCATTGTCAAAATGCTGACGGCAGAAAGCCTCAAGGAAAGCTTCATAGAAAATCTCATCGTGCATAGGGCGGTAGTCATCTATCATTTCCTGATTATTCTCATCCTGAGATGATTTGGAAGATGATTCTCCACATGATGCCAATAACAGGCATAGGGAGCAGAACAGAATTGCGAATGTTTTGTTCATGATACACAACCCTTAATCTGTGTCGGGCGCAACTTCTTATTAGTAATAGTTATTCTGTTTCTTCTTTGTTGTCAGTTCCTTTTGGTTCATCCTTGTGGCCGGAGAGATGCGTCACATACAAAGCCAAGGCGACCAGCACTACAGCGTTGGTTGTATACGATTCTGTCTGCAAAGATATTAAAAATAATTGAAATATAAGCCAATTATGATAAAAAAGTTATTTCCCCTAAAGGATTTCATAACTTCAGCATATGAAACGAGGCTCCCATGAAGGAGTGTTAGAAATCCTCTCGTCCCGCTCCAGACAAAAGGACACGGGGTTATTCCTGAAGACAGATTGTGGATAAAAATGTTTTCTCTTTTTTCCTCTTTCTGTTTGTTATCTCAACTTATTTTTGTACTTTTGCAGCAAAGGAGCCTGGTTGATAATAGACACTCATCGAACTCACATATTATAAACAGATACACTTATGAAACACTTCATCATTCGTTACGGTCTTACCGTATTATTCTGTCTGTGCGGCTTTGCATTGACAAGTGCGTCGGCCAAACCAACCGGCAAGGGAACGACCTCTCTGAAGCGTGCCAAGCCCGACAGCAAGTTGGATGCTGCTATGGAGAGTTATCTGCAAGCGGCAAAGGACCAGAAGCTCAACATCCAGAGCGTCATGGTGTTGCAGCACGGCAAAGTGAAGTACGAGAAATGGCTGAACGGCGGCGAGGCTCAGAAGCCGCACGTCCTGAACAGCGTGAGCAAGACGTTCACGTCGGCTGCCGTGGGCCTGGCTATCGAGGAAGGACTCTTGTCGCTCGACGACAAACTGGTATCCTTCTTCCCCGATGACTTGCCTGCCTCGCCTTCCGAGAACCTAAAGAAGGTGACGATTCACAACCTGCTGACGATGAACTGCGGACACGATTCCGAGCCGTCGCGCAGGAAGGAGGGAAGCACTTGGGTGAAGACGTTCCTCGACTGGCCCGTGGAGCATGAGCCGGGCACGTATTTCTGCTACAACAGCATGGGGACGTACATGCTCTCGGCCATCGTGCAGAAGGTGACGGGCCAGAAGGTAGTCGAGTACCTGCAACCGCGTCTCTTCGACCCCCTTGGCATCGAGGCACCGCGCTGGGACGAGAGTCCGCAGGGCATCAACTGCGGCGGCTGGGGGCTTTTCCTGAAGACCGAGGACTTGGCAAAGATGGGACAACTGCTCCTGCAAAAAGGCAAATGGAAGGGGAAGCAGGTGTTGCCCGAGAAGTATGTCACGGAGATGACACGCCAGCAGGTTCCTTGCCAGCCGTCATGGATCAGGGCCGACAAGGTGGATGAAAGCGGACTGACCAAAGAGAACAGCGACTGGGTGCAGGGCTACGGCTATCAGGTATGGCGTTGCCGCCACAACGCTTTCCGAGCCGACGGAGCAGGCGGACAGTATATCATTGTCATCCCCGAGAAGGATGCGGTAGTGGTCAACACAGCCGACCTGAACGACATGCAGGCCGAGCAGAACCTCATCTGGGACTACATCCTGCCGGCCTTGAAGTAGTTACCGAAGCATCGGATGGTTATAATTAGCATGTAAGCTGGCATACCGTCTATAATATGATAATCAAACACAAAGACTCAAAGTCACAAAGTAATTCCCCTGCCGAAGAAGACACAAAAGCCCCCCTCTAACTCCCCCGTAAAGGGGTGTTTGTTTATATCACATACACAAAAGTCTGAAGAGAATATCAGGGGAAAATCTCTTCGAGGTGACAGTACTGTCACCCACTCGTCACCCTTTGATCTCATTGTCTTATAACGAATTACACAGCCTTGGTGACGAGTGACGAGTGTTTTTATTTCTTTTCGTTTCTGAGGGATTACCGACTTTTCATCAAAAAAGTAGGGGAAACTATTTTGTATTTGAATTCTTTTTCATAACTTTGTCGGCGAAAGGGCAAGAAACAGCCTCAGCGGAGGTGCCCAATCAAATCTTAATGGTAAATAAACGAAGCGTTATGCTCTTCTCTTGCAAACTGAAAACCTAGGAATTTTTCATCATTGCAAAGAATCCCTGGAGTCTTGTAATAATGGCTCTGAATAGGAGAAGGTTGAGATGACAGCTTCATGCGTTAGCGTGGAACTGCTCTATCATCTTTCCTATTCGGGTTTTCCTAGGACCTTCAGTTTGAAGATGGAACATACAGTCCCACGCTTCCTGTATATATTAACTGTCCTTTGTGGAACTGGAAGGGCAAAAGATTATGCATAATCATGAACAACCAGCTAAATTTACATGCCGTTATGGCATGGACAGCATTCGGAGGCCAAGACTATTCTGGCTTAGAACGACATGGCAGGGAGATTTATAACTATTTTGTTCACAATCCAGAAGAAATACTGAATTTGGACAGTCCTCTCTTAATAGGAAAGGTTTTCCAAGTTTGTCTTGGCTTCCAAGAGCCTGATGAGGACATTCAAGAGGTTAGAGCTGAAAATGCTTTTCTTTGCTTTTCACAAGCACTAAAGTCTGACAAAGCAAATGTTCATGATGAAGCATCTGCCAGGCTAATGATGCTTCTAATTCGAGACCAAAGACATTTGAAAAACAAAGTAGAGCATGCTTGCCAGAATGAGCACGCTAATCCGTATAATATCTTGGACATGATTGATGATGGTATGCCCTATGACATGCCTATGGCTGTCAATACCAAGATGCTTTTCACAGCATACTATCTCTATGATTGCATAATAGATAAAGCGAATGTCATTGAAGAATTCGTTAATGATAGCGAAAAGAGAGCGTTTGAGAATGTGAAGAGTCATATTCTTGACAATTGTTATCAGTTAAATAACACATCATCAAAGAGAAAGATAGAACTTGGTGGCATCGTTTTTGAAAAAATCTGCGAAAGATTACAAAAAGACATTACACTTTATTCAGATCAAATGTAAGCATTCATTATCAGTCATCAAATTAACAGCATTATATTATGGCAGAAGGAATCAATATGGGGCGTAAATCCCCTTGGACAAAAGAAGAATATGTGTCAACATATAACAGAATCAGTGATTATGCAAACAGATTGTCTGTGCAATTATTAAGAGACGAAGGGACAAAGTCCGCTTCAGAAGCAATTGCAGCATACAACCTCTACAAATGTCCTGTTATTTATCTATTTATACACTACCACTATGGCAGATTTGAAGACTTAAGGATGAGCAGCGATGAAACGACGACATATCTAATGATGTTTTTGCCAAATGTTAAGTATTTTGCGAAAGAGTTGAAAAAGGCATTTCCCTCTGGACAGGTCTTCCTCAATGACCCAGGCAATGAATTTGCTTCAAAATTGGTTGACATGTGCAATGAAATTATATACATTGAAGAAAATTTCTAATTTATAATGTGTTCCCTTTATCATCTAAATGTATAATCAAAATCTAATGACATGATGGAATACCTTAAGCTTTATTATGATGGTGAAACGCAGAATTTTTCCATTAGCCCGACTAACAATTGTGTTTTTGAAACTCATCATAGAGAAGGTCTGGTTAATGGAAAAGACATTATATTGCAACCTCCTTTTCGAATAGAAATAGGAACGAACTTCTATTCGAAAGCCCCAAAAAGAGAATATATCTATGTCAACATCTATATCAATGATATACTTCTCCTACCTGTTAGCAAGGCATGGAGAAATGTCTCATCTCATAACATGGACATTGCCAAGGACATCTTCATAGAAGAGTGGGGAAACAATATAGGTGTCGTAAAATGCTATCCACAAAGCCCGTCAACAATAGTCTTTACGAGGAAAAACACAAAGGCGGAAGAGTTTTGTTGGTATGAAGTATTATCCTCTGTTTGTCAAATCTGCAACAATTATGAAAAATGGATTAAACAAGAGGTTGAGGATTTCGTTGTTGAAACGCAAAAACGGAAGGAGATTTATTGGAGACGGCTGTCTTCTGCAATATCTGTAATAAGAATGTACGATGATCTTGTTCCCGAACTTAACGAAATCTACTGGCCAGTCTTCAATAGTAAAGTGTTGTTCGCTTTGCATAGCATGTGTAAAAGTATTGAAAAAATGCAAATAAACGAAGAACCTTCACAGAACAGAATTCCTCGACAAGAGGCTAATGTCTTATGGAAATACA
>Ga0310694_10005999_pt1 | contig 11538 bp, 13 predicted proteins | sample 174DNAGHGhighgp2_FD_203884 | JGI IMG/M metagenome (GOLD analysis project Ga0310694, IMG submission 203884) | Sheep rumen microbial communities from Palmerston North, Manawatu-Wanganui, New Zealand - 1742 DNA GHGhigh gp2 (v2) (version 2) | ecosystem: Host-associated > Mammals > Digestive system... | reverse complement strand
GCGTTCGGTTAAAACCGCAACCTGGGATTCCACGGAACCACCGTTATCCTTGTCACTGGTTTTAAATGCGTTTATGATTTCTGTTTTTTTTGTCTTTGTTATGGACATTGTTTTTTCCTTTATCTTAAATTGTTCGTTTTGGGCGCAACACATTTGATTCAACCATGCCAATTCCAACGAACTTTCCATCAGAATACACACGATATGTTCCGTTTGCGACCGTCATATCGATAAACCCGCCATTTTTATATAAACGACAAGTTTTATCGCCCAGATTCAAAACCGGAATGTCCCCCAGTCCAGAATCCGCCGGCATCAGGTATTTACCCATGTCGCCGCCATTATTAAACAAATTTTCCAAGAAATCAAGTGTGACCGCGTTTTTTATTGTCCAACCACTGGTCCGGGTGCGGCGAATCATGGTGACCGTTGCAACCGTTCCGCACGCGCGGGCGATATCGCGCGCAACACTGCGCACATATGTGCCGGGGGCGCAACGCATACGAAAATTCCAATCCGCACCGTCGACGGACACCAATTCTAATTCATATATATCTACATCACGCGCGGGAATTTCCGGTTTTTTACCGGCGCGCGCCAATTCGTATGCACGCACACCCGAAATGTGAACCGCACTGTATATGGGTGGAATTTGTTTTATGTGACCGATAAATTTATGCAATATGGCGCGAACGGCGGATTCATCGGGAACAATATCCGTGCGATTTGTTTCGGTGCCGGTTATATCCAATGTATCCGTTTCAAACCCAAATTGCATGGTAAACAGATATTCCTTGGTTCGGTCACAGAATTCTTCGATAAAAGGAATCATTTTCGTGGCGTTTCCAATCGCCACCGGCAATACGCCCGACGCCATTGGGTCCAATGTGCCAATATGGCCGTTCTTTTTTGTGCCGAAAATTTTTGTGGCGCGTGCGGCGGCGGTCTTTGAAAACATGCCTGATGGTTTGTCCAAGATTATAAAGCCGTCCATATTTGACCCTTTATTCAAACAATGATAACTGTGGCTTTTCCGGCGAATGTGCCATCGGCGCAGACGATTTCGATTTTGTTGGTGCAACATGCGATTGCTGGGGGGCGCCCTGCTCCAGGGCCGCCAATACACTTTCCGCGCGCGCAACGACCGATTCCGGCATACCCGCCATTTTCGCGACATGGATACCGTACGAACGACTTGCCACGCCGGGAACAATGCGGTGCATAAAGATGATTTCATTATTATGCTCACGAACATCAATCGTTAAACAGGAAACATTTTGCAATTCGCCACCATTTGCCGCAACGCGCGCCGTCAATTCATGATAATGTGTCGCAAACAATGTTCGCGCCCCCAATGTATTTAGGTATTCAAGAACCGCCTGGGCAATGGCCATGCCGTCGTATGTTGCGGTGCCACGGCCAATTTCATCAAAAATTATAAACGAACGCGGGGTCGCACGGCGCAAAATGTTCGCGGTTTCACCCATTTCAACCATAAATGTTGATTGCCCCGCGGCCAAATTATCCGACGCGCCGACGCGACTAAATAACTGGTCACAAATACCGATTTTTGCGTGCGTTGCCGGCACAAAAGACCCCATGTGTGCCAGCACCACCAACAACGCGTTTTGGCGCAAATACGTGGACTTTCCCGCCATATTCGGACCGGTGAGCAACGCAACCGATTGTTCGTTCAAATTGCAATCGTTTTTAACAAAATTATTTCCGTGTTCACGCAGCGCGCTTTCAATAACCGGGTGGCGACCACCAACAATTTCAAATTCATTTCCGTTCGTAATTTCCGGACGCGACCATTCCCATTCGGTTGCACAATTCGCCAATGTGCACCATACATCCAAATCCGCAAACACATCCGCCGCCGCCAAGATATCATCGGCCACGGCGCGTATTTCCGTAATAAGTTTTTCGATTAAATCTGATTCTATGGCCGCGGCCTTGTCCGTTGCGGAACGGATATCGTTATCCAATTCCACAAGGCGTGGTGTAGTGAACCGCACATTACCAACCAAAGTTTGCCGATGTATAAATCCGGACTCCGGTTGCATCAGTGGCGTTGCCTTGGCGGCGGGGACCTCTATGAAATACCCGATAACATTGTTGAATTTTATTTTCAGTGTGTTTATACCCGTTTGCGTGGCGTATTCCGCCTGCATTGCGGCAATTGTTTCCTGGGCCCCGTGGGACAGGCGCCGCATATTATCAAGTGCCATATCAAACCCGTCACGAATCACACCGCCGTCACGGAAAAATGTTGGCAAATCATCAACCAATGCCGACCGCAATTTTATCGCCAATTCATCATGCGCACATATGGTTTCTGTGCGTGCGGCAAGACCGGCACTAAGCCGCGTTCCAATCATTTTAAGGTTTGGAATTTCAATCAAAAAATCACACACATGTCGCATATCACGTGGCGTGCCGCGACCCGCCAACAACCGCGACAATGCGCGCCCAACATCCGGCACCCGCGCCAATGCATCGCCCACCATCGCGCGAACATCGGAATTCAAAACCATGTGTTCTATGTGATTCTGACGATTTTTTATTTCCACCGCGTCCGCCGAAAGATTACGCAAATATGCGCGCAATTTTCGCCCGCCCGCCGCGGTTTTCGTGTTGTCCAACACATCCAATAAACAACGCCCCCCATCGTTTATGGCGGAATCAATTTCCAAACTTTTCCACGTTGCGGAATCAACCAAAAGTTGCGCGCCCGCATTAAATTTATACGGCGCACGGAAAGTCAGCGCCGCACCACGTTGCGTATTAAACAAATACGCGGCAAGCAATCCAATCGCAACATTTTCTTGGCGTTCTTCGGCGCGCGCGCCCGAAAAGACCGCGCCAATAATCGTATCTATATCCCCGCGGCGATAAATTTTATCGAACACCGGCGTTGATTTGAACATATCACGAATATGCAAAACCGTTTCATATTCCGCGTCCGATGCCGGATAAATAATTTCCGCCGGCGATATTCGAACCAGGTCATCGATAATATCATCCGTGCGGCCAACAAAGAATTCACCCGTTGAAATGTCGCACCCCGCAAAGTCAAAAGTTTCATGCGCCACACGCACAATCGCGACTAAGAAATTTGCGGACTTTGGCGACAACAAATTTTCATCGGTAAGTGTTCCCGGCGTTAAAACGCGTGTGATTTTGCGTTCGATAAATTTGTGCCCGCGCTCTTTGGCCTGGGCCGGGGTTTCCATTTGTTCAACCAGCGCAAGTTTATACCCCATCCGCACCAGGCGCCCAAAATAAGTTTCCGCCGCATGCCACGGAATACCACACATTGGAATATCCGCACCGTCGCCGTCCGTTCCGCGCGATGTAAGAACCAAACCCAATTTCGCACTTATTGTTTTTGCATCTTCGAAAAAAGATTCGTAAAAATCGCCAAGCCGGAACATAAGCAACGCATCGGGATTTTCGGACTTAAAATCCACATATTGTTGCATTACGGGTGTTAGTTTATTCTTGTCGGCCATCGCCAAATCCATTATTCGTTCGGGCTTGTAATTTTAAGTGTTTCGATTTTTAATTCGGCCTCTTTCAATAACTGTTCACAATAGGCCTTTAACTTTATACCCTGTTCGTATGCGGCGACCGAATCCGCAAGTGGCATTTCGCCCGATTCCATTTTTTTGACCAATTCGGTAAGTTGTTTGTACGCATCTTCAAATGTCAATTTATCCGTATCCATTTATGAACCCTTTGTTATACGGGTCAAAGATACAAAATAAAAATTCAACATTCCACAAAAAAACACCCGCGGGGGTGTTTTTTTAGTGTTAGTGGTTAGTGTTAGTGGTTAGTGTTAGTGGTTAGTGTTAGTGGTTAGTAATCTCTGGAATAAGTTCATAATCGTGAATCAATTCTATAACTTATCAATCGCTTTGCAATTTCGTTAAAATTAACATTTTTGTAAAATACACTTTGCAATTTTGTTGATTTTTGTATTTTTGTAAAGTATAATATATTCAACCAAAGGGGTTAAAAATGGCGTCTGAAATATTGATACAACGCACGGATTACATAGAAAAACTGAAACATTGGTTAGGACAAACCGACCTTGTCAAAATAGTGACTGGGGTGCGTCGCTGTGGCAAATCTAAATTGCTCGAATTGTTTCAATGGGATTTGTTGCGTAATAAAACCACAACGCCTAATCACATAATATCTATAAATCTTGAAGACCCCATACAAACAAAAAAAATCGGGTTAAAACTGAATGCCAATGGCTTTTTAGAAGATTACCAAACTCTGTTGGATTACATATTGCCACAAATCAAAGACGATAAAACATATTACGTATTCATAGACGAAATCCAAATGGTAAAAAACTGGCAAACTGTTGCCAACGGCCTGCGTTTACGTGGCAATATAGACGTGTACTTAACCGGGTCTAATGCGTATATGTTTTCCAGTGATATCGCCAATTCTTTCGGTGGGCGCTATGTTGAAATAAAAATGCAACCGCTGTCTTTTTCGGAATATTTTAGTTTTTACGGTCAAAACTTTAACCATTCTGTGCGGACACGTGCTGACCTTGAAAAACATAATAATCCTTATGCGATATATTTGGATTACATACACGAAAGCGGTTTTCCACAGGTACAAAAACTGGTCCACATGGAAAACAAACAGGTTATAGCCGATTACCTGATGGACACCGTATTTCAAAACACCATACAAAAAGATATCGTGAGACGCTTTGGTATAGCGAACGATAACAAATTGGACACGGTGATAAAATACCTGTTTGATAACATAGGTCGCGAAACGTCCCTACGTGGCATAGAACGTGGATTAAAAGCGTCTGGCTCTAACATATCTGCACCAACGATAGACGTGTATATAAAGGGATTGTTAGATAGTTTTCTTATGTACAAATGCGAGAGATACGATATCAAAGGTAAAAAACTGTTAAATGGTGACGCCAAATATTACGTCGTTGACGCCGGCTTGCGTTATGCCCTGTTGGGGGACAAAGATACTGACGCCGGGCACATACTTGAAAACGTTGTGTATTTGGAATTAATACGTCGTGGTTATAACGTATCTGTTGGTAAAATACAAACCGTGGTTAAAAACGACGAAGGTAAAGCGGAACGCAAAACCATCGAAGTGGATTTTGTCGCAACCAAACCGGGCGGTCAAACAGAATACTATCAGGTCGCATGGTCCACAATGGGTAATGAAGACGTTATGAAACGTGAATACGGGTCACTGGAACAAATAAAAGACAATTACCCAAAATACCTTTTGACCATGGATTATGGTAATAGCGAACAAAACGGTATAAAACGTCTGAATGTTTTGGAATGGTTGTTAAATGTTAAATAGTGTTAGTGGTCAGTGTAAGTGGTTAGTGGTTAGTGAGTGGTGTGGCGCGGCGGTTTATATTTTTCATTGCAAGTTAGTTTTTGTTTTACTATAATGTTCACTGCAATGGCGATTTGCCATTGTGGGATTCAAAAGCCCGTAAGTCTCAGCGTGTTGCAAAACAACATTATCTCCAACAACAGGTTGGAGTCCACCGAATATATTGAATAAGGCGGTCAATACTCGCTGAGATATTGCTTTTGAAACTCCAACCGTTTGAATTCTTTCTAACGGTTTTTTTATAAAATCGAAAGGAATAAGAAATGAAAAAAATAAAACAAAGCGCGCAAGACCACGAAGAATTATTAATTATGGCGATTTTAGATTTTTATTCTAAACACCCCGCTTACAGAATGTCCCAGAAAGAATTCGTCGGTTTAATATGCGCAATAACCCAACAGATGATGTGCGATATTTAGGTATCAGTGTTAGTGTAAGTGGTTAGTTATCTTGGAATAATCGCGTCATACCGCGGTAACGCGGTATCTAGCGGTTTCAACTGTAACGGGGGGATACCGCCTGAAACCACCCACAAAAACCGTTACACATTTTTTGCGGGGCCCGATACGGCGGTATGACACCAATCACTAACACTAATCACTAGCACTTACACTAACCACCAAAAAATCTGCCCGACGGCAGATTTTTTTTCACTTCGTGGGTTTTGCCGGGGCGATAACAATTGATTTTGTTCGTTCATCGGGTTTGGAACGACTTTCCAATGTTCCACGGTCCCCAATCAATTCCACCACATGTTCAAACAACGCCGGCACAGAATCGCGCCCAATCGCCAATACGCGACGGTTGCCCTTGGTCATGACGGATATTTTAACCTTGTCACCGCCGTCCAAGAATTCAAAAACTTTTTTCAATTTGATTTGCAAATCGTTTTCTTCGATGAATGGTTTTATCCAAACCTCTTTCATTTCCATCGTTTTTTGTTTCTTTTTCGCCTCGGACGCGCGTTTTTTCTGTTCATATTTGTATTTGCCAAAGTCCATTATCTTTACGACCGGCGGCAAAGACGCACCATTTAATTCCACCAAATCCATTCCGGCGTCCATCGCCATTTGCAGTGCCTGCGCGGTCGGCATAACACCCATATTTTGCCCATCGGCACCGATAACCTGAACAGATTTTGCGGTTATCCGATTGTTCGTGCGTGGCCCCATGTCACGCTTGTCACGATTATTTTGCGGTTTAATTGTATGCTCCTTTTAAACTGTTATGCGCGAATTATACACGATTTTACAGAGTTTTCAACAATTTTTGCACATTCTGCAACACCGTCCACACATCTTGTTTCGCGGCGGTTTTAAGTATCAGATAATTTGGATGATAAATCGAAAACACGCGCGCCCCGCCCGGCCCCGCCGTTTCCGCGCCGTGATTCCGCATTAAATCTATGTTCGCGATTTCCGCCGCCGCAAGTGTCCCAAGTGTTATAATTATTTTTGGTTCGGTAAGTTCAATCAAACGATCTATGAATGGACGCGCCAAATCCATTTCTAACCGCGACGGTGTCCGGCCGCCCGGCGTGCGCCAAAACAGAATCGGCGAAATCGAAACACTTTCGCGCGACATACCAATCGCACCTATCATTTTGTCGAACAATTCACCCGCCGGCCCCGAAAGGATTCGCCCCGTGGCGTCATCTTCACTGGACGGGATATCGGTAATCACCAAGACACCGTTCGGATTCGGTGCGACATGTGGCACAACAACATTTGACACACCCGCGCGCAGGGGGTGATTAAATTCATCAATCATACGACAAAGGACGGCGGTTGTGGTCGGCCTTTCCGCCATTGCGCGCGCCGTTTCAACCGATACCGTGGACACCGGCGATATAGGTGGCACAACATTGTTTGAAATCGTGCGCACACGCGGCGCCGCCGGCGCAGATTCCACAACAAAACCAACCGTTTCATCGGAAAGTTCCCATTTCACGCCCGCCATCACTAAATCCCGCAAAAAATCATTATTCATCGTTGTTGTTCCTTTTGGGTTTTTATTATTGCGACACCCCGCCCTTGCGGGCACCCCTCTAGCCAGAGGGGAACGTAGGTTGCGACAAGACGAGAGCAAAATTCTCCTCTGGCCAGAGGAGTACGGCGTGGAACGCCGGGAGGTGTCGTCCACATACCAAATACCCTGATTTTTTTCATATTTTGTTTATCCTTTTCAATTGTGCTTGATTTTATAATCATTTTAGTATACACTATACCATGAGCAACATAAACTCAAGGGAGTATTTTCATGAAAATAAAAAACTTTGCTTTATTGGCGGGCGCGGCTGGCTTGCTGGCGGCGTGCGGTGGTTCAACCGTTGTTGAACCGGAATCAATCGAAAACCAACGTGTTTTCTTCGCGTTTAATTCTTCGGAAATTTCCGATGCGGCGCATGATAACTTGCTTGGTCAGGCGGCATACCTTAAATCACACGATGATGTAAAGGTTCAAATTGCCGGTAACTGCGACGAACGCGGTTCAACGGAATACAACTTGGCACTGGGTGCACGTCGTGCAAACGCCGCGAAACAAGTTATTGTTAACGAAGGCGTTAGTGCGAAACGTATCTCTACCATTTCTTATGGTAAAGAACGCCCGTTGGTCAAGGGAACTGGCGAAAAGGTTTGGAAATTTAACCGTAACGCCACAACGACCGTTAAATAATAAAAACGCCCGTTTGGGCGTTTTTAGTGGTTAGTGCAAGTGATTAGTGTAAGTGCGGGCGCATTCGCGCCCGTGTTTTTACCGTATCAGAATTTATACGAATTGATTGGGTGGCCGTCTTCGTCGTATATAACGGCTGTCACATTGTGCATGTACAGGATTTGAAAATTTGGGTTATCCAATGTATATCCCGCGGATTCCGCCCAAGCGTATTCGGAAATCGCCGCCTTTTTGGCGTTTATATTGTCACTGTCGTCCACCAGTTCACAATTTATTCTTATCCAATTTTCATTATCATATGCAACTATGCAAACATGGTTATTTCTGGCAATTTGTTTGGATACATCCTTTTTCTTGTTGGTTATCACATAGATTTTACCATTATATAAAAATGGATCACCAAACGGCCTTAGGCTTGGTTTGTCCCCATTGATTGTGGCCAAATAATTCACCTGTGTGTTTTCTTTTAGAAATTTAAAAGTTTCGTTCATATTTGCTCCCCTTCATATTTTTTTCATAATTTCTTTTATATCACCGCTAATAATTTTCCAATCATCTATGGTTTCAAACCCTAATCTTTTATACCAAGCGTACGGAAAACCGTTTTCATCTTCGTATGTATGCGCTTCTAATGTTGTTGCGTTATATTTATCAACCGCACATTTGAACAACGCCTTAAACAACATTTTTGCAACACCTTTCCGACGATATTCTGGTATTACAAAAACCTCACCATCTTCTAAATGATTTCCGTCCCACCAAGGTTTCAAAACAGATGTTATAACTCCAATAGGTCGTTCATCGTCGTATGCAACAAAGAACAAATCCTTATTTTGCCCATAGAAATATTCAAATAATTTTGTTGCGGATTCTTTGGTCCATTTTTCTTGTAATACCGAATTACTGTAATAATCGGCATAAGAACCGGCAATCGTGTCAATATCTTGTTCTTTTCTTAAATTACAAACACTTATCATTGCAGCCTCTCTTTTGTTTGTCAACTTTCCCGGCTTTTTTGATATTTTTATGCGTTTCGGCCGGCAATTTTGTCAACAATTTCATTTAATTGGGCGCGTGTGTCAAAGTTTATTGTTATCACGCCCGCCCCCCCGCGCCGTTCAGTGATTTTAACCGTGGCGGATAATGCGCGCCCTGCCCTTTGCGTCAATTCTTTGACGGTCTTTGCATCCATCGTTTTGTTTGTAAATTTGCGATTTTTGCCGGAACGCGCCACATTTTTCATACGTTTTTCGGTATCTGCAACCGATAATTTTTGTTCAATGATTTCGCGCGCGACCTTTTCGGGGTCTTCGGCAACGGTGATTGCGCGCGCATGCGATGCGGAAAGCGCGCCCTGCTCTACCATTTTTTTGACCGATGCCGGCAATCCGTTAAGGCGCACCAGGTTTCGTATATAACTTTCGGATTTTCCAATCAAATGCGACACATCCGCCATGGTGTATTCGCATTTATTCATCAGGTTTACGTAAGCCGCGGCCTCCTCTATCGGATTCAGGTTTTCGCGTTGCACATTTTCAATCAGTGCGATTTCCATTGCGTTATTGTCCGCCAAATTCTTTACCAACGCCGGAATTTCGGACAGTCCCGCCATTTTACTTGCGCGATAGCGCCGTTCGCCCGCCACAATTTCATACATATACGGCCGATTTTTTACCGAACGCAACAAAATTGGTTGTAATACGCCCTTTTCCTTTATAGATGCGGACAAATCCGCCAAATCTTCGGCCGTAAAGGTTTTACGCGGTTGATCCGGATTCACGCCGATTTGTGCAATCGGAATTTGCCGCACAACAACGCGTTCCGTGCCACTTAAAATCGACACTTCGGGCGCTGCGCCCATTTCGTTTTGTAAATCTGTTAGTGTCCGTCCCAGGCCAAATTTTCCCATTTTATTCCCCCTTTTCTATTTTTTGAATAACCTCGGTTGCAAAGCGCAAATACGCCTGGGCACCGTTGGAATTAAAGTCATAAAACAACGCCGGTTTGCCGTGACTTGGCGCCTCGGCCACACGGACATTGCGCGGAACAACCGTTTTGAACACCAAATCGCCAAATGTTTCACGAACATTATCTTCGACATCGCGTGTCATACCATACCGCCGGTCATACATAGTTAGCAAAACGCCCAAAACATCTAATTCAGGGTTCCATTTCTGTTGAATACCCTTGATAGTATTTATAAGGTGCAAAACCCCCTCCAGCGCGAAAAATTCGCATTGCAGCGGTATAATCACATGATTTGCGGTTGTTAGCGCGTTTAACGTGATATAACCCAAATTCGGTGGGCAATCCAGCAAGATATAATCATAATGTTCCATTATCGGCCGCAACGCGTCACGCAGGCGATATTCCTTGTTTTCCATATCCAATAACTCAACTTCGGCCCCGGCAAGTGCCTGGGTCGACGGCAAAATATGCATACCCGGAACCGCGGTCGAAAGTATGTTTTCCGCCGCACTGGACAGCCCCATAATCACATCATAAACACTTTGTGAATGCGAAGAACGAACAAACCCAAGTCCCGTCCCGGCATTACCCTGGGAATCCAAATCTATAAGCAAAACACGCTTTTTAATTGCGGCCAGCGACGCCCCAAGGTTTATTGCAGTCGTTGTTTTCCCAACACCACCCTTTTGATTTGCAAACGCGATAATTTCCGTCATTTTCCACACCTTCCTTTTATTGTTTTAGAGTATATACGCGAAATTTAACACGGTCAAGAAATAAAAGATTAAATTAAAAAACATAATAAAATCAACAAGATATTTTTTGTTTCACATGAAATTATCCACCGAATCGCACAATTATTATAAACCCGTCACCGGTCTTTGATGATATCAAATCATAATCGAACCGATATTTCTTTTTTGCATCGGCAATTTCGCGTTCAATTTCCCGGCCTTTTAGTAAAAAAAGCCGGCAATTTACCCCACGAACATAATCCATAATTTTAACCAGCGGTGCAAATGCGCGTGCGGTTATAACAAAATTCCCGGGTTTTTTGTTATTTTTATTCAAAAAAGCCGGGAAAAAGTTTTCAACACGCCCGTGATAAATTGTTAAATTATCAAGTTCAAGTTTTGATTTTAATTCATTTAGAAAAGCGACTTTTTTGCCAATCGATTCGATACATGTCACACGCCATCCCAAAATCGCCAAAACAACGCCCGGGAAACCCGCACCCGAACCAAAATCAATTACATTTACGTCCGCCGGTAAAACATCCGCCAATTGCGCCGAATCAGCAAAGTGCCGGTTTTCAAGGTCGTCCAAGGTGCCACGCGCCACAAGATTCATACGCGAATTCCAATCGCGTAAAATTTCCGCATAAAGTGCAAATTTTTCTTTACTATTCATATTATTATTGTAGCATAATTTTACAAATGGCAAAATTAAAAACTATATTTTTTATTGGTTTGTTCGTGGCGG
>Ga0310694_10005998_pt1 | contig 11540 bp, 8 predicted proteins | sample 174DNAGHGhighgp2_FD_203884 | JGI IMG/M metagenome (GOLD analysis project Ga0310694, IMG submission 203884) | Sheep rumen microbial communities from Palmerston North, Manawatu-Wanganui, New Zealand - 1742 DNA GHGhigh gp2 (v2) (version 2) | ecosystem: Host-associated > Mammals > Digestive system >... | reverse complement strand
CGGCGTCAGCGGTTCCTTCACCTGATAAGTCATGGCTTTTCCGCCGATAACCCCTGTCAGAAACAGGACGCAGACGATTACAGCGATCAGGCTCAGGCCGATCCTGGCCCACTGTTTTCTCTTGAACTCGTTCATTGGTCATTCCCCTTTCTTCAGGCCGGGGTTGTCGTGATTACTTTTACCGGGCACTTCGCAGCACACTTGCCGCACAGGGTGCACTTCTCGGGATTCACCCTGGCCAGGGTTCCGTCAAAGACAATGGCGTCCGATTCGCATTGCTTTGCGCACAGCCCGCAGCCGATGCAGCCGGCTGAGCAGACTTTCTTGACCAGCGGCCCCTTGTCCCTGTTGGAGCACTGTACCCGGATAACCCGGCTTTCCGGGATCAGGGAGATCAGTCCCCGCGGGCAGGTTTTGACGCACAAACCGCAGCTTACACAACGGTTCCGGTTAACGACAGCCACGCCGTTGACCACGGAGATCGCCTGTTCCGGGCAAGCCTCCGCACAGCTGCCAAAGCCCAGGCATCCATAGGTACAGTCCGTAATGTTCAAGCCGGAGAGCACAGCGCTGCGGCAATCCTTGATACCGATAAAATTGCCCTGGTTCTTTGTTGCATCGCACGTGCCCTTACATGCGACGAAAGCGGTCTTCCGTTCCAGCGCGCTGGCAGTGGTTCCCATAATATAACCGATGGCTTCTGCCACAGGGCCGCCCCCTACCGGGCAGGCATTCACCGGGGCTTCTCCCCTCGCGATGGCACCGGCCAGCGCGTCGCATCCTGCATATCCGCAGGCGCCGCAATTGTTGCCCGGCAGCTTTTCACGGACAGCGACTTCTTTCTCGTCAACCTCCACGGCAAATTTTTTTCCCGTGTAAACAAGTCCGGCTGCCACAATGATACCGATCACAGCAATAACCAGGGTCGTGATCCAGATAATATCCATTTCCCGGCCCTCCTTACAGGTTCAGTCCGCCGAAGCCCATAAACGCGATGGACATCAGAGCGGCGGCGATCATCACGATAGGCGCTCCCCGCAGCGGTGCCGGAAGGTCCTTTTCGTTGATCCTGCTGCGAATACCCGCCAGCAGGATGATGGCGATAGTGTAGCCCAGGGCAGTCCCGAATCCGCTGGCGACACACTCAATGAAATTGAACCCGTCCTGCACATTCGTCAGGGCAACGCCCAGCACCGCGCAGTTGGTGGTAATCAGCGGCAGGTAAATACCCAGCGCTTTGTAAACTGCCGGGGATTTCTTTTTCAGGAACATCTCGACAATCTGCACCAGCGCAGCGATTACGAGGATGAAGATAATAGTCTTCATGAAATCCATTCCAAGGGGCTTCAGCACATAATCATAAAGCAGGCTCGCCACAGCGGAGGCGATTGTAATCACGAAGATGACCGCGCCGCCCAGGCTGATGGAAGCTTTCATCTGCTTACTGACGCCGAGGAAAGAGCAGATGCCCAGGAACTGGTTCAGGACGACGTTGTTGATCAGTGCGCCGGCAATAATGATCATAATCAGGCTCTTCATTTCTGCTCTCCTCCTTTCGCATCAGCCTTGTCGGCTTTTTCGGTTTCTTTTCCCTTTTGTTCCTCCGGCTTTGTCTCGCAGCTACCCGCGGAAACGCACAGGCTGCAGTTTCCGTCGCATCCGCTCTCCACCAGCTTCCGCTGCCGCGTCTTGATACCGATTGCGTTCATTATCGCGATAATCAGCGCAAACACCAGGAAAGCTCCCGGAGGCTGAATGAAGATCGTCATGCCGAATCCTTCCGGCAGCAGCTGCGCTCCAAAGACTTTGCCAGTCCCCAGGATCTCGCGGATCGCACCGGCAATTGTCAGCGCCACCGTGAATCCGAGTCCCATGCCGATACCGTCCATCACGGAAAGCAGCGGCGTATGCTTGTTGGCATAGGCTTCCGCCCGGCCCAGGATGATGCAGTTCACAACGATCAGGGGAATGTAAATGCCAAGCTCCTCATACAGCGAGGGCAGGTACGCTTTAATCAGAAGCTCCGTCACCGTCACCAGGCTGGCAACAATGACAATGTAGGCGGGAAGCCGGACCTGGTCCGGAATAACCTTCCGCAGGCAGCTGATCACCAGGTTGCTCAGCACCAGCACTGCCAGCGTGCTCAGGCCCATGCCGATACCGTTGGCTGCCTGGGTCGATACCGCCAGTGCCGGGCACATGCCCAGCATCAGCACAAGCACCGGGTTTTCCTTGATCAGGCCGTTCCAGAGGCGCTCCATATATTTCTTCATATCAGTTGCCTCCCTTCAGCACGGTCGCGTACAGGTCAAGGCCGGCATTCACCGCGCTAATGACGGCATTGGAGGTTACCGATGCACCGGTGATGGCGCTGATCTCCTGTTCTCCGCCGGCTTCACCCTTCACCAGGCTGAGCTTGCCGCCTTTTCCGGCGAACTGTTCCTTAAATGCGGGTTCGTCCGCCTTCATCCCCAGGCCGGCTGTCTCGCTCAGTTCCGTAAATGAAATGCCGGTGATCTTTCCGTCTGCCGTCAGGCCCATGGCCAAGGTCACATTTCCGCCGAATCCCTTGGAAGTCACGTTCAGTGCGTAGCCGATCGTGTTCCCGTTCGCATCCTTGGCGGCATATGCCTTGTTAACCCGCGTTGTATTTCCTTCCATCGCCGCAATCGTGCCTTGCGCCTCTTCCGCGACAGCGAAGGAGGCCGCGTCAGGATAAACCGCCTTGTAGGCTTCCGTTTCCTTGGTCAGTTCCTGTTCCTCGATCGTGGATTTGGTCACGGAATAAACACCGCTCAGCGCCAATCCTGCCAAAGCTGCGATAATCGTCAGGGCGATCACCGGCCTCGGAATCCGGAACGGTTCGCGCTTCACGCGGCGGGTTTTTCCGATCTTCCGGTAGGCAAGCGGTTTCTGGACGATGTAAGTGTCGATCAGCGGAGTGCATACGTTGCCGATGATGATCGCGTAGCTGAAAGAGTCCGCTGTGTTGCCCCACAGGCGGAAAACACCGCCCAGCACGCCGATCAGGCAGCCGTAGATGAACTGCCCCAGCCGGCTTACCGGACTGGTCACATAGTCTGTCGCCATGAAGAATGCGCCCATCACCACCCCGCCGCCGCACAGGTGTGCAAGCAGGAAGCGGGGTTCAAATCCTTCCCCGCCGAACAGGCCGATCAGCAGTGTAAACCCGATCAGTACGGAGAAGCAGATCTGCCCGTGGATAATGTCCAGGCTCCACAGCAGCAGGCCGCCTACAAGCAGGGCCAGGATGGAACCGCCGATGACGCCGTCCGCTGTACCCAGGAACATTTTTGTGATATCAACCTGTTCAAATGCTTTCAGCGCGCCTACCGGCGTGGCCGAAGCCACTGCATCAACGGCAGGTTTGATCGCCATGGCATTGGCAAATGAAATCAGCAGGAAACACCTTGCTGCCAGCGCCGGGTTGATGAAGTTCTTGCCCAGGCCGCCGAAGCATCCCTTGCATACCACGATTGCGAAAACAGATCCGATAACAGGGATATACAGGGGCGTCTGCGGTCCAAGCGACAGGGCCAGCAGCAGGCCGGTAACCGCCGCGCTGCCGTCCCAAATGGTATCCGGTTTATGGCAGATCTTGTTGAATACCCATTCACAGGCAACCGCGGAAACGACCGCGAGCGCCACAATCCCGAAAGCATTCCATCCATTCACCAGGATGCCGACGATGGTAGCCGGCAGCAGGCTCAGCAATACCATCCGCATGATATACGGTGTTGTCCATCTGTCCCGTGTATGGGGGGCGGAAGAGATATTCAGCATTCCGTTCATTTCTGGCCGCCTCCTTCACGTTTTTTCTTTTCCTGGATCTCGGCCTTGGCCTGTTTGAAGGTCTGCATCAGCGGGCGTTTTGCCGGGCACGCCACCGTGCAGCTGCCGCACTGGATGCATTCCAGGCCATACAGTTTCTTTTCATACCGTTCGAGATCCCCCGCGCTCGCAGCATCCGCCATCAGCTGCGGCATGAGGCCTACCGGGCAAACGGTTGTGCACCGCCCGCAGTGCAGGCAGGCAGTCATCAGTTTTTCCGCCTGTTCCACAGGGTCTTCTGCCAGCAATGTCAGTCCGTTGTTCTGTTTCTGGACAGGCACTTCCAGGCTGCCCATGGCAACGCCCATCATCGGGCCGCCTGCCAGCGCCTTTGCGGCCGTCATGCCGGGTTTCACGCCGCCGCAGGCTTCCAGCAGTTCCGCGTAGGACGTGCCGACCCGTACGAAAAAGTTTGCCGGTTCGCTTACCGCTTCACCGGTCACCGTAAAGCACTGGCTGAACAGCGGTTCATGGTACAGTACCGCGCGCTGGATTGCGTACAGGGTGCCGACGTTCTGCACGATGCATCCGACATCCGCCGGCAGCTTGCTGATCGGAAAGTCAATCCCCGTCACTGCCTGGATCAGGCTGCGCTCGCCGCCCTGTGGATACTTGGTGATCATCGTTTGAACGCTGATCCGCTGCTTCCCCGACGCTGCAATCTCCATCGCGTGGATCGCTTCGGGTTTATTGTCTTCGATACAGATAACGCCTTCTGCGTTCGGGAACAGGTGAAGCACCAGTTCCAGCCCTTCCACAATGGCCGGTGCATGGGTACGCATCAGCTGGTCGTTGCAGGTCAGGTACGGTTCACATTCCGCGCCGTTCGCAATCACATACTCAATGGCGTCCGGATCTTTCGGCTTAAGCTTGACATGTGTGGGAAATCCGGCGCCGCCCAGTCCGACGACACCCGCTTCCTGCACCCGCTGGACAATCTCGTTGGCGGAAAGGTTCCCTTCACTGTCACGGACGGAATAATCAGCAGCCGGGGTGAAAAGCCCGTCATTGTCGATCACAATGCATTCAGCAAAACCGCCGGAGAGGACCCTCCTTTTTTCAATCGCTTTCACCTTTCCGGAGCAGCTTGAATAAATATGCGCAGAAACAAATCCGTCTGCTTCCGCGATCTTCTGGCCGACAAGTACCGGGTCTCCCTTCTGGACGATGGCTTTTGCGGGTTTCCCGATGTGCTGCTGCAGCGGGAATACCATTTCTCCCTTCGGATCATACAGGCGCAGGCGGGCGTCCCGGCTCAGTTCCTTGCGTTCCGCCGGATGAACGCCGCCGCGAAAAGTGTTTCTCACAGTCTTCCCGACTCCTTTCCCGATCCTGCCGCTATGCGGCTATTTTGCTGGTTTTTATCCTGCATACCGGCAGGCTATCCCTTCATTATTCTATCAGACAACAATTGGAAAGTAAAGGCACATTCCGCTGCCAGAAAGCAAAGGCGCATTCCGCTGTCATGATTTGACAATAAACGCGGAAGCACGTAAAATGGTATAAAATTTTGATTCGTTGAAAAAGGGGCCTTATTTGTGGCAGGAAGAATGTACAAGATCGCATATTTCGCTGTCGACTGGAATTACGAACTTGTCGATCAGACGCTTCATGGCCTGAAACAGTATACGGATACCCACAGGAATGTCCTGCTCCGTATTTTTGACTGCTTCGGAAAGGACCTGGGCAATTCCAAGGACAAGAGTGAATACCGCATCTTTACGCTTCCGGACCTGAGCGGATTTGACGGCGCGGTGATCCTCGGCAACCAGATTATCTATCCGCCTGTCCGCGAAGAGCTTGTACGCAGGATCGACCAGGCCGGTATACCTGCCGTTTCCATCGGCTGCCCCCTTCCCGGCTGTGTGCTTATCAACCACGACAACCGTACAGCGCAGCGCGATATTGCAAGTCACGTGATCCGGGAACATCACGCAAGGCGGCTGGTTTACCTGACAGGCAATCTTCAGAATGATTGTCCGGAAGCGAAGGATCGCCTTGACGGTTTTCTTGACGCCTGCCGGGAAAACGATATTCCTTCTGAAAACATCCAGATCCTTGAAAAAACCTGGCGAACGTCAGAGGGGTCGGAAACTGCCAGGCAATGGCTCCAGGATGAGCTTCCCCTGCCGGATGCTTTCATCTGTGCCAACGATGAAATGGCGCTGGGCATGCTGGAAACTCTGCAGGAATCCGGCATACAGGTGCCCGCGGATGTCATCGTTACAGGCTATGACAACCTGGACAGTGCACAGTTGTCCTGTCCCCGCCTTTCCACTGTTTTCTGCGATTACCGCCGCGTCAATTACAGTGCAATGGAAACGCTCATCGAAATGATAGATGGCAAACGTGTCCCCTCCACTGTCCAGATCAGCGCAGAAATCGTTGCCTCCGCTTCCTGCGGCTGCAATGACGATACAGAATCCGGTGCCATCCGTGAACGGACTTTCCAGCAGACCCGTTTTCTCCGCTCCTTTTATCTTTTGCAGGGACAGCTGGCTGAAGAGCTTTTCGAAGCGAACAATTTGCGTGATCTGACCACTGCCGTTCTCCACAACCGGGCTATTTTCGGATGCCATGATATCTTCCTGTGTTTCAACGATTACTATTTTGATAATTATGAAAAAGCCGAATGGACGCAGGATTCCGAAAGCTACGGCGCTGAAATGGTGCTTGCCAGCCGCAACTACATCCGTTTCCCGACCCGGCAGCTCCTTCCGGAACCTTACCTGTCAAAGGAGCGTTTCCTGATCTTTTACCCCCTGCATTACAATACTTATTCCATCGGCTATATCGCACTGGACGGGATCAGTGAAGCTGCGAAGATGAACCTGCACGAAAGCATCTTCAACTTTCTCGAAATTGCCATTGAAAACATCCGGAAAAAAGAGCTCCTCCGCCGTTTCAATGAAATGCTCAGTGACCTCTATGTCCACGATGGGCTGACCGGACTGTATAACCGTTTCGGCTATGAGCGCTATGCCAATGAAACCTATACCCGCCTGATGCGGAAATACGGCAGTGTGCTCGTACTCTTTACGGATATGGATGATATGAAGGTCATCAACGATGAGTACGGCCATGACGCCGGCGATACCGCGCTGAAAGCCGTTGCGCAGATTCTGAACGAGAATTGCGATGAAGATGACTTTATCATGCGTTACGGCGGGGACGAATTCGTTGTGATCGCAGGCGGCGACAAGCCTGACCTGGACGACCAGATCCTTGCCTCTGCCGATAAGTATAACAATGTATCCGGCAAGCCCTTCAGGCTCGGCCTTTCCATTGGATGCGTCCTGTCAAAGCGGCAGGACAAGCGTCCCCTGGACGATTGCGTCCGGGAGGCGGATATCCTGATGTACGAAACGAAAACTGCCCGGAAGGTCGGCCGCTGAAGCATTCCCCGCCGGCGGTCCCCGCTGCGCCGCCGTGCGGCGCAAACAGAGCGGTTCAGCTCGGAAAAAGCACGGACGGAAAAATGGCCGGAGCGCATGTGAAGTGCCCCGGCCATTCGCTTTATTTCCTCAGATCATAACGGAACGTTACTTCAAGTGTCCTGATTTTTTGCATTTCCGGTGCTTCGGGATCCAGGAGCATCGATGAAATCCCGGTAAAGTCCCCGACGAGTACCCTGGCGCGTTCCCGCTCGCTCACCATGTCCGTAACCCACTGGTTATACAGGTTTGTCCGGGTACATATCCCGTTGTCCGAACAGGTATAATTCCTGCCGTTCAGCTTCACGTTTTCCCCGTTCACTTTCAGGCTGGTGATCATGATGCAGTAACCGGGGAAATTGATTTCGCCGTTGGAAATGCCGATCGCGCAGAAGGCTGTACTGTTCGCAAAGCCCGCCTCCATACCGGTAAAATCCAGCGCCACTGTATAGGTACCGGGGCCTTTGATCTCCGCATCCGTCGGAACAATTCCGGCAGTAATGCTGTCAGGTGTATAAACGTCACCGACGCTGTAGCTTGCACCCCAGTCTCCGCCGCTGAACATAATCCACGCGACGCTGTCCCCTTCCGCCACCTGCAGGGCGTATTCCGAAAGCGTTTCGGGAGCAGCCTCCGCCGCAGCGTCAAAAGCTGCTTTCCCTGCGGCCGCGATCTCTGCATAATCCTTTCCGGTCTCAGATGCGGCATTCCTGCCGGAATACACCGCTGCCATTTCGTCCTCTGCGATTTTCAGTTCCCTGCGGATAAAGAACCCGCTGCAATCCCACAGGCAGCTGGTCAGGTCCAGCGCGTCACAGCAATCAAGGAAGGCTTTATGGTATGCAGGCGCGTTTTTTTTCATCACGCCGTCACTTCCCGGCAGTGCCCCGTATTCACCAATCACGACACCGTAGCCTGCTGCTGTGAACTTCTTCAGTTTGCTCAGTGTTGCATACATGCCTGCGAAATCCTTCTGGTTTCCCCAGAGGGATGCGCCCTTTGCGGAAGACGCGCCGCAGTAACTCCAGGGATCATAATAATGCACGGATACCATCAGTTTGTTTTCTGCGGTGTCCTTTGGCATTTTAAAGCGATTGTCAAAAGTGTAATCGATATTCGTATTGTACCCGGCGATCAGCAGAAAGCGTTCGGCGTTGTGTCCGCCGCAGGCGCGCACTGTGTCCACAAAAGACTGGTTAATCAGGTTTGCCAGCTCGTAGCGTTCGTTGGCCGTCAGCTTGTGTGTGGTGGAATCCTGGCAGTAGAGCGCGGAATTCTGGTCGAGGCTGTCCCCCAGTTCTTCATTGGCGCTCTCAAAAATCAGGCGGGCGTCATAGTCTGCGAAGTGCTCCGCGATCTGCTTCCACATCCCGGTATACGCTTCCATGGCCAGGCTTCTGGTCGACTCCGTATCCGATCCGAACATGCCCCACCATCCGCCGTCCCAGTGGTCGTTCACGATAACAAACAAGCCGGCATCCAGCGCGTAGTTTACGATCTCCTCCACACGGCTGATATACTTCGCGGAAATCGTGTAATCGCCCTTGTTCAGGTGGGTCGCGTTTGTCATCCAGGCCACCGGGATCCGGATTGTATCGAACCCGGCCGCCTTCATTGCCCTCAGCATCTCCCCGGAGGTTACCGGTTGTCCCCACAGCGTTTCGTAATGGCCGGGATCATCCGTCGTGTTTCCTCCCCGGTTGGAGTTGTCGCATGCTTCCATCGTGTTTCCGAGGTTGATGCCGTTTCCCATCAGGCGGGTCATCTCCACCGCGGTCAGTGCTGTCAGGTCAGCCGGCAGCTGATTGTCCGTGCCCGCCGGTGCAGTTTCCGCCAGGGCGGTCATTCCGCAGAGCAGCATGACGGCGGCAGCCAGAATGCATGTGATTTTCTTCATATATTGGTTTCCTCCATCTCCTTTGAAATGGTCCCCTGTATCGGAAGGGGACCATTTCATATCGGGCCTGAAAGAGCTTACTTGCCCAGCTGTTCCTGCTGTGCGGCCCAGCACTTGGCAGCTTCTTCCTCGCACCACTTCACATAATCGTCGTAACGGTTAGCCTTGCATTCTTTGATCATGGTATTCACATGGAAATCGAATTCGGCATCCGCCTTGGCATAAATTGCCCGCCAGCTGTATGTCTTCACAGAGGTCATAATCATCTTGCTCTTGGCCTTCAGCTCGGAATCCATCTCGCCGGGTGCATAATTGCCCCTGGAAAGCATCAGCTTGTAAGGATGGTGGTCCATATACTGCTGCAGGGTGTCATACCCGGACCAGGCGCACCAGTCCTCCTGTATAGGCGTCAGCGCGCTGTTGACTTCGCTGACCCAGCCTTCCCGGTCAAAAGTTTCCTGTTTTTTGCTGTCGGGATTCAGCTGGCTGCTGGTCAGGGTCGTATTGTTGATCTGCAAAGCGCCGTCATTGTATGTGCCGGACTGCGGATATTCTTTTCCGGTGCGCGGACCGATCAGCGTAGTGCCCGTCATGTCGTGTTTCGGATCCTTGTTGGTCAGTTTCCCGAGCTCTGTGAAATATGTGCCGCCTTCCTCGTCATAATCCCAGGTCAGCCCTTTCGGTCCGTACCACATGGTCAGGCTGCCTTCCGGGGTCGCAAGGTAGTCGATGACTGCCAGGCAAAGCTCCGGGTATTCTGCGTCCGCTCCGATTGTCCAGAGGCGGTTGCCGCCGGCTGTGGATGAGCCATAGCAAATCGGGGTTGCTTCTTCGGGCACCATCGTGCCCATGAACTTCCCATCCGCCATGTGCTCGGTTGTGTTGTACGTGGAGGATCCTGCAAAGTTGAAGATGCTCCAGAAGGTGCCGCCGGCTTTTACCTTTTCGCTCATTTTATCATAGGTATTGCTGATGGAATCGGGATCCAGCAGGCCTTCGCGGTAAAGCCGGTTGAAGAACTTCAGCATCTGCAGATACATGCCGTCCGGTTCCAGGCACCCCTGGAATTCACCGGTCTCCGTGCTGATCAGGCCCTGTTCAAACTCATCCCATCCGAAATAAGCTGTCGCAAGGGATTTAACGTACATGACCATATTGCCGTCCCAGTCCGGCCATAGGGAAACGGCATAGGTCGGGTTTCCCTGTTCGTCTTTCGGGCAGATTTCCTTCATCTGCTTGAAAAGGTCAATCAGTCCATCCAGGTCCTTGACCTGGGGATAACCCAGTTCCTTATACAGGTCCCACCGCAGGTCCCAGGTGTAGAAGAAGGTTTCATGGCTGCCCGCAGTCAGCGCAACATTGTGGCCGAAGCCGTGGATTTTGCCGTCCCCGCTCTTGGCACGGTTGGAATTCAGCGCCGTCTGGTAATGCTCCCAGACGTAAGGCGCATATTCTTCGCACAGGCCGTCTTCTTCCCAGTCCAGCAGCAAGCCTGCTTCAACCGCCTTTTTATAGTCCTCTCCGTCCGCGCCCCACACGACGATATCACCGAGGTTCTTGCTCTCCATCCGGGTCGCGTAAGTACCGTCGGAATCAGGGATAATATTGATCTTTACATTGAACATGTCCAGCAGCAGGTCCGCGCTCCAGTGGGCCTGCAGGCCGCGGTAGTTTGCCAGCTGGCTGTAGACATTGATGGTAATCGGTTCCCCGTCATATACACCGATCTCCGCAAGTTTGTCATAGATGGTTTCGTCTTCAGCTGCTGCGGAAATCCACCCGCCCATCGCAGAAACGGCCAGCAACAATGCCAGCAGGGTCGCCAGAACCTTTTTCATGTGTAAAATCCTCCTTGCTGTTTTTTTCCGCGGAATGCCGGCAGCTGCGTCATCCTTTGACCGCGCCCAGCATGATGCCCTTTACAAAATAGCGCTGCATGAACGGGTAAACCATCAGGATCGGTATGATGCTGACCATGGAAACCGTATACTGGATGACGCGCTGGTTCAGCATGCTCTGTGCCGCCTGTTCGCTGATGGTTCCGCCCTGGCTCATCATCGCGCCAAGGTTGCTTGATGAATTCAGATAGATGTACAGCCTGTGCTGCAGCGTGTACAAATCCGGCCGGTTATTCATCAGCAGCAGGGAATCCTGAAAGGAATTCCAGTTTCCTACCGCGCCGAAAATCGCAATCGTAGCCAGGATCGGAATGGAAAGCGGCAGGATGATCTTCCGCCAGACGGTCACGGTAGATGCTCCGTCTATCACCGCGCTTTCCTCCAGGGAAGACGGTATGGATTCGATATATGTTTTCACCAGGATAATGTTGTAAGGAGCAACCATGCCGGGAATAATAT
>Ga0310694_10005997_pt1 | contig 11540 bp, 9 predicted proteins | sample 174DNAGHGhighgp2_FD_203884 | JGI IMG/M metagenome (GOLD analysis project Ga0310694, IMG submission 203884) | Sheep rumen microbial communities from Palmerston North, Manawatu-Wanganui, New Zealand - 1742 DNA GHGhigh gp2 (v2) (version 2) | ecosystem: Host-associated > Mammals > Digestive system >... | reverse complement strand
AAGGTGGCCATGGCTCAAGATTTGTTGATATAAACGATAAGGAATATATTGATTTTGGTTCTGGTATTGGTACTAATTCATTTGGTGTATCAGATCCAATTTGGAGAGAGGCTGTAATTAATCAAGCATCTACAATTCAGCACACATCTAATTTATATTATTCACTTCCTCAAATTAAGCTTGCTAAGCTACTTTGTGAAAAGACTAATATGAAAAAGGTATTCTTTTCAAATTCAGGTGCTGAATCAAATGAATGTGCTATTAAGACAGCAAGAAAATATTCATTTGATAAATATGGCAAGGGTAGATCTGAGATTATTACATTAGTTAATTCCTTCCATGGAAGAACTATTTGTACTTTATCAGCTACAGGACAGGATGTTTTCCATAATTATTTCTTTCCTTTTGTAGACGATTTTAAATATGCACCTGCAAATGATATTGATGCATTAAATAATTTAATTAGTGATAAGACTTGTGCAATTATGATTGAAACTGTTCAGGGTGAAGGTGGAGTAAATGCATTAGATGCTAGTTACATTAAATACATTGATAAAATTTGTAAGGAAAAGGATATATTATTTATCGTAGATGAGGTTCAAACTGGAAACGGTAGAACTGGTTATTTATATAGCTATATGGAATATGGTGTAAATCCTAATATTGTTACTACAGCAAAGGGATTAGCTGGTGGTTTACCATTTGGTGCTATATTATTTGATGAAAAGACTAAGAATGTATTAGGCTTAGGTGAGCATGGTACTACATTTGGTGGAAACCCTGTTTGTGCTAGTGCTGCCTATTCAGTATTAGAAAGACTTAATGATGATTTGTTTAATCATGTTAGGGAATGTAGAAAGATTGTAGAAAAGAAATTAGGAGAATCTAATTTAGTTAAATCTATATCTGGTAAGGGTATGATGGTTGGTATTGAATTGCCAGAAAATATTAAAGCTAAGGACGTAGCTAATAAATGTATTGAAAATGGCTTAGTTGTTCTAACAGCTAAAACTAAGGTAAGATTGCTACCACCATTAAATATTAGCTTTAATGATTTAGAGGAAGGCCTAGATATCCTAATTAAGAGTATAAAGGAGTGTATGTAATATGAAACATTTATTAACGCTAGAGCAATTATCTAAGGATGAAATTTTAGATATTTTAAATTTAGCTGATCAGTTAAAGTTTCAAAAGAAAAATGGAATTGCTCATCCAATTTTAGCTGGAAAAACATTAGGTATGATTTTCCAAAAGTCATCAACTAGAACAAGAGTTTCATTTGAGGTTGGTATGCATGATTTAGGTGGACAGGCTTTATTCCTATCTAGCCGTGATTTGCAAATTGGACGTGGTGAGCCTGTACAGGATACAGCAAGAGTTTTATCTAGATATTTAGATGGAATCATGATTCGTACATTCAAGCAAGAAGAGGTTGAGGACTTAGCTAAATATGGTTCTATACCTGTTGTTAATGCTTTAACTGATTATTGTCATCCATGTCAAGTATTAGCTGACTTAATGACAATTAGAGAATTTAAAGGTGGATTTGCAGGATTAAAGGCATGCTTCATTGGTGATGGCAATAATATGGCTAATTCTATTATTGTAGGTTGTCTAAAGCTTGGTATGAAGATGTCTATTGCATCTCCAAAAAATTATGAAATTTGTGATCATATTAAGGAATTTGCAAAGAATTATCCTGGTATGTTTGAAATGACAAATGACCCATTTGTTGCTGCTAAGAATGCAGATGTAATTTTTACAGATGTATATGCTTCAATGGGACAAGAGAATGAGGCTAAAATTAGACTTGAAGCATTTAAGGGATTCCAGGTTAATAAGGAATTATTAGCTGTTGCAAATCATGATTGTATGGTTCAACATTGTCTTCCTGCTCATAGAGAAGAAGAAATCACTAATGAGGTTTTTGAGGCTCATGCAGATGAAATATTTGAAGAGGCTGAAAATAGATTACATGCTCAAAAGGCAGTTTTAGTTAAATTAATGGCAAACAAATAATTAAATAATGGTATAATATAATAAATCATATAGGAGGAGAATAAAAATATGAATTCATTATTAAAAAAGGCAATTGCTGAATGCTTTGGTACATTCGTATTAGTATTCGTAGCATGTGGTGTTGCTTTAGCTACTGGTGGTAGTTTAGTTGCTACATCATTAGCATTTGGTTTAGTAATTGTTGCTATGGCGTTCTCAATTGGTAGAATTTCTGGCTGCCATATCAACCCAGCAGTTTCATTAGGCTGCTTATTAACTAAGAGAATGACTGTAAAGGATTTCTTAGTTTATGTTTGTGCTCAATGTGTTGGAGCTATCTTAGGTGCTTTATTAGTATTTGGTTGCTTCAAGATGGCAGGCGTTGTTGGTAACTACGCATTTGGTGCTTCTAATTACGCTGTTGGTGGTGATTATTCATTTGGTGGTGTAGTAGCAGCATTAATTACTGAGGTTGTATTAACATTCATCTTCGTATTAGTTATTTTAAATGTAACTGATAAGAAGGCTGATGAATCTGGTGTTTCTAAGTTTGCTGGTTTAATTATTGGTTTAACATTAACTTTAGTACATTTAATTGGTATTAATTTAACTGGTACATCTGTTAACCCTGCTAGATCATTAGGTACAGCAGTTGCTAATTTAGTATATGGTAGCGGTGAAGCAAAGGCATTAGCTCATTTATGGATGTTCATTGTAGGACCTTTATGTGGTGGTGCTTTAGCAGCATTATGCTACAATGTATTATTCGCAAAAGATGCTAAGGATGAATCTTCTAATTTATAATAATAATTAGTAAAATATGACTGGTTCAAATAAAATGAACCAGTTTTATTTTTTTCTCTTGAAATAAAAAAATATAGTAGTATAATAAATTTGCAAATCGTTTGCAAATTGAGGTGATAATATGCAAAATAAGTATAATACTAAGCCTAAGGAATATATTTTAAGCTTCCTAAAGGAGCATAAGAATCAAAGATTTAATGTAAAGGAAATGTATGATTCTATAATTGCTTCAGGCTATGATATTAATTTAGCAACAATTTATCGAAATGTTAATTCATTAGAAAATGAAGGAGTATTACTTAAGCATCAAGCATCTGATAGTAATTGCGCAACCTATCAATATGTTGAAAATGCTGATTGTCTTGCTCATTTTCATTTTGAATGCATTAAATGTGGCAAGGTATCTCATTTAGGTGCAAAGGAAACTAATGATTTTTTAAGATTAATTAAGATGAAGCTATTTTTTGAAGTTGAGCCTCAAAATACATATATAAGGGGTATATGTAATAGCTGTAAAAATGTATTTATAAATTTATAGGAGAGAAAATGAAGAAATTATTATTTATTTTAAGCTTAATTGTATGTTCAATTTTTGTATTAACTAGCTGTGATGATGATTTTACTTATAACATTGTTGTTACAAATTTCCCAGGATATGATGCTGCAAGAGCTATGACAAAGGGAACTAATAAGAGTATTAAAATGCTTTTAACACCAGGTTCTGATGCTCATTCATTTGACCCATCAGCTTCTGATATTGCCGCATGCTTAAAATGCGAAGTATTTGTATATGTTGGTGGTGAATCAGACGAGGAATGGGTTGAAAATAATATATTAGCTAATGTTACTGAAAACACTAAGGTTGTTAGTATGTTTGATGTATTAGAGGGCTCTTTATATGAAGAAGAGGATCATGAGGAAGAGAATCATGAAAATCATGAAGAAGAATATGATGAGCATGTATGGACAGACCCAACTAATTTTGTTAAAATAGTTGAGGCTGTAAAAAATGCATTGGTAACAATTGATAATGATAATAAAGATAAATATGAAAAGAATTATGAAGAATATAAAAATGAATTATTAAAGCTAGATGAAGAAATGAAAGCTGTTGTTGAATTCGCAAATAGAGATACTATTGTATTAGCAGATAGAAATCCATTTTTATATTTTGAGAAGCATTATGGTGTAGAGGTAGTTGGTGCTTTTCCTGGATGTGGAACAGTAGAAGCAATTTCAGCTCAAAAGAAGACTAAGCTAATTGATGCTATAAAAACAAATAATTTAGATACTGTATTTATTTTAGAAACTACAGATGAAAATAATAGTGCTGGTATGGACATTGTGAATGAAATTAATTCACAAATAAATAGCGGTAAATATAATGGAAATGTAGTAGAGATAAAGACTCTATACGCAATGGAAAATCCATCTAAGGCTGATTTTGGTAATGGTAAGACATATATAGATATGTTTAATCATAATATTGGTGTAATAAGTTTTGCATTAAATACTATTAAGGAGTGATAAAATGGCTATATTAAAGGTTAATGAGCTATCACTTGGCTATGAAAAGCAGGTAGTCATTAATAAGATTTCTTTTGAAGTTAATAATAAAGATTTTATTTTAGTCATTGGCTCAAATGGTGCTGGTAAATCTACTCTTATAAAAGGCATTTTAGGTATTATTAAGCCTATTAGTGGCGAAATTATTTATGATTCTAAAACTAAAAATCATATTGGATATATGCCACAAGAAACTAAGGTAGATAGAAATTTCCCGGCATCAGTAATGGAAATTGTAATGTCAGGCTTAATTAACAGAATGTCATATAGACCATTTTTTAATAAGGAAGATAAAAAGAAGGCTAAGGAGGCTTTAAAAATATTAAAGATTGAAAATTTAGAAAAAAGAATTTTTTCTGAATTATCAGGAGGACAAAGACAAAAGGTTTTATTAGCTAGAAGTCTATGTGCAACTACTAATCTATTGATATTAGATGAGCCAAGTAATAATTTAGATCAGGAATCAAAGGTTGAATTCTATTCTACATTAAAGCATTTAAATGAAGGTCATGGAATAACTATAATTATGATTACTCATGATATATCAAGAGATAGAGAGGCATTTATTGGTAATAAGGTATTAGAGCTTAGAAGTGATGGCTATTTCTATGGAAGCACAGAAAAATATATGGAGGAATTAGGCTATGATTCTTAATAATATTTTTTCGATGCTAGGATATGATTTCGTTATTAAAGCTTTAATTGTTGGTGTATGTATATCATTATGCTCAAGCTTATTGGGCGTAAATATGGTATTAAAGAATAAATCAATGATTGGTGATGGTCTATCTCATGTAGCCTTTGGTGCATGTGCTATAGCTGCATGCTTAAATTGGGCACCACTTTTAGTTTCGATTATTGTTGTTGTTATTGCCGCATTTGTTATTTTAAAGATTTCTGAAAAAAGTAAAATACAAGGTGATAGTATGATTGCATTATTTGCATCATCATCACTTGCTATTGGATATATTGTAATAAAGATGAATGGACTAAATAAGGATTTAGATAGCTATCTATATGGCAATATCTATATGATTTCAACAACTGAACTAATTTTAACGTTAGTTTTAACATTAGTAGTTATAGGTTCATTTGTAATATTTTATAATGGAATTTTTACAATTACTTTTGATGAGGATTTTTCTAAATCTTCAGGCGTAAAAACTGAAATATATAATATTATAATTTCAATTCTTTGCTCATTTACTGTTGTTATTGGTATGAAGGTAATGGGTACATTATTAATAACATCATTAATTGTCTTCCCTGTTTTATCAGCAAGACAAATATGTAGAACCTATAAGCATGTTGTTATTGCTAGTGCTATTATAGCAGTAATATGTTTTATTACAGGTATATTAATTAATCTAGGTGTTGATTTACCTGTAGGTGCTACAATAGTTGTTGTTAATTTGATTGTATTTATTGTACTATTACTTATAGGTAAGATCCTAAGAAGAAATCGTAATTAATGATATCTTAATATAAATAATTATAATTATTAATTAGAATTGGCATGGTACCATATGGTTTGGGGCATGCCTTTTTTTCTTGATTGAGATATTTATTTAAATAGTGTATAATTACCATTATAAGAGGGCGATTATATGAAATTGAATTTAACAGAGACTTTATATGCTTTATCATTTGCACTTGATACTGTCCAATATGAAATGGGTGGTATTTCAAATGAGCATGGTAAGCATGTTGCATATATTTCTTATTTAATGGGTAAATATTTAAAATATGATAATGATAAATTAAATGATTTAGTAGGTTTATCAATATTACATGATAATGCATTTACTGAATACGTAAGAGAAGAATATAATGGTGGAGAATTATATGATTATGATGCGATTGTAAGTGATAATGAAATCTCTAAATTAAGAAATGGATTTTTAACTAAGACAATGCATAATGTTGTTGGTGAAGAAAATATAAGATTAATACCATTTAAAACTGATGTTAAAAATGTTATTTTATATCATCATGAAAATGCTGATGGAACAGGGCCACTTCATAAAAAGTATAACGAGATTCCTGAAATGGCAGAAATTATTCATATTGCTGATATGATGGATGTCCTATTTGATTTAAAAAGAATTAATGATTATGAATTTAAAGAGGCTGTTAATAAAATAAAAAGATTAGAGGGTAAATTATTTTCTAAAAAAATGGTTGATACCTTGTTGGCTTCAGTTCAATATGATGATATTTTGGTTTTACAAAAAGAAGGAGCTATTAATTATTTAAAAAGAGATTTAAAATCTCATATCTCTGATTATAGTGATTTAGAAATAAGAAATATTTGTCAATTTTTTGCTAAGATAGTCGATTATAAATCATCTGTAACTAAGAATCATTCCTTAGGTGTAGCTGATAAATGCTATAAGATGGCAAAGTATTATGGATTTGACGATGATAAGGCGATTAGGTTTTATTTTGCTGGAGCGTTCCATGATATTGGTAAATTAATTATTCATAATGATATATTAGAAAAGCCTGGGAAGCTAACAAGTGATGAATTTGAAACAATTAAAAATCATGCTAAGGCTACTGAAAAAATATTATCTGGAATATCTGGAATTGAAGACATTTGTAGATGGGCTTCTAGACATCATGAAAAATTAGATGGTTCTGGATACATGTCTAAATTAGGAACTGTTGATTTGAGTTTTGAGGATAAGTTGCTTGCGTGTATTGATATTTATCAGGCACTAACTGAAAAAAGAAGCTATAAGGGTGATTTTATGCATGAGCACTCTATTGACATTATGCGCGAGATGGCTGATAATATGAAAATAGACAAGGATATTGTCGAAGATATAAATAAATATTTTAAGGGAGAGTAGAAAAATGACAAAAAAGGTTTTAAGTTACATTGCCTTAGCTATTGGTATTTTAGCTACAGTAGTTGCTGTATTTTATTTAGCTAACGCAATAAAGACTGCAGTTGACTATGACTGGGCTAACGGTGAAATTAAGACTATTATTTATGAAGCTATCGTAGTTTTAGCTTTAGCTTGTGTTACAGTTTTCTTTGCAATTTCTGGTGTAAAAATTATTCAATTATTCTTAACAAAGAGAGAGTTTAGTGATAAACTAATTCTTATTCCTATGATTGTTTATTTCGCTAAGGAAATTGTATTTAATGGTTTAGTATTAGGTTTTTGGGATATAACAATTGCTAGAAATTGGATCTTCGCATTATTAGGTGTTGTAGGATTAATTTTAGTAATCATCAATTATCTTGGTAAGACAGATGAAAAGAATGGTAATATCTTATTATTAGTTGCTAGTATCTTAGGATTTGTTATGACTATCGTTGATTTAACAAATGCTGGTGGTATTGGTGCATTCGAATTAATCTTCACTATGTTTATGTTTGGTGCAATTGCAGCAATCTATATTACATATGTAGTAGCTAATACAAATAATTCAGATTCTGCTCAAATTGAGGATAAAAACGAAGAAGCAGAAGCAGCAAATGATGCAGAATAATTAGATTTTAAGTGTGTGGTTTGATACTGCACACTTTTATTTTTAATGTTTTATATTTCAAAATTAAGAATTAGTGATATAATAATCTATATGGAGGTACGATTTATATGAGTGATAAGTTAATTTTAAATGTTGATAATGCCTTAAGCTTCGTTGACAAAAAGGTATTAGATGAGGTTAAAAAGGATTCAAAAAAGGCTTTTGATACTTTAGTTTCAAAGTCTGGAGAGGGAAATGATTTCTTAGGCTGGCTAGATTTACCAGTTGCTTATGATCATAGAGAATTTGATAGAATTAAGCAGGCTGCATCAAGAATTCAGGAGCAATCTGATGTATTGCTTGCCATTGGTATTGGTGGTTCTTATTTAGGTGCTAGATCAGCTATTGAAATGAATAAAAAATATTTTGGTCAAAAGGGATGCGAGGTTATCTTTGTTGGTAATCATATTTCATCAACTTATACTGTTGAGCTACTAGAATATATTAAGGATAAGGATTTCTCAATTAATATCATTTCTAAATCAGGAACAACTACAGAGCCTGCAATTGCATTCCGTATTTTCAAAGAAGAGCTTGAAAATAGATATGGTAAAGCTGAAGCTAGAAAGAGAATTTATGCAACTACTGATAAGGCACGTGGTGCTTTAAAGGGCTTAGCTGATGCAGAAGGATATGAGGAATTTGTAGTACCTGATGATGTTGGTGGTAGATTCTCAGTTTTAACTGCTGTAGGCCTATTACCTATCGCTGCCGCAGGTATTGATATTGATGAAATGATGGAAGGTGCTAAGGATGCTTATTTAAAGTATTCTAATGATGCATCTGATAATAATGACGCTATTAAATATGCAATTACAAGACAGGCATTATATAGAAGCGGTAAGAAGCTTGAGATGCTTGTTAATTATGAGCCTAAGCTAAATTATTTTGCTGAATGGTGGAAGCAATTATTTGGTGAATCAGAGGGTAAGGATGGTAAGGGCATTTGGATTACATCTGCATCATTCTCTACTGATCTACATTCATTAGGACAAATGATTCAGCAGGGTGAAAGAACTATTTATGAAACTGTTATTTCAGTTGAAAATCCTGAAAAGAATATTAATATTAAAGAAACAGCTGATAACCTAGATGGTTTAAATTTCTTAGCTGGAAAGTCTATGGATTATGTTAATAAGATGGCAATGGAAGGAACTTTAATCGCTCATGTTGATGGAGGAGTTCCAAACATTAGAGTAACTGTTCCAAGCATTTCCCCTTATACTTATGGCTATATGGCATATTTCTTCGAATTTGCTTGTGGAGTATCAGCATATATTTCTGGTGTTAATCCATTTAATCAGCCAGGCGTTGAATCATATAAGAAGAATATGTTTGCATTACTTGGTAAGCCTGGATACGAAGATATGAAGGCTACATTAGAAGCAAAAATTAAAAAATAATTGAAAATAAATGAAAATGAGGTCGTGTTGCACACGACCTTATATTTTTGTATAAAATAGCACTATTATCTAATATGGAACTATAAATAAAATTTATAACTTTTATACAATTTAATATCATTTGTATTTTGTATTATTACTTTTTTGTGGTTTTGTATGTATATAGTAAACAATCGAATGAAAACGTATCAAAAACTATAAATTTTTTTTATGAAAGATATTTTTTTGATTAATCATATTCAAAATGAGGCAAGTGATGTTGATTAGCAAATATTTCAATGTTAAAATAGTAGGTACTTGAGAAGAGGGTGTTATATATGAGTTTGGATAATGTTACTATTATCAAAAAGGATGGTACTATCGAACAATTTAATCCTGAAAAGATTATGAGAGCTGTTTCAAAATCTGCAGCTAGAGTTTTAGTTGACTTTACTCATGAAGATCTTGAGATGATTATTTCTGATGTTGAAAGAGGAATTGAGGAATCAAAACTTGAATCAATTACTATCCCACAAATGCATAATTTTGTAGAAGGAGCTTTGGATAAGAATTTCCCTCGTGTAGCTAAGAGCTATAGAGATTATAGAAATTATAAGCAAGACTTTGTTCATATGCTTGATGAGGTTTATACAAAGAGCCAATCTATTATGTATATTGGTGATAAGGAAAATTCTAATACAGATTCAGCTTTAGTTTCAACAAAGAGAAGCTTAGTATATAACCAGCTAAACAAGGAGCTATATAAGAAGTTCTTCTTAAATGTAGAAGAGCTACAGGCTGTTAATGATGGATATATTTATATTCATGATATGGTAGCTAGACGTGACACAATGAACTGCTGTCTTTTTGATGTTGAGCATGTTTTAGAGGGTGGCTTTGAAATGGGAAATATTTTCTATAATGAGCCAAAGAGCCTTGATGTTGCCTTTGATGTTATTGGTGATATCGTATTATCAACTGCTGCTCAGCAATATGGTGGATTTACCGTTCCTCAAATTGATACTATCTTAGATAAATATGCTGAAAAGAGCTTCCAAAGAGCTTTCCATAAGTATGTTGGTTTAGGCTTATCAAGAAAGAATGCTAACGATCAAGCTATTGAAGATGTAAGAACAGAATTTAAACAGGGCTGGCAAGGGCTTGAATACAAATTTAATACTGTAGGTTCATCTAGAGGTGATTACCCATTCATTACTGTAACATTAGGTTTAGGTACATCTAGATTTGCTAGAATGTGTACTTTAGAATGCTTAAAGGTTAGACGTGGTGGACAAGGTAAGCCAGGTAGAAAGAGACCTGTATTATTCCCTAAGATTGTATTCTTATATGATAAGGATTTACATGGTGTAGGATGTATTAATGAGGATTTATTTGAAGAGGGTGTTAGATGCTCTTCAAAGACTATGTATCCAGACTGGTTAAGTATGACTGGTGAGGGATATATTGCTAGTATGTATAAAAAATATGGTGCTGTTATATCACCTATGGGATGTAGAGCATTCCTATCACCTTGGTATGAGCGTGGTGGTTTTGAACCAGCTGATGACGATGATAAGCCAGTATTTGTTGGTAGATTTAATATTGGTGCAGTATCATTACATTTACCTATGATTTTAGCTAAGGCAAGAGAAGAAAAGAAGGATTTCTATGAGGTATTAGATTATTATCTAAATCTTATTAGAAAATTACATTGCCGTACTTATGATTATTTAGGTGAAATGCGTGCTTCAACTAACCCACTTGCATATTGTGAGGGTGGCTTCTATGGAGGACATTTACAGCCAAATGAAAAGATTAAGCCTATTTTAAAGTCTGCGACTGCATCATTTGGATTTACAGCTTTAAATGAATTACAAGAATTATATAACGGAAAATCAATTGCTGAGGATGGAGAATTCGCTCTTGAGGTAATGAAATATATCAATAAGAGAATTGTTGATTTTAAGAAGGAGGATGGCCATTTATATGCTATTTATGGTACTCCTGCAGAAAGTCTATGCGGTCTTCAAATAAAGCAATTTAGAGCAAAATATGGTGTTATTGAGAATGTATCAGATAGACCTTATGTATCTAATTCATTCCACTGCCATGTAACAGAGAATTTATCACCTATTGAAAAGCAGGATAAGGAAGCAAGATTCTGGGAATTAGCTAATGGTGGTAAGATTCAATATGTTAAGTACCCAATTGATTATAATATAGAAGCTATTAGGGCATTAATTAGAA
>Ga0310694_10005993_pt1 | contig 11545 bp, 8 predicted proteins | sample 174DNAGHGhighgp2_FD_203884 | JGI IMG/M metagenome (GOLD analysis project Ga0310694, IMG submission 203884) | Sheep rumen microbial communities from Palmerston North, Manawatu-Wanganui, New Zealand - 1742 DNA GHGhigh gp2 (v2) (version 2) | ecosystem: Host-associated > Mammals > Digestive system >... | reverse complement strand
TGCCAAGGGTTGGATGTACGTCCAGAGCCCAACCGATGATATTCACGACTGGGTAGGCCCTGGCTACACCAATGGTTTCTACGATGCCTATGATGCCGGAGCAAGAAAAATGTTCTGGCGCCAGATGGACGAGAATCTTTACACAGGCTTAGCTCTCAAGGACTCTAAATTGTCAACTGTCAATTCTCAATTGTCAACTCTCGTCGACGCCTGGTGGATGGACGCCTCTGAGCCAAATGTCCGCGATTGCACACCTATGTGGTATCGCAAGGCCCTCTCTGGCCCTACAGCATTAGGCACCTCAACCGAATATTTCAATGCTTACTCTACTGTCAATGCCGATGCTATCTACAATGGTCAGCGCTCGGTATGGAAGGGCAAACTCAACGAGCCCCGCGTGTTTTTGCTCACACGTAGCGGTTTCGCTGGCGAGCAGCGCTTCTCTACAGCCACATGGAGTGGTGATATCGGTACCCGTTGGGAGGATATGCGCGCCCAGATGACAGCCGGCTTGAACTATTCTATCTCAGGTGTTCCCTTCTGGGGTATGGACCAGGGCGGATTCTGTGTCGAGAACCGCTATGTGGCTGCCCAGCAGTTGTACGACCGCACCAAGGTCGAGAACGAAGACCTTAAGGAGTGGCGTGAGTTGCAGACCCGTTGGAACCAGTTCGGCACATTCATTCCACTGTTCCGCTCGCATGGTCAGTGGCCATTGCGCGAGATCTGGAACATCGCTCCCGATGAGCATCCTGCATATAAGTCGTTCGTTTACTACGACAAGCTTCGCTATCGCCTCATGCCATACCTCTATTCACTGGCTGGTTGGGCCCATTTCAAGGACTACACCCTGATGCGCCCGTTGGTGATGGACTTCAATGGCGATCGTGAGGTAGAGAATATCGGCAACCAGTGGATGTTCGGTCCTGCACTGATGGCTTGTCCAGTAGGCTATTACAAGGCCCGCAACCGTTCTGTCTACTTCCCCGCCCAGACCGGTTGGTATGATCTTTATACTGGACAAAAAATCATCGAAGCCGAAACAAATGTTTCATCTTTAATGTTTAATGTTTCATCTCCGAGCCGTAGGCTCGTAGTCGACGCTCCGTATGAGCAGATACCAGTATTCGTTCGCGAGGGCGCCATCATCCCATTCGGTCCCGAGATGGAGTGGAGCGACGAGAAGCCAGCCGAGCTTATCAACCTCTACGTCTATGCCGGTCAGGATGGTAGTTTCCAACTCTACGAGGACGAAGGCACCAACTACAACTACGAGAAGGGCAAGTACGCCACCATCGATATCACCTACGACGATGCTACCCGCACAGTATCGTTCGGTGCTCGCAAGGGTCAGTTCGCTGGTATGCTCAAGAACCGCCGCTTCAATGTCGTGCTGGTTACCAAGGACTCACCAAGAGCCTTGGATCTCGCCTCTCCAGAGGGCAAAATAGTATCATATACTGGCAAGGCTACCACGATTTCGCTCTGATACGTAGCTAGGGGGTAGCAAGGAGGTAGCAAGGTCCAAGCTAGGAGGTAGATATATAACAAAAAAGTATAGGTTATGAGAAAAGGATTATTTAGTTTGTTTATTTTGATGCTGGTGCCATTGCTTGCTGTGGCTCAGAGTCCTTTGGAGCAGTTGGCCAAGATTCAGGCCGACGAGAACTATATCTGGGGTGAGGGCCGCAACACTACCGACTCTAAGGCCAACCAGGGGGCGCTCAACGACCTTATCAGCAAGATCTCTGTCACGGTTCAGAGCGAGACCAACCTCGATATGCAGCAGGTCAACGATGGCGATAAGATCGACTCGAAGACCGCCATGGAGGCTGTCATCAAGACCTATGCTGCAGGTAGTCTCAACAACTGCCGTACCATCTGGATCACCCACGAGCCCGAGGCCTATGTAGTTCGTTACATCCATAAGGACGAGTTGGAAAAGGTCTTCCAGGAGCGCGAGGATCGCATCCTCAGTTATGTCTATACTGCTCAGAATGCCGAGCGCGAGTGCCGTATCGACGATGCCCTGCGCAACTACTACTGGGCCCTCTGCCTGCTCAAGAGCTTGCAGCACCCCAATGCCGTTAAGATCGATCAGGACGGCATCAAGCAGACTCTTACTGTGTGGATCCCTGAGCAGATCAATAGCATTTTGGTCAACATCAAGACCGCTATCGCTAAGGTCGAGGACAATGTTGTCGACCTCATGATTACCTATAAGGGCAAGCCAGTCACCAGTCTCGACTTCCGTTTCATGGATGGCATGAACTACTCGTTTGTCAACTCTGCCAAGGACGGTCTGTCGCAGATCGACCTGCACCCGGGCACGCCTGTCGACAAACTCCAGATCAGATATGAGTACGAGTTTGCCGGTCAGATGCGTCAGGACCGTGAGCTCGAGATGGTTGCCGAGGTGTTCAATCCCACACCTTTCCCTAAGGCTACCGTTGTTATCAACGGCCCTAAGAAGAAGGAGATGAAGGCCGTTCAGGAGCAGTTCGAGGAGACAGTCAAGGCCATGGGTGTGGCCGAGCATGCCACTGCCATGCAGCAGTCTCAGGACTTTGCACAGATCGTCGGTAAGATCATCACTGCCGTCAAGTCCAAGAGCTATGGCTCTGTACAGAACTACTTCACCGAGGACGGTTACGACATGTTCACCCGACTCATCAACTATGGCACTGCTACAATCCTGGGCACTCCTAACCTTAATTTCTATCAGTTGGGCGACCGTGTTATCTGCCGCAGTGTTCCTATGAAGTTCGCGTTCAAGAACAATAACCGTTCGTTTGTCGAGGATGTCACCTTTACCTTCGATGCCAACAAGAAGATCGAGTCTATCGCCTTTGGTCTCGACAAGGCTGCGCGCGATGACATTTTCAATCGCGATGCTGCTGGTTGGACCGATTCTATCCGTATGGTCATCGCCACATTCCTCGAGAACTACAAGACTGCCTTCGCGCTTAAGCGTGCCGACTATATCAAGTCAATCTTCGACGACGATGCCATAATCATCGTGGGCCACGTCATCAAGAAGGCCCAGAAGAGTGCCGAGAACGACAAGTACCTCGACAATGAGATGGTTAAGCACACCCGTCTTAGCAAGCAGGAGTACATCCGCAATGTTGAGCGCAACTTCAAGAGCAATCAGTTTATCAACATCCGATTTACTGATAACGATGTGAAGAAGATGGGAGTGGGAGCCGATACGTATGGCATTCAGATTCACCAGGATTACTATAGCTCCAACTATTCTGATACGGGCTACCTGTTCTTGATGGTCGACCTTAATGATATCGACCAGCCATGTATCAAGGTCCGTACCTGGCAGCCTAAGCGCGATCCCAACATCAATAGCACATTCGATAAGTCCGACCGTTATTATGGTCTGATATATGGTGGAAACTTCTAAACCGATATGAATAGATCTTTTATAGCAATAATCGCATTACTCTGCTCTCTGGCTGCATCGGCTAGAGAGCGAGTTTGTTTTGATAGCGACTGGAAGTTCATCCTGGGCGATTCTGCGCAGATGGCCAGTCCTGAGTATAATGATGCCCATTGGCGAACACTCAACGTCCCGCACGATTGGGCCATCGAGGGCGATTTCTACGCCGGCAACCCGTCCGGTGCCTCCGGCGGCGCCCTCCCCGGTGGCATCGGGTGGTACCGCAAGCACTTCCAAGTGTCATCTCGAGCAACGTCGAGAGATCTCTCCACTTCGGTCGAGATGACAGAATGGAATCCGAGCGACCTCCTCTTCCTGGAGTTCGACGGCGTGTACATGAACTCCACGGTCTACGTCAACGGCCATAAGGTTGGCTTTCGCCCTTATGGCTATAGCAGTTTCGAGTACGATATCACCCCTTATGTCCACGAGGGCGAGAACGTAGTGGCAGTCCGAGTGGATAACTCTGATCAGCCCAATTCCCGTTGGTACAGTGGCTGCGGCATCTACCGCCACGTATGGCTCACCAAGACCAACCCCATCCACATCAAGCACTGGGGCGTCTACATCCACGATGGCAAAGTAGAGGTCGACTACGTCAACCCCACAAATCAGAAGGTCACAGTCAAAAACACCCTCCTCGATGCCACCGGCAAAGTAATTGCCCGTGCCAATAATGTTTCATGTTTAATGTTTAATGTTTCATGGTCGAAATTACACAAGTGGTCCCTCGACGCCCCTTATATATATAAGGTACGCACGCAACTGATTGCGGGGGGCAAGGTGGTCGACGAAGTCGAAACCACCACCGGCTTCCGCGATTTCCGCTTCGACGCTAAGACGGGCTTCTGGCTCAATGGCAAGAACTTCAAGATCAATGGCGTTTGCGAGCACCACGACTTCGGTTGCCTGGGTGCTGCACTCAGCGAGGATGCCCTGCATCGCAAACTGGTCAAACTCAAGGCTATGGGCGTCAATGCCATCCGCTGCTCTCATAACCCGCCTGCCCCTGAGTTGCTCAATATGTGCGACACTATGGGCTTCATCGTGATGGACGAGAGCTTCGATATGTGGCGCCGCAAGAAGACCCAGAACGACTATGCACGATTCTTCGACGAGTGGCACGAGCGCGATCTTACCGACCTGGTCCTCCGCGACCGCAATCACCCCTCTATACTTATGTGGAGCATCGGCAACGAGGTGCTCGAGCAGTGGTCATCAGCCGATGCTGATACGCTCACCCTCGAACAGGCCAACCTGATTCTCAATGCTGGTCACGATGCCTCTACACTGGCCAAAGATGGCGAACTCTCAGTGCAGTCACTCCTCACCCAGCATCTTGCTGAGATTGTCAGGCGTTACGACACCACGCGCCCCATCACTGCTGGTTGCAATGAGCCTTCGCCTAACAACCACCTCTTCAAGAGCGGTGCCATCGATATCATCGGTTTCAACTATCACCACGAGAATGTCAAGGACGTGCCGCGCAACTTCCCCGGCAAACCTTTCATTTTCTCCGAGAGTGTGTCTGCCCTGCAGTCGCGTGGCTATTATATGATGCCGTCGGACAGCATCTATAAGGCCCCCAAACAGTGGTGGTTGCCTTATACCGATCCGTCGTTTATGTGTTCGGCTTACGACAATATGCATGCCTCATGGTCAAGCACTCACGAGGAGACGTGGGATGTGGTCAAGCATAACGCTTTCGTTGGCGGACAGTTCATCTGGACAGGTTTCGATTACATTGGCGAGCCCACCCCTTATGGATTCCCAGCCCGTAGCAGTTACTTCGGACTGATCGATCTGGCAGGCTTCCCCAAGGACACCTATTATATGTATCAGAGTGAGTGGACCGATAAGCCCATGCTCCATCTCTTCCCCCACTGGAACTGGCTCCCCGGCCAGGAGATCGACCTCTGGGCTTATTACAACCAGGCAGACGAGGCAGAATTGTTTGTGAATGGCCAGTCGATGGGGGTAAAAAAGAAGGTGTCATCTCGAGCAACGTCGAGAGATCTCTCCACTTCGGTCGAGATGACAGAAGGGGAGGCCCTGATGACAGACGGGACGGATGCCCTCTCCACCGAATACCATGTCGCTTGGCGCGTGCGCTTCGAGCCTGGCGAAATCAAGGTTGTCACCCGTAAGAACGGCACTCCCGTTTGCACCCAAACCATCCGCACCGCTGGTGCTCCCGATCACATTCGCCTATCGGTCGATTACAAGGGTAAGGACCTCACCTTTATTACCGCCGAGGTAGTCGACAAGGACGGCAACCTCTGCCCGTGGGCTGATAACCAGATACACTTCCTGGGCAATGTCGTCGCCACCGATAACGGATGCCAGACATCGATGGAACGATTCACCGCTCCAACCCGCCGGGCCTTCCACGGCAAGTGCCTCGTAATTGTCCGCGGAAGTGGCACTCTCGCTGCTCAATCGATTGATTTAGGGCAAGCATCGTTGAATTTCTAGTAAATTCTTGTTAAAATACTTTAAAATCACGGTACGTTGGTTGCAGCGTATCGTTTTTTTTAGTACTTTTGCAAACTTTTTCAGAGTAACGATATAAATATGAGGCAATTAAAGATTCAAAAAAGCATTACCAACCGATCGAGTGAGGCACTGGATAAGTATCTTGTGGAAATCGGTCGTCAACCCCTTGTAACAATCGACGAAGAGATTGAGCTGGCTCAGGCCATCCGCCGTGGAGGTCCTGAGGGCGAGAAGGCCAAGGAGCGCCTTGTTACAGCCAATCTGCGCTTCGTGGTGTCTGTAGCTAAGCAGTACCAGCACCAGGGTTTGACACTTACCGACCTTATCGACGAGGGTAATATAGGACTGGTTAAGGCAGCTGAGAAGTTTGACGAGACACGCGGATTTAAGTTCATCTCTTATGCCGTATGGTGGATTCGTCAGAGCATTCTGCAGGCTATTGCCGAGCAGAGCCGTATTGTTCGTCTGCCCCTCAATCAGAGCGGTGCACTCAGCAAGATCAATCAGGAAATCAATAAGTTCGAGCAGATGCACCAGCGTCGCCCTTCTGTCACCGAGTTGGCCGAGCTCACTCAGATCGAGGAGGCTAAGATCGAGCAGACCGCCAAGGCCGACAGCCACCACATGAGTATCGATGCTCCGTTTGGCGAGGACGACGACAACTCAATGGCCGATATGCTCAGCTCGGGCGAGGATACCCGTACCGACAAGCTTGTTGATTACGAGTCGCTCACATCCGATCTCGACAACGTTCTGCGCAACGTTCTCAAGGATCGTGAACTTAAGATTGTAAAGGAGTGCTTCGGTATCGGATGCCAGGAGCGTGGTCTCGAGGAGATTGGTGCCGAGATGGGCCTCACTCGCGAGCGTGTTCGTCAGATTCGCGAGAAGAGCATCACCAAGCTCCACGACAGTGGCTACTCTCGTATCCTTATGAAATACCTAGGGTAACAATAAATCTGGCACCACCTGCATAGGTGGTGTCCAGTTCCACGTTACCACCCAACTGTTCTGCCAGCCTCCTGCTTAGAGGCAGTCCCAATCCAATACCTTCCTTGAAACTATCCAATTTCACAAATCTGTCGAAGATATGCTCAGCTTCTTCAGCCGGTATACCGCTACCAGTATCCTCCACCGACAGTTTCAACAGATTTTCTTCCGTTTTTGCCCCCAAGGTGATACATCCCTTGCTGGTATACTTTGTTGCATTCTCCATCAGGCAGGCCAGAATGCGTCGTAGCATATTCTTGTTGGTTCTCAGTTTGAACTCATCGTCCAGTTCTGTCTCAACCTTTATCTCAGTCTCCTCTGTCACGTAGTCCTGATATTCAGTCTGCAACCCTCGCAGCATATCGTTTATCTTAGGCTCGTCGTTCTTGTTCATCTGGTCGGTCGAATCGATCAGCGACAGTCCGATTATCTCGTCCATTAGCACAGTCACCTGTCGTGTGCTCTTCTGCATCATCTTCGAGATATGCTGGCGCTCCTCGGGGTTGCCAGCCAGTTCCGGGTTCGCTATCACCTGTGCAAAACCGGTGATGATGTTCAGTGGCGTGCGCACTTCGTGGGTCACGTTCTGTATGAATGCCGTCTTCATCTTTTCCGATTCCATCGCCTTCTTATATGCCTTGCGCAGTTCCTGCATGTGCTTCTTTCGGGTCTGTACGATGTAAATCAGCGCCACTATCAGCAGTGTCAACAGGAATATCGCGCCCAGCATGGCGTATGTGCGGTCCATGGCCAATTTCTTCTCAGCCTCATACAGTTTTATCTGGTCCTGGATTCCCCGCATACTGTTGATTATCACCACGTTGTCGATAGAGTCACTGGCCAGCGATTCCTTCTTGAACGACCTGTAGGCCTCCTCCCATCTGCCTGCTCTCTCATATATCAGCGGGATGGCGTCGGCACCCTCATCGCCCATTTCGCGCTTGGCGTATTCTATCGCTTCGTTCACCCTGCCTGTCGATGCCAGATAGTAAGCCTCCATGCTGCGCCCGTGAACCGATGAATGTCCCTGTTTCTCACCCTCCTTATACACCTTGTATCCCTTCAGGAATTTGTCGATATCGCCACTGTTATAGTAGGTCAGTGTCTTGCGTGTCTCGATGTCAAACACACGTTCGGGCGAGTATTTCTGGGCTATCTCCTTGGCCTTGTCCAGCAGGTCGAATGCCTCCTGCGAGTCGTCATCCAGCGCCACGTTCACTATGTTCATGTAGATAGGTGGAATGCTCTCGTAGTAGCCGTTTTTCTCCATCATGTCTATCACCTCATACCAGCACCTCTTAGCAGCTTCCTTGTTGCCGCAGTATTTGTTGATGTGGCCCATCATGTTCACGGCCATATACATCTCCTTGGTCAGTTTCTTCTCGCGCAGTTCCTTCGACAGTTCCGCGGCTTTGGTGTACGCCTCGAATATCTTCTGTCGGTTCATCTCGAATATTATGTCGTTGCATCGCTGCGTGTAGTATCCGTGCAGGTCGTTCTGGTCCAGCAGGTAGTTCTGCAGGTTTGTCAGGTGAGTATAGAACCTGGCGCTGTCGCCATCGTTGAATGCATGCGTCATCGAGTCGCGCAGCACCTTATACTTCGCGTCGTTCTTATGGTCTGTGCTGGCAGCCATTGCTGCAGTGCCGACAATCAGGGTTGCAATCAAAAGTATTCTTCTCAGATTCATATCTTAGGGTAGTAGTTAGATTGTTTTATTTGTTGCAAAGTTATATTTTTTTCTTCAAATACCAAATATTTTATACTTTTTTTGTAACTTTGCAGCAAAAATTATTTGAATATGAACTATAAATCAGTCATGGCCCTTGCATTTGTGGGTCTTATAACCGTTAGTTGCGGCAAGAAGAAACAGCACGATGATATTATTGTGCAGGAGTCCGAAACCCCTCAGCCTCAGGCACCTATCCGTATGCAGGACTATAAAGATATCAAGGATGTGCAGTGGTTGGGCAAGCAGTATCAGGTCGAGGTCACCCGCACCGCCGATGACTCTCTTAAGATGGTCAAAGACGAACTCGGTCAGCAGTTTGTCGACAACCGTATCACTCTGCGTGTCATCCGTTCCGATGGCAGTATCTTCTGTACCAAGACATTCACCAAGTCGGCATTTGATGGTTGTCTCGACGACGACTATCGCAAGACCGGTATCCTCGAGGGCTTTGTGTTCGATAAGGCCGAGGGCAATCAGCTGTACTTTGCAGCCAGTGTTTGTCATCCCCAGACCGACGAGTATATCCCCATGGTAGTCACCGTCAGCAATTTCGCCGAAGTCGGCATTGCCAAAGATCAGCAGATGGAGTAAATCGTTATGAAACAGCGTAAAGTCATTTTAATTGTTTGCGGCGTTTTCGCAGTGCTGCTGGTGCTGTTCTGCCAGTTCTGCCAGGGGACAGGTACCTGGCAGCAACCTGCCAGGTACCTGTCCCCTGGCAGAACCGACATCGCAAGCGGCATCGACACCGTCCCCATGCTCATCATGCAGGTGCAGCAGTGTTCCAAACTCTACACCGCCGAGTATCGTGTGCACAAGATCATCACCCACGATGATGCCTTGCGTTTCAAGGGGCAGTTGCTCAGCAGGTCGTTCAACGTCAAGGTCCCCTTGGCCGATCGTAAGATTGCCATCCCGATGGATGCCAAGATCAAGGCCTATATCGATTTCTCCGAGTTTTCCGAGAAGAACATCGAGCGCAGTGGCGATAAGATTACTATTGTGTTGCCCGATCCTCAGGTGGTTATGACCAGTTCTAAGATCGATCAGCAGCATGTCAAGCAGTATGTCGGTTTGACTCGTGCTCATTTCAGCGACGATGAGTTGGCCCGCTATCAGCAGCAGGGTAGGGAGGCTATTCTGCAGTCTATCCCCGATATGGGTATCGAGGAGACGGCCCGTGCCAATTCAGCCAAGGTGCTGGTTCCGATGCTCACTCAGCTGGGATACGAGGAGCAGAATATCACCATTGCTTTCCGCAAGGACTTTGATTTCAAGCGCGGTCTTAACGGGTTAATTAGGATTGAAGATTAGTCTTATGAAGAAGTTTCATATTATAATAGGTGCAGTTGTTTTGATCACAGTCGTTGCGATTTTATTTTGGGTTCGGAGTGCCTTCAAGGATAATTACCTGGAGCTGGGCACCAACGAGAACATCGATCCAACGCCCACTCAGATACAGTCCATCCGTGACATTGGCGAATGGGAGTTTCTATCCGTCTCAGCCGAGGAGATGGTCGACACTGTCCGCAAGGGCATTTTTACTGACGATGAGTTGGTACGTATCTACTACGGCACCCTCCGCCTGGGCATTAACATGCAGCACCTAAGCGATAGCGCCATCACCGTCCAGGGCGACAGCATCATGGTAACGCTCCCCAAAGTCGGCCTCTTGGACAAGGATTTCATCGACGAGTCCAAAACCAAGCCCTTCTACGAATCCGGCAAGTGGACCCCTCAGGCCCACCAGGCCCTCTACCAAAAAGCCCACCGCCAGATGCTCACCCACTGTCTGACGAGTGACAACATAACAGCTGCGCAGACCAACGCCGAGTCCCAGATTTCAAATCTGTTCAAGAGCCTAGGCTACAAGAACGTAAAACTAACCTTCGAATGACCCCACTCGCCGGCGCAAAAATTAGAATAGAAATAGAATAATATGCCCAGACAATCACGAAAAGAGTCAGGAACAGGTATTTACCATGTAATGATGCGTGGTATAAACCACCAGAGTATATTTAATGATGAGGAGGACTATTACCAATTCATCGCGACTCTCGACAGAATGCGTTTTCGTTATGACGACGAAGGCGCTCCATGTGGGAGCAATTGTACTTATTATGCCTATTGCTTGATGTCAAACCATGTTCATTTGTTGATACGTGAACGTGCAGAAAGCGTAGGTGAGACTATCAAGCGCATCGCCAGTAGCTATGTGTTTTATTATAACCGTAAGTATGGTCGCGACGGTCATCTCTTCAAGGATCGATTCAAGTCGGAGCCGGTTAACGATATGGGGTATTTTACCACATTGCTACGCTATATCCATCAAAATCCCGTAAAAGCAAAGCTTGTTGATAGGGCTAGTGACTACGCATATAGTAGTTGGGGCGAGCTTGACGGAATAGTGGAACCTGTGTTCCAGATCTGCGATGTTATGACGGTCTTGAATAGAATTCCAATTGACGAACTGAAGGAGTGGGTTGACCAACCGCTGGAGGATGACGTGCCATGCCTGGAAATCGAAGATATTTCGAGGGGGAGGCCTTCGGACGATAAAGTTATGCTTTTGATTAAGGAGCGTACCGGTGTTACGAATAGTAGCGCATTCCAACAGTTGGATGATGGCATCAAACGTGATGTCTTGAAGTATCTGAAAACAAAAGGTGCCTCTCACCGCCAGTTAGAACGATTAACAGGCATCGGCCGCGGCACTATCCAGAGTCTGTAACCCTGCCAGGTACCTGTCCCCTGGCAGAATGTCCCCTCCTGCCAGGGGACAGATACTGTTTTAAAAACCAAACTTTTTGGATGAAAAGTGAGGCGTTTTAACAATTCTTGTCTGTTGACTGGATTTACACGCAGCATTCAGGCCC
>Ga0310694_10005992_pt1 | contig 11545 bp, 5 predicted proteins | sample 174DNAGHGhighgp2_FD_203884 | JGI IMG/M metagenome (GOLD analysis project Ga0310694, IMG submission 203884) | Sheep rumen microbial communities from Palmerston North, Manawatu-Wanganui, New Zealand - 1742 DNA GHGhigh gp2 (v2) (version 2) | ecosystem: Host-associated > Mammals > Digestive system >... | reverse complement strand
AGCCGAGACCGCCATAACTTTTCGCCCGTTAATCGTTTCGATGCTGATACCTTCGCCCGCCAAATCAGTCGACCATTCGGCAAGCGGAATCAAGCAGCGCGGTTCGTGAATGCTTTCGACGAGGAGCGCGGACGAATTGTATTTGCGGACGGTTTGACAGATTAAATCGCGAGAGCCTTCTTGCGCCTGGTCGACTTTCGTCAAGAGGCAAACGTTCGCGCGGCTGATGTGGCTGATTGATTCGCGCAGGGTGCCGCGCGGGAGCAAATGCCCATTGCCAAAAACGCTCACCGCGTCAATCAGCAAAATATCTAAGTCGCGAATAACTTGCCAATGTTGATAGCCGTCGTCGAGGATAACGACTTCCGCGCCGAATTTTTCAATGGCGTATTGTCCTGTGACGGCTCGTCGTGCGCCGATTAAAACCGGGACGTTCGGCAAATGTTTTGCAAGCATATAAGCTTCGTCGCCGGCTTCGGTCGCGTCCATGTTTAAATTTTTTCCGTCGCTGACGATTCCGACTTCGCCGTAAAATTTTGCGCGATAGCCGCGATTGAGAATGACGACACGATAGCCCATGTCGCGAATTTCTTTTGCGAGCCGTTGCGCCGTAGGAGTTTTGCCGGTGCCGCCGACTGTTATGTTGCCCAAACTTATCACAAAACAATTCAAGCGTTCCTTGCCCGAAAAGCCAAGCTGATAGCCGAGCAAACGCAAATTGACCAGCCCTTTATAAATCAGCGAAACGAGATACAAAATAAAAATCATCAGGCGGTCGAAGAAACCGAAAACATCTTCGTCGTGAATCAGCTTGAGAAAATAAGTTTGAACGTTCTCGATTTTTTCCGTCGTGCGAAGGTGGCGAGCGTTTTCTTTTGCTTCGTACTCTGTTAGCATTTGTCGAAGGAGGACAGCCGATTTGCGAGACGCGCCGCGGTTTTCGTGAACAATTTTAATCGTCTCTTCTTCCAGGCGGCGGCGTTCTTCGGGCGCGTCGAAAAGTTTTTTTGCTTGCGCGGCGAGTTCGTCGGCGTCGTTTACAGTCACACAAGCGTTGCGGTTTCTGAAGAGCGCGTGCAAGTCTTTAAAATTTTCCATGTGGTGCCCGACGATGATTGCTTTGCCGTGCGCGGCGGGTTCTAAAATGTTGTGGCCGCCGTGAGCAACGAGACTTCCGCCGACGTAAATCACGTTGCCGACGCTGTAAACTTTTCCGAGTTCGCCGATTGTGTCCAAAATAATTATGTCTTCGTTTGCGGGCGGACGCTTTTGCAGTTCAGTTCGAGTGCCGACGGTAAAACCTGCCGCCTTGCACAGCGCGACGACTTCACGGGTTCTTAAAAGTTCGCGAGGAGCAATGACGAGCCGAGCCTTTGGATGATTTTCGCGAATGGCTTTGAAGGCTTTGAGCACAAAATTTTCTTCGCCGCGATGAGTGCTGCCCGCTAAAAAAATTTCCGTCGCGTCCGTCAAGCCCATGTCCGATAAAATTTTTTCGCGCTGTTCGTCCGTCACGTCCGTGTAAGTCTGGTCAAATTTTGTATTGCCGGTGATTGTCACGAGTTCTTCGGGTGCGCCGAGCTGTTTGACGTAGCCGGCGTCGACGGGCGAGGCCATAGCAAAAAGTTTCACCGAGGAAATCATGTCGCGCAAGATTGAAAACATGTATTTATAACGCTTGACGCTCTTTTCCGAAATGCGCCCGTTGACCATCATGACGGGCACGCGATTTTCTCTGGCGGCTTTTAAAAAGTTCGGCCAAAGTTCCGTTTCGACGTTGAGGAAGACGCGCGGGAAAATTTTTTTAAAAACCGAAGCCGACACGAACGGCAAATCCAGCGGAAAATAAATTATGCTGTCCGCGTCTTTGATGATTCGGTTCGCCATTTCGTAGCCCGAAGTCGTCACGACCGACACGAGGATTGGCGACTTTGGAAACTCGCGGCGGAATTCTTTTATCAGCGGACTTGTCGCGACGATTTCTCCGACGGACGCCGCGTGCACCCAGATACAATTTTTTTTCGCCACGGGGTCGAGTGCGCCCTTCGGGAAAAATCCGAAACTCTGTTTGATTCGCTCCACGAAGCCGCGCTCGCGTATCGAACGAATCATGAACACGGGAATAATTAAAATCACGACGAGAATTGCCGCGAAGTTGTAAAGTACTTGCAATGAATGCGCTCCTCTTTATAAAAAAATTTTAGTCGCCGCGGCCGAGTCGTCTTGCTCTATCGAAATCGGCCTGCGTCCGTTCATAATTGCCCAAAGTCTGATAAATTATTCCGCGATTATAATAAGCCGTCGCAAGAAGTTTGTGTCCCGTCAAACCGTATTTGCTGTCGAAGGAAAAATTTTTAGCAAGATAAATTGCCTTGGATAAATTTTCTAAAGCCGCGTCGTAATTTCCCAAAGCGTAGTGAGAATAGCCAACGAGCAAATGCATTTGAATCCAATTCGGGTCGAGGCGGACGGCACGATTGAAGTCGTCGATTGCCGCGTTGTAATTTTTTGCGCTGTAGTGGAGCGTGCCGCGCATGCCGTGAGCTTGCGCGTTGCCGGGATTGAGTTCGATTGCCTGCGTGAAAAGATTTTCCGCGCGGCGATAATCATTCCTCTGCAAAAAATTCAAACCTTCCTCGTACTTTTGATTCGACAAAAAAATTTTATCTTCTGCGGCAAATTTTTTCGTGATTTCTTTTCTGTCGCGTTGAGTTTTCACGTCGGCAAGTTGTTGCTTAAGCGCGGCGATTTGTTTATCCTGCTCTTCATTTGCGCGGCGGAGTTGTTCGTTTTGTTCGACGAGCGACGAACGTTCCCCGACACCTTTTGCGAGCCATTTATTTATGTCTTCGCTGTCGATGTTGGCTTTGACGGTCGCGCGAATCCTGGTTGTGTTGTCGTCGACGAATTCGCGCTTGAACTTCACGTCGACGATTTTTAAAATGCCGCTCGTCATTGTTAAAATTTCGTCGCGTTTGACTTGCGCATTGACGACCTCGGTGCGGCTCTCGACGTAAACGCCCGCCTGTTCGCAAGCACTTTGCTCGGCGCGCTGTTTTGCTCTTTGTTGCGCTACGTCGAAAGTTTCAAAGTCGCTCATGAGATATTCGCCGACGCCCTCGTAAGTTTTTATTTCGGCGTTGGCCGTCGAAAAGGCGAGTAAACCAATCGTCAGCGCAGCCAAAAATTTTTTCATGAGACCGCACCTCCCGCAAAAAATTTTGTCGATTATATCACACCGCGAAAAAAAAATCTGCCACATGTGATATAATCGGAAAAAATAATTGGTAAGGAAGCGCGTTAAGTGTTTGACGGAAAACTTGTTTTAATTTGTATCGGCGGATTGATTTTAAATTTGGTTGGCTCAGGCCTCGCGGAAAATTTTGACTTGCCGATTTACTTGGACACGAGCGGTACAATTTTTATCGCGGCTCTCGGCGGATACGCGCCGGGCATCGCGGTCGGATTTTTTACAAACTTGCTTAAAGCTCTCGTCGAACCAACGGAAATGTATTTTTGCTCGGTGAATGTTTTCGTCGCGATTTTCACGGCGTTTTTTTCGCGAAGAGGATTCTTTGACAACTTCGGAAAACTTTTGATAATCGTGCCGTCGCTTACGTTCGTGGCGGGAACACTCGATTTGCTTATCGCGGACTTTTTGAACTCAACGAGCTTTTTAAAATCGGTCAACGCCTTTGAAGCAACCTACACGGAAAATATTTTCCTGGAGTTCGTCGACAAAAGTCTTTCCGTCTTGTTGGCGTTCGTGCTGTTAAAGTTCGTGCCCGCACAAGTCAAAAAAAATTTTCACGAGCTGGGACAAAGGCAAGCACCGCTGTCCGACGAAATGAAACGCGTCGTCAGTGAGCAAAGTTATTTGTCGTTGTCGGTTCGCACGAAGACGCTTGCAATTTTAATGTTGAGTTCGCTCTTCGCGTCAAGTTCAATCGCGCTGATAAGTTATCTGCTCTTCAAAGACAACGCAGTCGACGAAAGAATCAAAACGGTTGACGGCATGGTCACCGTCGCTGTCAGCGAAATCAATCCTTACCGCGTCGACAACTTTATAAAATTAGGGCGCGAAGCTCCCGGCTACAAGGAGACCGAAGAAAAACTTTACGCGATAAAAAACAGCGCGACCGACGCCCGCTTTCTTTACGTCTACAGAATTTTGGAGGACGGCTGCCACGTTGTCTTTGATTTGAACGCGGCGGACATCAAAGGCGACAAACCCGGTCAAGTCGTCGAGCTTGAGGAAAGTCTTTTGCCTTATCGCGAAGATTTAATTTCCGGCAGACCGATTCCGCCGATTATCACCGACGACGAATACGGCTACTTGCTCACGCTCTACAAGCCCGTTTACGACGGCGCAGGTCGTTGCCAATGCTACGTCGCGATTGATTTTTCTATGGACATGCTCCTTGAGTACACGCACATTTTTATTATCAAGTTGCTGGCGTTGTTCGCGGGCTGTTTTATTTTTATCTTCGCGCTCGGTCGGGCGTTCGTCGAGAACAATATAATTTTGCCCGTCAACACGATGGCTTATTGCGCCCGAAATTTTTCTTATGACAGCGTGGCGGCTCGCGAAAAAAATATCGACAGCATAAAAAGTTTGAAGATAAAAACGGGCGACGAGATAGAAAATTTGTATCGCTCCCTGCTAAGGACGACGGAAAATTTTTTGCGTTACCTGGAACATTTGCAACGGGCGAAAACTCAAGTGGCCGACATGCGCGTTAAAGTCTTCGCCATGGACAAAATCGCTCACAAAGATTCTTTGACGGGCGTAAAAAATAAAACTGCTTACGCCGAGGAAATTGCTTTGCTCGACAAAAAAATTTCTGCGGGCGGCGCGCAGTTTTGTATCGTCATGGTCGACGTAAACTTTTTAAAGCGCGTCAACGACACCTACGGCCACGAAATCGGCAACACTTATCTGCAAAACGCCTGCCGCCTCACGTGCGCGGTTTTCGGCTCGGAAAATGTTTATCGCGTCGGCGGTGATGAATTCGTCGTGATTTTGGAGGGCGAAAAAGTTTCGTTGAGCAAATATTTCGTCGCGCAATTCAAATCCGAAATGGAGCACAAACTTTCCAACGAGTCGCTTGCTTTGTGGGAAAAAGTTTCGGCGGCGGTCGGCTTGGCGGTTTACGAGCCGGCAAAAGATAAAAATGCCGACGAAGTTTTCAAGCGCGCGGATAAAGAAATGTACGCAAACAAGCTGGCTATGAAAGCTGCAAGAACGGATTAGCTGTTAGCTTTTAGCTGTTAGCTGTTAGTGGTTAGGGGAAATTTTATGCAGGAAAAAAATTCGTCACCGATTTTAATTTGCGGCGCGGCCGTCGCTCTGAATTTGTTCGGGGCGTTCGTCGCGCGGAGTTTTGACTTGCCGCTTTACCTTGACACGGGCGGCACGGTTTTAATCGCGATGATGAGCGGCTACGTTCCGGCAATCGCCGTCGGGTTCTTCACACACGTTTTGGCGTCGTTCGTCGACGAAGCGGAAATGTATTATTGCTCGGTCAGCATCTTCATTGCGATTTATACGACGTTCCTCGCGCGGCGAAAAGTTTTCAAAAATTTTTTAAAGACGCTCTCGGCAATCCCCGCGCTGGCTTTGGTCGCGACGATTCTAAGCGAAGTCATTGGAAAATTTTTATTTTGCACGGGCGTCGTCCAAGCCTTGAGCGAAATTCAAATTCATTTCATGACGAATTTTTTTCAAGAGCTGGCGGACAAAGGCTTGACGGTTTTGGCGGCGTTCGTGTTGTTAAAATTTATTCCGCCGCGCGTGAAAAATCTTTTCGGCGAACTGGGACACAAACAGGCACCGTTGACCACCGAAATACGACGCGCGGTCTACAAGCGCAAATGTCCGCTCACGTCGCTCCGAACGAAAATTCTTTTGATTTTGATGTTGAGTTCGCTTTTTATCGCGGCGTCCATTGCGTCAATCAGCTACAGAATTTTCGAGCAGGCGGCAGTTGGCGTGCAAGTTAAAATCGGCGACGGACTTGCCACGATTGCCGCGAGCCAAATTGACCCGGCGTACGTCACAGCCTCCGAAAAAAATCTTCAAAGCATAAAGGAAAGCAACCCCGATGTAAAAAGTTTGCGCGTCGAAAAAATTTCGGCGGAAGGCACGCAAAATATTTCTCCGATTATCTCCGACGACCGCTTGACGATTTACAAGCCCGTTTACGATTCGGCGGGCGCGGCTCAATGTTTTGTCGTGATTGAAATGTCGCTTGAATTGATTTCCGATTACGGCAGGGCGTTCACCGCAAAAGTTCTCGCGCTGTTTTCGGGCTGCTTCGTATTTGTCTTCGTCGTCGGCTTGCGCTTCGTCGAAAACAATATCGTCCTGCCCGTCAACACCATGGATTATTGCGCGCGGAATTTTGATTACGACAGCAACAAGCACTGCGAAAACAATCTTGACCAACTGCGGCAGCTGGACATTCACACGGGCGACGAGATAGAAAATTTATATCACGCGCTGTTGAAGTCGACGCAAAAAGTTTTTGAGAGCTTTGAAAAGTTGCGACGCGCCAAAAGAAAAGTCGCGGAGATGGACGAGCTTGCCCACAAAGATTCTTTGACGGGCATAAAAAATAAAGCCGCCTATGACGAGGCGACGGCGCGGCTTGATAAAAAAATTTCTTCGGGCGACACAGAATTTTTTATCGCGATGATTGACGTAAACTTTTTAAAACGAATCAACGACACCTACGGCCACGAGCGCGGAAATATTTATCTGCTCAACGCCGCAAAATTAATTTGTTCGGTCTTCGGCGCGGAGCACGTCTACAGGATTGGCGGCGACGAATTTGTTGTGGTCGTCGAGGGCGAAAAAGTTTCGTTGAGCAAATATTTCGTCACGCAATTTAAAGCTGAAATGGAGCGCAAAAATTTTAACGCGACGCTTGAGCCGTGGGAAAAAGTTTCGGCAGCGGTCGGCACAGCAATTTATCGAGCAGGCGTCGACAAAACAGCCGACGAAGTTTTCAAGCGCGCCGATAAAGAAATGTACGAAAATAAATTGGCGATGAAAGCCGCAAGGACAGATTAGCTGTTAGAAGGGAAAAAAGAAATGGAAAAATTTAATCGAGTGTTTTTAATCGTGTTGGACAGCGTTGGGATTGGCGGCGCGGACGACGCAAAATTTTTCGGCGACGACAACCCGAACACTTTAAAGACAATCGCCGCGTCGAAAAATTTTCATACGCCGAACTTGGCGCAGCTAGGTCTGTTCAACATCGACGGAACAAATTTTTATTGGCGCGAAAAAAATCCGCGCGGCGCGTTCGGTCGAGTTCGTGAGGCGTCGCAAGGAAAGGACACGACGATTGGTCATTGGGAAATCGCCGGAATAATTTCTGCGCGACCGTTGCCGACTTACCCCGAAGGTTTTCCGCCCGAAGTCGTCGACGCGCTGGAAAAAAGTTTCGGCAGAAAAATTTTGTGCAACAAGCCGTATTCGGGCACGCAAGTTATCCGCGACTTCGGACAAGCTCACGAGGCCACCGGCAATTTAATCGTCTACACCTCCGCCGACAGCGTTTTGCAAATCGCCGCGCACGAAAAAATTGTTCCCGTCGACGAGCTGTATAATTTTTGTCGAAAGGCGCGGAAAATTTCTGACGTCGGAAGAATTATCGCGCGACCGTTCGTCGGAACTTTTCCAAATTATGAGCGCACGCCCCGCCGCCACGATTTTTCTTTGAGGCCGCCCGCTGAAACGATTTTGGACGCGCTGAACAAAAAAAATTTCGCGACAATCGGCGTCGGAAAAATTTTTGACATCTTCGCGGGGCAAGGCATAAATCGTTCGCTCGGCGTCAACGAAAACAATTCGGACGGCATGAAAAAAACTTTGCGGCTCGTCGAAGAAAATTTTTGCGGGCTGTGCTTCGTCAATCTCGTTGATTTCGATATGAAGTTCGGACACCGCCGCGACGTTGACGGCTACGCGCGGGCAATGACGACTTTTGATTCGGAGCTGGGAGAATTTTTATCCAAAATGCGCGACGACGATTTATTGATGATAACCGCCGACCACGGCTGCGACCCCGCCGCCGCCGGCACCGACCACACCCGCGAAAACGTTCCGTTGCTCGTTTGCGGAAAAAAAATACGCGCCGAAAATCTCGGCACGCTCAAAACTTTTGCGGACATCGCCGCGACGATTGCAGAAATTTTTTCCGTCGAACTCGAAACGCCCGGCAAAAGTTTTTTGTCGAAAATTTTAGCTTGAAAGAAAATCGTTCATCGCAGAAATAATTTCCGCGCCCTTGAGGTCAGTCGCCGTCAAAGTTTCGTCGGTTGCGCGATTGAAATTGCACAGCGCGGAGTAAACGCAAAATTCGCAGGCGTCGTCGTTAGAAAATTTCGCGGGCTTCACGTCGATACAGCCGCCCAAAATTTTTTCGGCGGTCGTGTCCAAAATTTTTTCCGCGTAAGCAACAATCGTCTGCAGGTCGTCGCGGCTCATGAGATTTGTTTTTTTCTTCTCGTCGAAGTAAACAAATTTTCCGGAGCTGTCGACGGCGTTTTTTATTTCCTCGTCGACGCGAATCATTCCCCGCATTTTTAAATCTTTTTCGGCATTGCTCGCGGCGTCCGAATCATTTTTGCCGCTCTCGTTAGAAATCCTCAACAGGCAATAAAGCATTGCGCCCGCCTCGCGCCCTTTGACGTCAGGAAGATTTTTCGCCGCGCTCAAATAAATCGACAGCTGCAAACTCAACCCGCCGAAAATTTTTTTCAAGTCAAGCGACGCCTTGCCCGTCTTGTAATCGATAATCAAAAAATATTTTCCGTCGCCGCTCAAGTCGATTCGGTCGATTTGTCCGTTCAAATTTATTTGCACGTCGCCGAAATTTTTTTCATCATAAAATCTTTGCTCAAAAATTTGCGGGCTGAATTCGCTCACCTTGTCAAGTTCAATCAATCGCGTCAAAGATTCGACAGCGACTTTTTTTATGCGCTCGCGGCGGTGCTCCAAAGTTTTTGTGCTTAATAAAATTTTATTGTGGAGTTTGGGCGTCAGTTCGTCCAAAATTTTTTCGACGCGCCCGACGAGTTCGACGCCGTTTACGGACGACCACGCGCGATTTTCTTCTTTGAGTTCGCGACCGAATTTGCTCATGACCGCGTGCAAAATATTTCCGATGTCGGGCGTCTGAACTTTGTATTCGACGCGCTCTTGAAGATTCAATCCGAACTTTGCAAAATATTTGAACGGACACTCGTTGAAATTTTCAAAGCGCGTGACGCTCGCCGACATTTTTTTTGCGGGCGCGTAAAGTTTTTGAGCCGTCTCCTTTGATAAAATTTTTTCGCCCGCCGCAAAGATTTTTCCGCCGAAATTTTTCAGCACGTCCAGTTCGACCTTTTGCGCTTGGAGCGGGAAAATTTTTTTGATTCTGTCCAACAAACTTGCCGCAGAAATTTTTTTGCCTTCGGCGTCGGCCAGCGGGTAAGACAAATACAAAAGTTCGCGCGCCTCCGTCAGCCCGCGGTAAATTAAAAATTTTTCCGCCAACGATTGTTCTTTGCCGCCCTTGGAAATTTCAAAGCCCGATTCGTTTAATTTAAATCTGTCCGCGTCGTTGAGTAAATTTTTTTCGGAAACTTTTTGCGGAAAATTTTCGTCGTCGAAGCCGAGCACGAATATCGCCCGCGAATTTTGCAAAGAGTTTTGGTCAAAGTGCGCGACCGTCACTTCGTCCAGCCCCGGCGGGATTAAAGACATTTCCAGTGCGTCCAGGCCTTCGCCGATTATCGATTCAAATTCTGCCCGCAAAATTTTTTCGTCGTCCAAAGCCTCAACGACTTCCTCGAAAAGATTTATCACGTCGTCCCAAATTTTTAAATGCTCCTTCGATTGCGCGAGGTTCCCGCGAAGTTCTTCGGCCTGCGACCACTCCGAAAGTTTTTCGTAGATGTTAAGCTCTTCCAAAAGTTTAAAAAGTGCCGTCGTTAGCGCGACGACTTCATTGCCTGAAGCTTTGACGCGCTCCGAAAAATTTATCAGCGGCGTTGCGCAAATTTTTTTTATCGCGTTGATTCGGTCGAGGTATTCTGCTTCGTCGGGCGTGGCGGCTTTTATCGGCGCGTCCAAAGATTTCACCCGCCGCAAGTCCCAAACTTTTTGCCAAGTGCCCGCGCCCTTCAAGCCGAACTCCACGACGTAATTTTCCAGCAAGTCGATTTCATCTTGCGTCGCCGAAAAAAATCCAGTCCGCAGACAACGGAAGACCGATTCTCTTCGCCAGCCGCGCAAAACTTCCAACGCCGAACGAATTAATTCTGCCAGCGGATGATGAGCGGCCGCGCGTTTTTGGTCGACGAAGTGCGGGATTGCGTGCAGCTCGAAAATCGGTTTGACGAGTGAAAAATATTTTTCGTCGCGGACGAGCACTCCGATTTCCCGCAGACGAAAATTTTTTTTGACGAGCCGCAAAATTTCCTGCGCGACTGCTTCGACTTCAGCCCGCGCGTTGACCGCCTCAAAAATTTTCAAGCCCGCCGTGTCGTCAAAAGTTTTCGGCTTATACTCAAAAAGTTTTTGCTCCAAAATTTTCAGCGGCGCGGACAAAAATCGGCGCGGAGTTTCAAGGCGCGTGATTTTGTATTCGACTTTCAAATCCTCGGCCATGTCGCGCAAAGTTTTGAACGTCTCGAACGAGCGATTAAAAATTCCCACATCGAAAATATTTTCGCGGTCGTTGAGGTCGGTTGACATCGGCAAAGTTATATGAACGTTGCGGGCGCAGACAAAAAGTTTTCGCAAAAAATTTCTCTGCTGCGGGTCGAAGAAAATAAATCCGTCGATAAAAATTTCCGCGTCGGCAATCGTCGTTGACTGCTCCATAAATTCGGTCGCGCGCTCCAACAAATTTTCGTCGTCGGTGAGTTTGTCCGCCAACGCCGCTTTAAAATCTTCCGCAAAAATTTTCAAGTCGCGTAGCTTGTCTTTGAGTTCGTCGTCAGAAACTTTATCGGCCGCCTCGTCGAGTTTTTCTGCGTCGATTGAATACGTCCTCAACTCTTTCAGTTCGTCCGATAAAATTTCCGCGAAGCCGTGCTGTTTGGCGGCGCGCACGAAAAATTTTAAATCGCCGGCCTTGTCTCGTTTGAGCAAAATTTTTCTAAGCAGAAGACGTCGCCCGATTTCAGAAATGCGCGGAACCAATCCGCCGCCGATTTCGTCGAGGAGTTGTCGCGCGAAACGATTAAAGCTGTTCATGCGCGTATTGAGTGCGCCGCCCGTCAAGTTCGCAAGCTCCAGCTCCGCGCGATACGTTTGATACGCGGGCAACAAAAAAATTATTTCCGTCTTGAGCGGCTCGCTCTCCAAAATTTTTTTTGCGCGTTCGAGGCAGGCAAAAGTTTTTCCGACGCCCGCTCGCCCGATAATTATTTCAAGCATAGATTTTCCCTCCGCAAAAATTTTATCACGCGCGGGAAATTTAATCAAAGCTTTGTAGACGCGGCGAATCAATTTATGATAAGATATACGGAATTTAGGAGGGGT
>Ga0310694_10005991_pt1 | contig 11547 bp, 7 predicted proteins | sample 174DNAGHGhighgp2_FD_203884 | JGI IMG/M metagenome (GOLD analysis project Ga0310694, IMG submission 203884) | Sheep rumen microbial communities from Palmerston North, Manawatu-Wanganui, New Zealand - 1742 DNA GHGhigh gp2 (v2) (version 2) | ecosystem: Host-associated > Mammals > Digestive system >... | reverse complement strand
TAGATAGTGCTTGCCTGGCTCAGCAGCACGGCGTTGAGTCCTGCATGAAGGGACGTCGTGGAACCAGTCTGATGGTCGCCAGGGCTGTCGCTGTCCATCACGACCTCTACCTGCAAGGTACAGTCGCTGCTGGGTTCCTCATCCAGATATATATAAATGATGTCGCCTGCTTTGCCGACAATGCCAGTTGGGCCGGAGAGCTTGCCAAAGGCATTGCTCATGCCGGCGTACTCGTTCCATGCCATCTGCTGGTAGTTGCTATACACATAGAAGTCGTCGCGAACACGGAAGAACTTCTCGAAGCCTTCTCGCGTATAGCCCGACGAAGAGGTAAAGCTTTCCCATGTGTTGTTCTTCACCTTGAGCACCATGGCCTTCATGTCGGCGTTGAGGGCGGCAAAGTCACTGTTCTCTGCCAAGGCATCATCCGTAAGGGCCTGTATTTCGTCCTTGAGGACGGTGCAGGCTTTGTCCTGGAAGAGATTGGCAAGAGCTGTGTTATAGGAGTTGATGTTCCGTTGCAATTCTATATAGGCATTCAGCTTCGCACGCCCTTTCTCAATGAAGGCTTCGTCAAGCTCCACCTCCTCGAAGCCCCATACGCTGTTAGTGTTATTGTTGCTCCAGCCGACCACGACATTGCTTGCGTCGCAATGGAAGCCTATCGTGCCGCTGTCGAGGATATAGTAGGTGATGGAAGTTAAGTCATCCGTCCTTTGGATGGAGAAGCTGTTTGTATTGGAAGTGTTCGTGCGGTACTGTGTGCTGAGCGTGCCATTCTGCTGTGTGATGTAGCGCTGTGTGCAGAGGTTCTGAATGTTCCAGCGTCCGTTAGATGTCTGAACGAGCGTCCAGTACTGGGCAAGCTTGTCGGCGTCCTTGCCCTCGCAGTTGAGGACGTTGGCTCCAATGTTCTCTGTAATGTATTTCGACTTGCCGACATTCTTTATGCGGTAGTACTTTCCTGCAACAGGTTCAGAGAGTCCGCTCAGGGTGAGCAGGTGTTCCTCCACTTCCTGCATGGAATAGTTATCGACAATCGCGATGCTCCAGTCGCAGCCGGTGTCGCCCTGATAAGCCCACTTGTAGAGTGTCGTGCCGTCGTTGCCGAGGTTAAGGCAGACATTTCCCGAGAAGTCGTCCTTTTCCGAGAGATTGATGTAGGTTCCGTTAGCGGTGTTGTTCGGGCTGTACTGAATGTAGATGGTGGTTGCCGACGCAGAGGGTGTGCGGAAGTTATCGTCGTCGTTCAGGAATCGTCCTGTTTCGGCATTGCGAAGGGTATAGCCGCTGCCCGACTTGGAGAGGAGCCAAACCTGGGCAAGCGTATTGTTGTTCTTGGTCGCGCCCAAGGTATTCGTGCCGTTGTCAGCGAGGCGGACAGACGTGTTGCGACGGCTTGTCAGGCGGACGATGTTCTTGCTGCCCAGCACATAACTAACGAAAGCGCTGCCCGTAAGGCTGCTCGCATCGGAGAAGGTGACGATGCGGAAGGCCCAGTCACGGTCGCCGTTAAGACTGCCTCTGCTCGAAGCGCCAATCAGCTTGCCGCCGCTGCTTTGGAGGAAATATGCGCTGGGGCCGCTGCGGAGGTACCAATGTCCTGCCGTGGTGAATTGTGTGATAGCATAGGAATAAGCCGAATTCACCTCTGCTGCTGTGCCGTTGTTACCTCCCTTATTCACATTGGCATAGTAGTTGCCCAAGCCTGACTTCAGATAGTACTTGCCATCTGTGCCTGTCTCTTCCAGCTGGACGAGATAGCCGGCATTGGCCTGTGCGTCTGTGTTATTGGGCGAGGAGGTGGAAATGCCCAGCGTGTTCCCGGAGCCCTCTAAGGTATAGGACGATGTTGAGGCGTTGTAGAGGACGTACCACTGGCCTGTTTCGAGCGTCGTCGCATTTTCGCCCACGTTGATGATTTTTCCTGCAAACTCAGTTATCTGTGCTCGTGAGAAGGCTGTGCCGAGCACTGCGAAGAGAGATGCAAGAAGGATTTTGAAAGTTGTCTTCATAATGATGTCAGATTTAGTTTATTTAGTTAAGGTATGTTCTCTTTGTAAAGGAGCGGTTTATATGCTAAACTTACTTTATCAGCAGGGATATAAGATAGGTCAGATAGCAAAGGACGAGCAATGTGCCTTCCCAGCGGCATATCTTGCGGCGTGTCCAGGCGACAAGCCAAAGGAGTATGCAACTGCCGACGAGCATTATCCAATCCACCATGACAATCTCTGTGACAGGCATCGGGACGATGCTGCTGCAAGTGCCTATCACGAAGGCGATGTTGAAGACATTGCTGCCGATGACATTGCCGAAAGCCAATCCCATGCTGCCCTTGCGGGCTGCCACGACGCTTGTTGCCAGTTCGGGCAGGCTTGTACCGGCAGCAAGGATGGTCATGCCAATGACGCTCTCGCTCACGCCCCACTCTCTTGCAACTTCAGCTGCATTGTTGACAAGGACACGGCCGCCTATCACCAGGGCTGCGCCCCCTGCCAGGATGAGCAGGACGGAATACCAGATACTCTTCTCCTCCCCTTGCGAGCCTTGGGTTTGTGCCTTCCTGTCTTTCTTCGCAATCCGGTATGCCATGTAGAGATAAGCACAGAAAAGGGCTACAAACACGAGTCCTTCCCATCGGGCAATCACTCCGCCGCTGTAGGCAAAGGCAACGAGCAAAGCCGAAACGACGACGCAGATGGGGAGGTCGCGCTTCAGCAGGGAAGACTCGATGATGAGCGGCCTCATCAGAGCAGAGGCGCCGAGTATGACGAGGGCGTTGAAGACATTGCTGCCGATGATGTTCCCCACGCTCATGTCGCTGCTGCCGCGAAGCACGCTCATAAAGCTAACCATGAACTCGGGCAGGCTCGTGCCGAGAGCCACGACGGTAAGTCCGATGACCAATTCGCTGACATTCAGCCTTCGTGCCAAGCCGCAGGCACCGTCCGTAAAGCGGTCTGCGCCCCACAGCACAACGGCAATACCAACGACTATAAGAAGTAACTCTATTATCATATTTGTTAAATATGGTGCAAAGATACGAAAATTATTCATAATTCAAAGGCCAAAGGGCAAATAAAAAAGGGAGAAGTGATTTTTTTTTGCAGCAAGAGGAATGGGACGGCTGATTCTTTCAAAGAAATATCACGACATTTTTTGCTTGTCCGAAATGCCTTTTTCCAATCCTCAACGTGCAGGGAAGCAGCATTTCGTTCGGGCCGTTTCCAAATACGGCACGTCAAGTTGGCCAACGCAGCACGCCAAGTTGCCCAACGCGGCACGTTAAATTGGTCATCGCGGCACGCCAAATTGGCCAACGCAGCACGCCTCGTTTTTAACATTTGCGCAGAGCGTTTGGAACCGCCTCTGAATAAAGAAATTACAAATGGCAATAAAAACCGTTTCCGAATCCTTCCGAAAGAGACAAAAACAAAGCCGTCGAAGCTCAAGTATTACTGATGCGGAACTTCAGAAGCTATGCCTGTTTGGCAAGGATTCAATGAAAAAAATCTTTACATTTTGTATTTCAATATACAGATAACCCCATTCATGCGTTTCTTGATGCCTGAAGAGACACATTGTGCCGAAATAGAACCTATTTTGTTCCATTTGTCGCTTTTTAAGTTTCATTAAGATACAATTTGCTTGCTGAATGGTATTTTCTTCGTAAATTTGCAGCGTGAAACAATGAGACGTGTCCCTAAAGGCACCTCCTCACACACATAGAGAGAACTAACCGTAAGTTGAACAAGATTAAACATTAAATAAAGAAATGAAGAAACTCACACTTTTCGCCCTGCTCGCCATGGTTGCAGCAGGCGCAATGGCACAAAACTTCGAGAACAGCACGATTGAAGAACGTATCGCACACTCAACCGGTAACGACGAAGACAGCATCAAGACTGCCAAGGGTTATGTTACCATGTTCCAACAGGCCGGCGCCAACAAGGACTGGCAGGACATGTACATTGACTACAACTGGCTTAAGAGCTATGCACCCTTCGCCGTCAACGGTATCTATACGCAAGGCCCGTTCATGTTCTACAACCTTATCAATGCAGAACAAGACCCCGCCAAGAAGCGCAAGTACTTCGACGAGATGATGGAACTCTTCAACCTCCGTCAGAAGAACCTCGATGGTCTGAACTCCTTCGCAAAGACCAAGAGCACGCTGGGCGACGTACTGAGCGTGAAGGCCGAGTATTACAACTGGACGGCTCCCACCGTGCTTGGCAAGGACTTCGACCTGCGCGAGTCGTACAAGAACTTCTCCGAAGCCATCAAGATGGTGAACGAGCAGGGCGGCCGTGAAATCACAGGCTCCTTCCTCCAGACCTTCTTCCTGGTGAGCGACGCAGTCTATAAGGCAATGCCGAACACCATGCGCGAGCAGTATCTACAGGACTACCTGGACAGCAAGGACGCCTGCGAGAAGATGCTCCAACTGGCTAAGGAGGCTCAGGCTGAAGGCGACACCGGGAGGGCTCAGCAACTCGTTGCCACTTACGATGCTCCTCTGGCTGCCATCGAGCAGATCTTCTCTCAGAGCGGAGCTGCCGACAGCGCTCAACTTATCGCAATCTATACCAAGAAGTTCGAGGGATATAAGACGGACATCAACAAGCTCAACTCCAGCCTGACCATCATGCAGAACAACGATTGCGACGAGTCGGACATCTACTACCAGTATGCCGAGGCTGCTTACGCCCTTGAACCCACCTACACCAGCGCCATCGGCCTGGCACAGAAGGCTCAGAAGGACGGCCAGCTCGACAAGATGCTGGAATACTACAACAAGGCTCTGGAACTCGCTTCGAGCGACGCAAGGCGTGGCGCCATCTGCCTGAACATCTGCAACGGCCTCACCAGAAGCAAACAATACACGGGTGCCCTGACCTATGCAGAGAAAGGCATGGCATACAACGCCGACCTGACCGGCAAAGCTTACCTCAAGATGGCCAACATCTATACCCTGCTCGGACAGTACGGAGAAGCCATTTCCTACTGCGACAAGGCAAGTGCAGCCGACATCACCGTCAGCGGCTCGGCCAACCGCCTGAAGGAGAACATCCAAAGGGTACAGGCCAACCAGGCTGCCAACGCTGCGGCTCGCAAAGCATACGAAGAATACCAAGCCCGTCGCAAGGCTGAGGAAGACTTCTGGAAAGGCGGAGCAAAGAAGTAGTTTAGAACACTATAGCATATAAAGAAGGTAGAGGGAGACGATTTTCTCCCTCTACCTTCTTTATAACAAAGAGTAAAAAAAACTTAAAAACAAGCGGAACACTATGCCCGTTTTAAGAATTTTTAGTAACTTTACACGCGAAAAGGTGTATAACGGCACAAAAGCAAAGACAAAATAAGCAAAAACAAGTCATAAATCATCATCTCTTTTATGGTTGAACATTATAGACCATATAATGATTTTTATTTAAATATATGTATAACCAACTCTTATTCCTCGGTAATCTCGGGTATGCAGAATTAGCCCTACTCTCCTTCGTCTTTATCTTCATACTCCTTATTGTCCTAATCCCGCTATGCATCATCATCATGCTAATCAAAAAGCGCAACAAAAAACAGTAAAACACAAAGCGGAACACTTTTGCCTGCTTGATTTAACATAAAGGAAAACAACAAACCCAAATAAAGCACACAAACATTCACTATTAAACAAATACAACATGACACACCAATTCTTATTCCTCGGTAATCTCGGGTATGGAGAAATCCTCATCATTGCCCTTGTCATCCTGCTCCTCTTCGGAGGCAAGAAAATCCCTGAACTCATGCGCGGCCTCGGAAAAGGCGTGTCGCAGTTCAAGAAAGGCATGAAGGACATTGAAGACGAAATCAATACCGAGCCCGAAAAAGCAGAACAATTACAAAGCAAATAAATAATATGTTTAACCATCCAAAACAAAAACATCTCTTATGAAAGACATGTCAAGAAGGTTCTTCCTCAAGGCAGGAACCGCAGCAACTGCTGCTCTGGCAATGGCTCCCACAGAAATGCTCGGTAAGGCCAAGGCTACAAAGAAAAATGTACAGACAGGCAAGATCAAGCTCCTCGGCGTAGGAGTAGGCGGTCGCGGACACGCTGACATCAACGGCGTGACGTACAAAGGCAAAGGTGAGGTCTATGACGACATCGAGTTCATCGGCATGTGCGACGTGGACTTCAAGTATGCAAAGGGCGTCCTTGAGGAGTATCAGAGACTCTTCCCCAACATGAAGGTATATAACGACTACAAGAAGATGTATGCCGAACTGCTGGACAAGGCCGACGCCGTTATCTGCGGCACTGCCGACCACACGCACGCCATCATCTGTGCAGAAGCACTGGCAGCAGGCAAGCACGTCTATTGCGAGAAGCCTCTGACCCGCACCGTTTACGAATCTCGTCTGCTCACCAAGCTGGCTGCAAAGGCTGGCGTTGCCACGCAGATGGGCAACCAGGGTTCCAGCGGCGAAGGCGTGAACCTGACTTGCGAATGGATCTGGAACGGCGAGATTGGCGAGGTAACCCGCGTGGATGCCTTCACCGACCGTCCCATTTGGCCGCAAGGTCTGGAACGTCCCGAGGAAGTACACGAAATTCCCAGCACGCTGAACTGGGACGCCTTCATCGGCCCGGCTCCCAAGCGTCCCTACAACTCCATCTATCACCCCTGGAACTTCCGCGGATGGTGGGACTTCGGCACAGGCGCCCTGGGCGACATGGCTTGCCACATCCTGCATCCCGTCTTCAAGGCTCTCGACCTTGGCTACCCCATCAAGGCAGAAGGAAGCTCCACTCCGCTTATGTCCGACTGCTGCCCCAGCGCACAGGTCGTTAAGCTGACCTATCCCGCTCGTCCCAACCGTCCGAAGGTTGCAATGCCCGAGGTTGTGGTTACTTGGAGCGACGGTGGTATCGTTCCCTTCCGTCCCGATGGCCTGGCTGTCGGCAAGGATCTGAACGTCAGCGGCGGCGGTGCCATCTTCTACGGCACAAAGGACATACTCGTTGTTGGTTGCTATGGCGAGAAGCCCTATCTGGTAAGTGGTCGTGTTCCCAATGCTCCGAAGGTTTGCCGTCGCGTGACCGAGAGCCACCAGCGCGACTGGATCCGTGCCATCAAGGAAATACGCGCAGGCAAGACCGACTGGACAAGGACAGCATCTGACTTCAGCGAGGCAGGTCCCTTCAACGAAATGGTTGCAATGGGCGTTGTCGCTACACGTCTGCAAGGCTTGAACCAAACTCTGGAATGGGACGGCGAGAACATGCGCTTCACAAACATTCCCGAGAAAGCAACTGTTCGCTCTATGTTGAAGGACGGCTTCTCCATCCACGACGGACACCCGACATTCAACAAGACCTACACTGACCCCGTGAATGCCCGCGAGTTTGCAGCAGAACTCATCAAACCGAAATATCAGAACGGCTATGTTCTGCCCGACATGCCCGCATAAACCAAAGAATAATTCATAATTCGTAATTCATAATTCATAATCGCTTCCCTTGCTTATTTCCAAGGCACAGCTTAATTATGAATTATGGATTATGAATTGTGGGTTTCTTTGTCATCAAAGCAAATAAGGCAATGAAATTAAGAAACATACTTGCCGCAGCAGCCTTGACTGTTGCGGCTGGCGTACAGGCTCAGCCTCAGTACGTCGTCATCGAGAACCCGCAGGTTGACCTCAGCACACTGAAGGTTGACAAGGACGGCTACTATGTCCTCTTCGACGGAACAAGCCTCGACGGTTGGCGCGGCTATTGCAAAGACCACATCCCCAGCAAGTGGAACATCAAGGACGGTGCCTTGCACTTCGACGGACGCGGACCTGGTGAAGGCGGCGACATCATCTTTGCCCACAAGTTCAAGAACTTTGAGTTCGAGATTGAATGGAAGATATGCGAAGGAGGCAACTCCGGCATCTTCTATCTCGGCAAAGAGACGGCCACCATCAACAACGACGAGCCTAAGACCGAAGAGACGAAGGCAGGCAATTTGACCATCACACAGACCATCGACAATCGCGGCAAGCTCAACTATCAGCCCATCTACATCAGCTGTCCCGAGTGCCAGGTGCTCGACAACGAGCGTCATCCCGATGCAAAGCTCGGTGCTACTCTCGGCATCCGTCAGAGCACAAGCCTCTACGACATGATTGTCGCAAAACCACAGAACGCAAACCCCGCCGGACAATGGAACAAGGTGAAGATTGTCGTGAAGAACGGCAAGGTGACTCACTATCAGAACGGCGTTAAGGTGTTGAGCTACACGTTGGCCGACAAGTCATGGGTTGACCTTGTGCAGACATCTAAGTTCAGCCAGAAGAACTGGCCGCTTGCTTACGAAATTATGAAGGACTGCGGCAAGGAGCCTGGCTACTTCGGTATGCAGGACCACGGCGATGAGGTTTGGTATCGCAACATCCGCGTCAAAGTGCTTAAGTAACCCTATACATTATTATATATATTAGGTAATAAGATGAAAAAGATTCTTATGATTGTCTGCCTTGCCGCCACCTTCCTCGGTTACGGCATGAATGCAGACGCAAAGAAGAAAGACATGTGCTTCCAGATGTACAGCGTCCGCGACCTCATCGGCAATCCCCAAAAGTTCGCACAGAACCACAGGGACGTGCTTGCAAGGCTCGCCGCAATGGGCTATACATCTACCGAAGCTGCCAACTACGACAATGGCAAGCTCTATGGACTTACGCCGGAAGAATACAAGGCAGAGATAGAAGCTGCAGGCCTGAAGGTGCTCTCAAGCCATGTCGGGCACAACCTGAGCGACGACGAGCTGAAGAGCGGCAACTTCGACGGTGCCTTGAGATGGTGGGAACAGTGCATCGACGCCCACAAACGCGCAGGCATGAAGTACATCGTGAACCCTGGCGTCAACTATCCCAAGACTTTGGCAGAGGCAGAAGTCATCTGCCGATACCTGAACAAGGTCGGCGAGATGGTGAACGCGGCAGGCATGAAGTTCGGCTACCATAACCACTCCCATGAGTTCGGAAAAGTAGAAGGCAAGGTATGGTACGACTACATGGTTGAACATACAGATGCCGACAAGGTGTTCTTCGAGATGGACGTCTATTGGGCTGTTCGCGGACAGGTAAGCCCCGTGGAGTACTTCAAGAAGTATCCCGGCCGCTTCACCCTGCTCCACATCAAGGACCACAGGGAGTTCGGCGAAAGCGGCATGGTAGGCTTTGATGCCATCTTCAACAATGCCGACGTTGCAGGCCTTAAGCATCTGGTTGTCGAACTGGAAGGAAGCAACAGGCCCGACATCATGGACGGTATGAAGGTTTGTGCCGACTACCTCAAGGCAGCCAAGTTCGTCAAGGCAAGCTACGACAAATAGTTTAATGTAATTCATAATTCTTAATTCACAATTCATAATTATTTCTTCCGCATCGTTGTTGGGCGTAGCTAAATTATGAATTATGAATTATGAATTATGAATTGTTTTCAGTTATGGAGTTAGAAGACAAAAGCAAAGCAGAACAGATAGAGGAAGAAGAGGCTCAAGAGGGAACGATGTCCTTTTGGGACCATCTTGAGGTGTTGCGATGGGCATTGTTTCGCAGTGCCTGTGTGCTTGCTGTCATCATGGTAGGCACATTCATTGCTATGCCCTACATCTTCGACCGCTTCATCCTCGCCCCAACGAGCAACGACTTCTTCACCTATCGCTGGCTCAACAGGATAGGCGGGAGCATTGTGAGCCTCTCGCCTGACTTCAAGGTGCAGATTATCAACATCAACGTCGCCAGCCAGTTTATGACGCACATCTCGACGTCCATCTCCATGGCTGCCGTCATTGCCTTTCCCTATTTTATATGGGAGATATGGAGGTTCATCGAGCCTGCCCTCTTTGAAGACGAGATAAAGCACTTGCGGCCAGCCTTCATGGGCGGCACACTGATGTTCTATCTCGGCTGCGCCATAGGCTATACGCTCGTCTTTCCCTTCACCTTCCGCTTCCTTGTAGAATACAACCTGAGCCCAGACATCACAAACCAAATCAACCTTCAAAGCTACATCGACAACTTCACGATGCTCATTCTTGTCATGGGCATTGTCTTCGAGATGCCTCTCCTGGCATGGCTGCTCAGTATTCTTGGCATCCTCAGGAAAAGTTTCCTGCGCAAGTACAAGCGTCATGCGGTCATCGTGCTGCTTATCTCGGCAGCCATCATCACCCCAAGTGGCGACCCCTTCACGCTCATGCTTGTCTTCATCCCACTCTATTTGCTCTACGAACTGTCAATACTTGTCGTAAAAGACAAACCAAAAGAAGAAACAGAAGAAGAAGATTAACCGAATAAATGCACCAAAAACACCTTGTTATTACACATAATGAGACAAAGTGTGCATATTTAATACCTGAAATACATAAAAATTATATTTTTTCTTGCGAAGTATTAAATAATGTCGTAACTTTGCAGCAACTTAAAGCGTATAAAAGTGCTTATTGAAAAAGAAAATACCTAAATAATGTTAATCAATTTTACAAACATGAAAAAGATTACTCTCGTTATTGCCATGTTCGCCATGGCAATGGTTGCTGGAGCACAGAGTTCCAGTCAAAAATTTTTCGACAACTGGTCAATCGGTGCTGAAGGTGGCGTAAGCACAAACCTTCGTGACTGGGACACCCCCAACGGCGGTGTAGCAGGCATCAACCTGACCAAAGGAGTCACTCCCGTGCTGAGTTTGGAATTCCAGTTGCAGGCAGGCTTCAATGACAATGCCAACTGGAACATGGCTCACAGTTCAAACATCGTTGACAACATGAGCATCTTCGGTAACACAAAGATCAACCTTATGAACTGGTTCTGTGGTTACAAGGGAACTCGTCGTTTCTTCGAAATTCAGGCTCGCGGTGGCTTGGGCTACATGCGTTGCTTCTATCCCAACTTCCCAGGCAACCCCACAAACAGTGGCAATGACCTGAACCGTTTCGTGACGAAGTTCGGTATTGACTTCGACTTCAACCTTGGCAAGCAGAAGGCTTGGACTATTAGCCTCCGTCCTGCCGTTGTCCTGAAGGGCGGCAATGAAGTTTCTCCCGCATTCCTTGGCTGCGACAATGGTTCAACCCCCGCAGGCCTTCTTCCAAAGTATGCTCACAATGCTATCGGTCAGATTACAGCAGGTGTCACCTATCACTTCAAGACCAGCGCAGGCAATCACCAGAACTTCGCCCTCATCACTCCCGTCGAGGTTACAAAGGTCGTAGAAAAGACCGTTGAGAAGCCCGTCGAGAAGGTTGTCGAGAAGGTTGTCGAGAAGGTTGTCACAAAGAACGTTGGCGGTGGCATCACTGTTGAGTTCGCACAGAACAAGGCTACCCTCAGCAACACAGCAAAGGCTAAGCTGAACACCATCGAGAAGGGTACCAACGTTATCCTCGACGGCTATGCTTCTCCCGAAGGCAAGAAGGCATACAACCAGAAGTTGTCAGAGCGTCGTTGCGATGCAGTGAAGGCTTACCTGCAGGATCGTGGCGTGAAGGTTGGCGATGTCAA
>Ga0310694_10005990_pt1 | contig 11550 bp, 15 predicted proteins | sample 174DNAGHGhighgp2_FD_203884 | JGI IMG/M metagenome (GOLD analysis project Ga0310694, IMG submission 203884) | Sheep rumen microbial communities from Palmerston North, Manawatu-Wanganui, New Zealand - 1742 DNA GHGhigh gp2 (v2) (version 2) | ecosystem: Host-associated > Mammals > Digestive system... | reverse complement strand
ATTTTACTGAAATATTTTGTCTATTTGATATATCTTTTAGGGCGACAACTTCCCCATTAGAATATGCAGCGATATCAGCCATTAATCTTAATGCATATCTACCTTTTGTTGATATCACTATATCCCCCCATTCCTAGTTGATTACTAGAATTAATTATATCACGTTTATGAAATTTTTCAATTAAATGGCCTTTAAAGCCTCATCTAAATCATTAATAATATCATCAATATGCTCAGTACCAATAGATAGACGAACTGTATTTCTATAGATACCTACTTGCTTTAATTCCTCATCATTTAATTCTGCATGTGTAGTTGAAGCTGGATGAATAACTAATGATTTAACGTCAGCCACATTAGCTAATAAACTAAATAGCTCTAAATGATCAATAAACTTCTTTGCATCTGCTTCACTACCATTAATTTCAAATGTAAAGATTGAACCTCCACCATTAGGGAAGTACTTCTTATATAATTCCCTTTGCTTAGGATCATTAGAGACAGATGGGTGATGAACCTTTGATACTTTCTTATGATTATTCAAGAATTCAACAACCTTTAGTGCATTCTCTACATGTCTTTCAACTCTTAAAGATAAAGTCTCTAAGCCTTGTAATGCGACAAACGCATTGATTGGAGAGATTGATGCTCCTGTATCCCTTAATAAAATTGCACGAATATATGTTACAAATGCTGCCTTACCTACTGCCTTTGTAAATGATACACCATGGTATGATGCATTTGGTTCAACTAATTGTGGGAATTTACCCGATGCTTCATAATCAAAGTTTCCGGAATCTACAATTACACCACCAAGTGCTGTACCATGACCTACGATAAACTTAGTTGCAGAATGTACAACAATATCTGCACCAAACTCAATTGGTCTAATTAAATATGGTGAACCAAATGTATTGTCAATAACAAGCGGAATCTTGTGCTTGTGTGCAACCTTAGCGATTGCTTCAATGTCAATGACATCACTGTTTGGATTACCTAATGTTTCAATAAAAATTAATTTAGTATTTTCTTTAATAGCTGCTTCAAAATTGTTTGGATCTTGTGAATCTACAAATGTAGTATCTACACCATAGTTCTTTAATGTATGCTCTAGTAAGTTATATGTACCACCATATACATTGTTTGCACTAACTACGTGATCCCCACCAAATGCTAAGGCTAAAATAGTGTAAGTAATTGCTGCTGCACCTGATGCTACTGCTAGTGCTGCAACACCGCCTTCTAATTTTGCGATTCTTTGTTCAAATACATCCTGTGTAGGGTTTGTTAACCTACCATAGATGTTACCTGCATCCTTTAAGCCAAATCTTGTCTCTGCATGTTCTGAATTGTTAAACACATAAGATGAAGTTAAATAGATTGGAACTGCTCTAGCTCCTGTTGCACTATCTGGTTGTTCTTGTCCTACGTGTAATTGAAGTGTTTCGAATTTGTAATTTCTGCTCATAATAATTTCTCCTCTTTCTTTTCTTAGAATAATATTTTAATTGTTATTTGAGCCACACATATTATGACTCATCCTTATGTTCATAATATTATTCTTACACATACATCGACCATCCATTATAGTCATAATATCCCTTCTTTCTAATCCACTGTATTCCTACTTATTTAGTAGGATTACTTATATTCTATCAAAAAAATGAAACATGTCAACCACTTTTTATAAAAAAATTAATAAAAGAAAAAGAGAGACTTTGTTTGTCTCTCTATCTCTTAACCAAAAATCATATGGTGGAATAATAAGCACCAAAGTGCATCTAACCAACCAACAAATACACCACCAATAGTAACAACTAAGGCAATGATTAGACGAATTATTCCGCCCTTATGAACAAATGCGCCCCATCTTACGCCAATTTCCATAACCCAGTTTACAACAGGGATGAAAAGTAAAATAATTTGTATTAGACGAGGCAAATTGTTAAACCACTTATCCATATGTATATTCTCCTCTCTCATATTAATTATACTACAAATCAAAACTAAATAAAATGAGAAATGACTTAGATTGACATTTCTCTTCTTTTTTGTGTTTTTATAATTATTAATATCCTTAATAAGAACAAAAGAATGAAAACAAGTTTCATTCTTTTTAGTTCCACCATAATTAAATTATTCTACAATGAATGTAGGCTTTCCGTTTAAGAAAATGAAAATGAAATCAATAATTTCTAAAACGAAACCAATAGGTCCTAATAGGAATAAGATAGCACCAACTAAGTTAATTACTTTATTAGTATCTGCAATAAACTTGAATAGTCTATATAAGAAACCAAAAACCCATCCCCAAATAGGGAAGAAAAGTAAGATCTTAACTAATGTGGTTTGTCCATCAACCCAATTCACAAATCCCATAAGTTTACCTCCTTGTTTCTAGACAATATTATATGCGAGTTTCTTTAAAAATACAATAAGCACGATAAAAAACGCATTATTTTTCAAAAAGAATGCGTTTTATCTTATTTTATTTTTTAGTTGTAGAACCAAAGCCACCATTTCTAATGCTTGTAGTATCATCATCAATAGTAATTCCATATTCAACAAAGATTCCTTGCATAAAGCCTTCATTCTTATTGATATGTAATACCTTACCCTCATTAGAATCATTGGTGATTTTAGCAAATATATGCCCATCATTATCTGAATAATAATAATCAGAATCAATAATACCTACAGTATTATTTAGTTGTAAACGATATTTAAAGCCAAGTCCACTTCTTGGATATAGCTTTAATACATAGTTTTCTTCCATTGATACACGAATACCAGTTGGAATCTTAACTGTTTCGCCTGGCTTTAAATCAATATCAAATGGAGCAAAAAAATCATATCCAGCACTACCTTTAGTTGCTCTTTTAGGTAATAAAATACCTTGATAAACCTCTTTAGCTTTATCTGTATCTAAATCAATAGATTTTAAATATTGCTCTAAGGATACCTTTTCAAATTTTGCTATTCTTTTAAAATTATCCATAAAAACCTCTTATTTAAGAAAAGGATGGCCACGCCATCCTTAAATTATTACTTACCTAATTTAGCCTCTAAAGCTGCCTTCATCTCTTCATAGCCTGGTTTACCAAGTAATGCGAACATATTCTTCTTATATGCTTCTACACCTGGTTGGTTGAATGGATTAACACCTAATGTGTAACCAGAAACACCACAAGCAAATTCGAAGAAGTAAACCATATAACCATAAGTGTAAGCAGAAACACTAGGGATTGTTACACGAATGTTAGGTACACCACCATCAACATGGGCAATTAAAGTACCCTCCATTGCCATCTTATTAACATAATCCATAGTCTTACCAGCTAAGAAGTTTAATCCATCAAGATTATCATCTGTAGCATTGATTACTAATTCTTCTTCTGGCTTATCTACATTAATAACTGTCTCGAATAATGTTCTTTCGCCATCTTGAATCATTTGACCTAAAGAATGTAGATCAGTTGAGAATGATGCTGAAGTAATCCAAATACCCTTGTGATCCTTACCTTCACTCTCACCATATAATTGCTTCCACCACTCAGCGAAGTAATTTAATCTTGGTTCATAGTTAACAAGCATTTCAATTTTCTTACCAGAACGATATAAAACATTTCTAGCTAATGCATACTTTAATGCATCATTCTTTTCAATATCTTCAACTTGGTAATCGTTATATGCATCCTTTGCACCTTGCATCATTTGGTCAATGTCAATACCAGCACAAGCGATAGGTAATAGACCAACTGCAGTTAAAACAGAGAAACGACCACCTACATTATCAGGTACAACGAATTCCTCATATCCTTCAGCATCAGCTAAACTCTTTAATGCACCCTTCTTCTTATCAGTTGTAGCAAAGATTCTTTCCTTTGCTCCAGCCTTGCCATATCTCTTTTCACAGTAATCCTTGAATACTCTAAATGCGATAGCTGGTTCTGTAGTTGTACCAGACTTTGAAATTACATTGATAGAGAATTCCTTATCCTTTAAATAATCTAATAGCTCAGCAGCGTAAGTTGAAGAAATTTGATTACCTACAAAGATAACCTCACAGCCCTTTTGATTGAAATACTTCTTTAGCATTTCAATTGCTGATTTAGCACCAAGGTATGAACCACCAATACCAATAGCAACTAAAACATCAGATTGAGCTTGAATCTTCTTAGCTGCAGCCTTGATTCTTGCAAATTCCTCTTTATCATAATCTAATGGTAAATCTAACCATCCTAAAAAATCATTACCAGCACCAGTTTTAGCTTTTAAAACCTTAACTGCGTTTAATACATCCTTCTTAACCTCTTCGTATAAAGCTTCCTCATAAAAGCCCTTTGTTTTAGAGATATCTAATACTAATTTCTTTTCCATTTAAATATTCCTCCTAAAATCCATACCAATTATATCAAAAAATAGTAAAAAAATAAAGGAGTTCAAACTCCTTTACAAAAAAATTAATCAACTAAGTTTTTTACACCAATAACCTCAGGTACATATTCCATTAATAATGCCTCAATACCATCAGTTAAAGTTGAATCTAAAGCTCCACAATCCTGGCAAGCGCCCATCATTTTAACATAGACAATTCCATCTTCAAATTTAACAAATTCTAAGTCTCCACCCTCAGAATTTAAATATGGACGAATCTTATCTAGGACTTTCATTATTTCCTTTAAAATTTCTTCATTATTTCTCTCATTTGTTTCCATGATTCATATCCTTTTTATTCTTATTAAAGTTTTTATTATTTGGCTTATCCCTATATCCTTGATTACGATTATTCTTATCCTTATTTCTATTATCTGGCTTCTTATTCTTATTGTTTTGCTTTCTAAAGTCAGGTTTCTTAGAAGGATCAAAATCCTCAGATGAAGATACAAAAGTTTGAACAACTACATTCTCAACAGGCTTACCATCCTTCTTCTTTGAATCCTTAGATGAATCTGTATCATCCTTTAAATCAGATGGTAATTCCCCTTGAGGAATTTGATTAATCTTTCTTGGGTCAATGACAATATTTGGTTTGCCCTTCTGACTTGTTTTTAAAACAAGGGATTCCTTATCAAAGTTTTCTTTTTCCATTGGAGTAATTGTAATACGATCATCTGATGTATCTACCTCTTTTGACTCAAGCTTATGATATTCTTCTTCAGTTTTAATTCTTTTTAAAATGTAATATGGGCAACCAAATGCACAAGAGATTTCAATATAATCTTCAATAAAGCCAAAATAGCTATCACTCTTAGGATCAGAGTTAAAGCCTCTTAGTCTTAAGATTTCTGAGGAGATATCTCCAACGATATATAAATCCTTATCGAAGCATTCTTCTAAATACTTTTCAACAAAAGCATCTAGGTTAAACGCATCCTTTACATTTTTCTTTAGCCAAAACATTCCTTTAGCACATTTAAATACCATAATAATTCACCTTTTCCATTATATAATAAGGCCTTTAAAAATAAAAGTTTAATCTTTCAATAAATACTTTAAAAAACCATTTAATCCATAAATAATATCCGAATAGGTTTTATTAAAATCTCCTGTATACCAAGGATCTGAAATATCCCTTGGCATATCCGTATAATCTAATAATAAATGAACCTTACCTAAAGGGTCAGAATTGATAATTCTTTTTATATTATAAAGATTATTATGATCCATTAAAATTATATAATCATACAAATCATAATCACTCTTTGTCATTTGACTTGCTCTTTTTTTACTACAATCAATACCCAAGGAATTTAATATTTTTTTAGTACCATAATGGACACCATTTCCAATCTCTTCTCTTGATGTAGCCTTTGAGTCAATATAGAATTCTTTTTCTAATCCTTTTTTCTTTACAATATCTTTAAAAAGAAATTCTGCCATAGGGCTTCTACAAATATTGCCATGGCAGACAAATAATACCTTAATCATAGCCTAATTCTCTACTAAAACTACACATTCGCATGCAATAGCCTTACCTTCACCAATAAAGCCCATACGCTCCCATGTAGTTGCCTTTACACTAACACAATCAACTGAAATATTCAAAATCTTTGAAATGGATTTTCTAATTTGATTTCTAATTGGAGAAATTTTAACAAATTCTGAATAAATAGTTAAATCTAAATTATTTAAATGATAGCCTAAATTTAAAACTCTTTGGTAGCATTCACTTAAAATAATCTTAGAATCCATATTTAATGTATCTAAAGAATTATCTGGATAAAAATAGCCTAAATCGCCAAGGGCAAGGCTTCCAAGCAATGCCTCAGCAACAGCATGTAATACAACATCTGCATCTGAATGACCCAAAAGGCCCTTCTCATAATTAACTTCAACTCCACCTAGATATAGTTTCCTATTATCTACAAGCTTATGAGTATCCCAAGCATGTCCTATACGAATCATTGTTCCTTCCTCCAAAGTGCAAGTGCAACCTCATAATCAATTGGAGTAGTAACCTTTAAGGATTCATCACAAACTGTTTGAATTTTAATCTCAGGATGATATTTCTCTATTAGTGAAACATCATCTGTAGATGAATAATTATCCTTCATAGCTTTTTCATAAACCTCTTTAAATAAATCTAGAGGTCCAGCCTGTGGAGTAGATGCTAATAAAATATTATTTCTATCTAATGTCTTAATCTTGTCACCATCTTTATACTTTACAGTATCCTTGCAAGATGAATAAGTCAAAACAACCTCTCCATCTTCTATCATTTCTGCAACTTCGTTGATGACTTCTTCATGGACAAACATTCTCGCTGCATCGTGAATCATCACATATTTACCAGTAGCTGCCTTTAAACCTGACATTACGGATTCTGAACGAGTCTTTCCACCATAGACATATTTTACCTTAGCAATCGGTAATCTTGGAACGATGATATCTCTATCCTCTTCAGCAATTACACAAATCACTTCATATCCCTTGTTTAAAAACTTCATTAATGGGATTTCATATAAATACTTATCTCCAAAAGGAAGTAGCATTTTATTTCTTGCATATCCCATTCTTCTACCTCTACCTGCCATTAACAAAATGACACTGATCATAGAAATCACCCCACAAATATCATATCTAGCTTACAATCATAATCATCCATATCAAATTCAAATATAGAATCCTTATAACAAATACCAATAATTAAACCTTGATAATCTTTTAAATATCTATCATAATACCCTTTACCATATCCAATTCTTTTTAAATTAGATATAGCTACACAAGGTATGATATAACATTCAATTAAATCTCTTTTAACAATTTCTCCTTTAGGTTCTAATGTATGAAATAAACCATTAACTAATTCATCATTTTCTTTATATCTAACAAAGGATATTTCATCTCTTGTTATAGGTAAATAGAAGGATTTATCCTTATAAATTGAAACTAAAGGTGTAATATCTATTTCATTTCCAATAGGATAATAAATACCTATATGCTTATATTTATCTAAAACCCTAGAGGCAATAATATCATCAAGGACAATCCTTGATGATACCTTTGAATCCTTATCTTTTCTTAGGCTTAAAGCAATTTTTCTTGCTTCTTGCTTATTCATTATTTCACATCCTTATAATATGCATATGAGGATTTGAATTGAGGATTACTTGCAATTCTTAAGGCATCCTTAGCTTGAGCTAGGGTTTCCTTTTTATTTGCAGTATCTGAAGATGCAGATAATCCCATATAAATTTGAGTTTGAATTTTTTCATTTGCATAGGTTGCACTAACGTGTAAGATTTTCTCTTCGTTTCTTAGTGCGCTATTTAATGCTTCCATACGGTTATAGGCTGTAACGAAGGCTACAAACTCTAAGCCGCTTGTTCTATAAATTGTACCACTAGTAATATAATTCTTCTTAAAGAATTGAATGTATTCAGATAAGATCATATTACCAATAGCTCTACCAAACTTCTCATTGACATCAGGAATAGTTGCTACCTTGAAGCATACAACTAAGAATACATTATTCTCTTCATTTAATAATTGCTTATAACGATTCATAAGCTCAAGCTCAGTACCACAAGTATCTAATACTGTACCTGTCTTTTCAAATCGATAATCATCAATAATATTCATTACACCACAGTATTCAACTGTACCATTTAATGCAATTCTTTGTCCTACTTCTTTTACATAAACATAAGTACTACCTGTGTTGTATCTATAGGTTGCCTCATAATCACTAGATCTTGTATTTTGTAAAATACTTTGATATAAGGCAATATCATCTGGATGCATATTAGAGAAAAATTCCTCTTGTGTTAATGAATTACCATTTAATGCAAGTTTTTCTACAATAACATCATTTACCCAAACAGAATTGTTTGTAATGTTATTGAAGAAAATTCCTTCATTAGTTTTATATAAAACAGATGTAAATCTAGAACGAATTAAATCTAATTCAGAAGATACTTCAGATAATTCCTTTTCCATACCAATTAAGGAATCCTTATCCTTCATATCACCAAGCAAAATTCTTCCAGAATATTTGCCATGATTATAAATTAATTCCTCATCAAAATAGTAAGCACCCTCGCTACCATCTTCATTTTGCAAATTAATGACTACCTGGCATCTATCACCCTCGTGTACTTTCTTTTCATAGTGTAAGTAATGTTTTTTAATATCATCCTTAGAAGCTTCAGTATCATTTAAACCAATGATTAAATACTTTTCCTCAATGACATCAAAAAAGTTCTTATAAAGGGCATTTTCTTCGCTTATTTCAAGATTTCTAAGCAAGCAAGTAGAAATACTTTTAATTCTATCTTTCTTGTCTAAAAATACATAGTATTTATTTTCATCTAAGGAAGTTGTCAAAGTCTTTTGGAACTTTTCACTTGTCATCGAAAAGTCAATAGCACTAAATAGAATAATTAAGGATAATACCTCAAGTAAGGCAAGTCCTAAATAAACTAATACCATGTAAAATTCATTATTTATAGCTTCAATTTCATTGAAGAAAAATAATAGCATACCTGCAGCAAAAGCAATAATACAGGATAAAATGAATCGAACTTTTAAAAATCTTTTCTTTGTCAAGCACTGTAAAAGAACAATGATAACTACCAAGGCTGAGATTGCTAAAGCAATCACAGGGCTTTGGCTAATATATTTTATCATTTGGCAAATAACCTCTCATAATAACAAAAGAATAATATTGTAAGCACAACTAATAGAGAAAATAGGAATACAAAAATCATATTTACATTCTTACTACCCGAATTTTTTTGTGCTTTAGTACGGAATAGTAAAGTAAATGGAGATGTAATTATTTCGATAATAATATTTAATATTTTCATAATTTACCTCCTATAATGTCTTTCCTAAATAAGTACTTAGATATTCAATTAATTCATTCTTGTTACTCATAATCTTCATGAAACCAGAGTTTGCAACATGAACATCACCAGTTTCTTCTGATACGATTACAGTTAAGGAATCTGTAACTTCAGAAATACCGATTGCGGCTCTATGTCTTGAACCAATAGTCTTATCTAGATCTACTTGAGTTAATGTATAGTATGCGGATGCACAAATTACTTTGTTTCCACGAATGATTACACCACCATCATGTAGTGGAGAATCCTTAATGAAGATCTGTTCAAGTAATTCTCTTGAAACATCGGCATTTAAAGAAATCGCCTTTTCAGAATATTGTTCTAATGAATAATGCTGTTCAAATGTAATTAGGGCACCAACCTTTAAGGATGCCATATTAAATACAGCATCAGATACTGCTTCTATTGTTGCTTGTGTTGGAGAAACAATTAAAGCTTTTTCCTGGTTGCTCTTTGGTTGCATTTCCATCATCTTTCTTAATTCTGGAGCTAAAATAATTGCACATATTAATACATATGAACCAACCGCAATTGTATAAAGTGGTGTTGCAACACTTAATTCTAAGAACTTAGCTACATAATAACCAATTAACAACAATACACCAATTACACATAGTGATAATGCTTTTCTAAACTTAAAGGCTAATAAAACTACCGAAGATATAATCATTAAAGATAACCAGCCATCTAAAATCATCTTAGCGACTAGGGTATCATCGAAAAATTGTTTAATATTGTTAAGGAAATCCCAAATCACGATATCACTCCTTTTAAACATAGTACTACTTTTATAATTATACACGAAAATACCGAAGAAAAAAATAAAAACATTGAATAAATCAATGTTTCATATATAAGAAAGGTAGGTTTGAAAATAAAAATGGTGCCTCAGGGCGGGGTCGAACCGCCGACACCAGGATTTTCAGTCCTGTGCTCTACCTGCTGAGCTACCGAGGCAAATATGAAATTTTAATAAGTGGCGGTCCGGACGAGACTCGAACTCGCGACCTCCGCAGTGACAGTGCGGCATTCTAACCAACTGAACTACCGGACCACTTGGTTGCGGGAGAAGGATTTGAACCAACGACCTCCGGGTTATGAGCCCGGCGAGCTACCAGACTGCTCCATCCCGCGATATATATGGCGGAGAAAGAGGGATTTGAACCCCCGCGCGACTTTCATCACCTGTCGGTTTTCAAGACCGATCCCTTCAGCCTCTTGGGTATTTCTCCATTTTAAATATTAGTGGTGGACCCAACAGGACTCGAACCTGTGACAAACCGGTTATGAGCCGGTGGCTCTAACCAACTGAGCTATGGGTCCATAAATGGTGGCTCCGGAGGGGGTCGAACCCACGACCTTTCGGGTATGAACCGAACGCTCTAGCCAACTGAGCTACAGAGCCATTAAATTTGTCCGTCTGATCTACCTAATTAGAATAAAAAAATAATGGTGGAGCTTAGCGGGATCGAACCGCTGACCTCCTGCGTGCAAAACAGGCGCTCTCCCAGCTGAGCTAAAACCCCATCACAAAAGTGGTACCTCGGGTCGGAGTCGAACCGACACGCCTTTATGGGGCATGGGATTTTAAGTCCCACGTGTCTACCTATTCCACCACCGAGGCATATATTACTACTTTTATGATATTGAATTAAGAAGATGGTGTCTCGTTGGGAACTCGAATCCCAGACCCCTTGATTAAAAGTCAAGTGCTCTACCGGCTGAGCTAACGAGACATTAGTGGTGCCGACTATAGGAATCGAACCCACAACCTACTGATTACAAGTCAGTTGCTCTACCAATTGAGCTAAGTCGGCATTAATGGTGGAGGACAACGGGCTCGAACCGCTGACCCTCTGCTTGTAAGGCAGATGCTCTCCCAACTGAGCTAGTCCTCCATATATAAAATCAAAGAGAGAGCCTGGCAGCGTCCTACTCTCGCAAGATTGAACTTACTATCATCGGCGTTAAAGTGCTTAACTTCTGTGTTCGGGATGGGAACAGGTGTGTCCACTTTGCCATCGCCACCAGACCTTTTCTTTGAAAATTAGATAAAATTTTAGTCAAATCCTAAGGTTAAGTCCTCGATCTATTAGTACTGGTCAGCTCGAACATGTCACCATGCTTCCACACCCAGCCTATCAACCTTATCGTCTTTAAGGGATCTTACTATTTGGGAAATCTCATCTTAGAGGAG